>Ga0334898_1000500_pt1 | contig 61307 bp, 57 predicted proteins | sample GraSluR3_MG_10_FD_207228 | JGI IMG/M metagenome (GOLD analysis project Ga0334898, IMG submission 207228) | Sludge microbial communities from methane-producing bioreactor in Wageningen University, Netherlands - Granular Sludge_3_08-R3 | ecosystem: Engineered > Bioreactor > Anaerobic >... | reverse complement strand
GAATCCTGTGACCCTTCGGACGTCTTCCAGAGCGTCGTCGAGCTGGTTCGTCAGACCTTTCCCCGGAACATCGAGATCGGGGTCGACCTGCAGGCCGATCCCTGCCAGATCGAGTCGGATCCCGAACAACTGCGCCAGGCCTTCGTCAACCTGGCCCTGAACGCCCGGGACGCCCTGGCGGACACGCCCGGCGTCATCGTCTTCCGCAGCTCGCTGGTGCAGATGGACGAGGACCACCTCCAGCACTTCCCCGGAACGGCCCCGGGCCGCTACCTCCTGTTCGAAGTGGGCGACACGGGCCGGGGCATTCCCAAGGAGATCCAGCCCCGCATCTTCCGCCCCTTCTTCACCACGCGCGAAGACTCCCGAAGCGGATTGGGCCTGGCCACCGCCTATGGGATCATCCGCAGCCACGGCGGCCAGATCAGCTTCGTCAGCGAGGCGGGGGTGGGGACCCGCTTCATGATCCTGCTGCCCTACTCGCCCGCCCGTCCTCACGAGCCGGCTTCCCCCGCACCCGCCGCCCATCCCCGCCCTCCGGCCCACGACACCGCGCTCCTGGACCGCTCGGCCAACGAGCTGGTCCTCTTCGCCGACGACGAGGAGTCGATCCGCCTCTTCGCCGGGGCGGCCCTGCGCCGACGGGGCTATCGGGCCCTCACGGCGCGCAACGGACAGGAAGCCGTCGATCTGGTCCGGACCCACGGCAGCGAGATCAAGATGGTCTTCCTGGACCTGACGATGCCGGTGATGGGCGGGCACGAAGCCTTCGAGAAGATGCGCGAGATGCAGCCCGATCTGCGGGTGGTCATCATGAGCGGCTATGGGGCCGACGAACGCAGCGTCACCCTGCTGGAGCAAGGGGCCTTGGCGTTCCTGGCCAAACCCTTCGACGTCCACGAATTGCTGAGCATGGTCGAGATGGCCCTGCACGACCGTCCGGGGGCCTGACTCCCTTCCCCAGAGCCTTCTCCGGACGGGTCTTCTTGACGCGTGTGCTAGACTGAGTCATTCCAACAGACGTTCGATCCTGACCTCGCCAGGCGCCCCCTCGGGGCGCCGGATTGCTTTGGAGATAGACCTCGGCCCCCCCGCTGACGCGGAGACCTTCAGGCCCTTCCCACTCCCACCCTGGCGACCTCCCGGATCGTGGAGGCATCTACACCTTGAGTTCCTTTTCCCCCTTCGACCTTCTCCCTGGCACCTGCCGTGCCTTGCGCGAGATGGGAATCGACACCCCGACCCCGATCCAGGAGCGCGCGATCCCGCCTCTGCTGGAAGGACGCGATGTGGTCGGGCAGGCCCGCACCGGTTCGGGCAAGACCCTGGCCTTCGGCATCCCCCTGCTGGAGATGATCGAGCCGGAGAACCACTGGGTCCAGGCCCTGGTCCTGGTCCCCACGCGCGAGCTGGCCGCCCAGGTCGCCCAGGTGCTGGAGCATCTGGGCCGCGCGGACGGCGTGCGGGTGGTCCGGATCGTGGGTGGGGTTTCGGCCGGCCCGCAAGAGCAGGCCCTCAGGCGAGGCGCCCAGGTGGTGGTCGGCGCCCCCGGCCGCGTCCTGGACCTGATGCGCAAGGGGACCTTGAAGCTGGACCGACTGGTCTACATGGTCCTGGATGAGGCGGACGAGATGCTGGACCGGGGGTTTGCCCCGGACGTCCAGCGCATCCTGGCGGGGACTCCGGCCCCCAAGGATCGCCAGACCGCCATGTTCAGCGCCACGCTGCCGGCCTGGGTTCAGTCCGTGGCCAGCAAGCATCTCCACCAGCCCGTCCAGGTCGCCATCGACACCCGCCCCGAGGACCGCCCGAAGATCGAGCACGTGGCGCTGGAGGTGGATTCGACCCGTCGGATGGAGGCGCTGCGCGAAATCCTGGACCACCAGGAGGGCCCCGCCATCGTCTTCGGCCGCACCAAGCACGGGGTCCGCAAACTGGGTCGGCAGCTCTCCGGATTCGGTTACCGGGTGGCCATCCTGCAGGGGAACATGAGCCAGAACGCCCGGGACCGGGAGATGGCCTCCTTCCGCAGCGGCCAGGCCCCGATCCTGGTGGCCACCAACGTGGCGGCCCGGGGTCTGGACGTGGACGGCGTGGAGGTCGTGGTGAACTACGAGCTGCCCGAGACCGCCGAGCTTCTGACCCACCGCGTGGGCCGGACGGGCCGCATGGGTCGCGCCGGACGCGCGGTGACCCTGTTGACCGAGACGGATCGGGACCGCTGGCGTCAGTTCGAGCGCGACCTCTCGGTGCGCATTCCCCGTCAGGCCTGGAGGGCGCGTGAAAGCCGCCCGGGCGCAAGCAGGCCCCGAAGCCGGGCCCTGTAGACGAACCCGGTGAGAGGAAGCGGCGGCCCGGGAAGGGAATCCGCCCTGCGTGCCGCAACCGCTGAGGAGATCCCGATGTTGACCGGGCCGGTCGTCGTCCTGGGTTCGGGGAGCTGGGGAACCGCCCAGGCGCACCATCTGCGCCAGGCCGGCCTGGAGGTCACCCTCTGGGGCCGGGATCCCCAGGCTCTCAGCGAGGTTCAGGCCGGGCGACACCCCCGCTTCTTCGGAGACTTCCGGCTGGCATCGGGGATCCGCAGTGAGCCCGACCTGGCGCGCGCGGTCCACGGCAAGGCCGCCGTGGTGGTCGCCCTCCCCTCCACCGCCGTGCGCCCGGTGGCCCGAGCCGCCCGCGAGGCGGTTTCCGAAGACGCCCTGGTGGTCAGCACCACCAAGGGGCTGGAGCAGGGAACCCTGCTGCGCATGTCCGAGGTCCTGGCCGAAGAGTGGGGGCGCTTGGAGCGGATCACGGTCCTATCCGGACCCTCCTTCGCGCTGGAAGTCCTGCAAGGTCTGCCCACGGCCGTCACAGCGGCCGGACCCACCCTCTCGGCGGCCCGGCGCGCCTGCGATCTGTATCATCACGGCGCGATGAGGATCTACACCTCCACCGATCTGGTGGGCGTTGAACTCGGCGGGGTGCTCAAGAACGTGATCGCCCTGGCCGCAGGCGTCACCGACGGATTCGGCATGGGGCACAACGCCCGGGCTGCCCTCCTGACCCGTGGGCTGGCCGAGATCCGCCGCCTGGTGGTGGCCCTGGGCGGCCAGGCGGCCACCGTCACGGGCCTGAGCGGCCTGGGCGACCTCCTGCTGACGGCCACCGGAGACCTGAGCCGCAACCGCCAGGTCGGCCTGCGCCTGGGGCGGGGGGAAAGCCTGCAGCAGATCCTGGCCGACCTGGGCCAGGTTGCCGAAGGGGTGCTGACGGCCCGCAGTGGGCTGGAACTGGCCCGAAGCCACCAGGTCGAGGTCCCCCTGATCGAAGAGACCCAGCGAATCCTGCAAGGGGAGCACTCGGTGGCCGAGGCCGTGCGCCACCTGCTGGCACGAGCCCCCAAGACCGAGATGTAGGTCCACCGCCGTCAGGTCAGGTTCAGGACCGAATCGAAGCCGCCGAAGGCGTTCGGCTTGCGGAAGAGGTTGGAGGGGTCCTCCAACCAGTGGGTGCCATCCACCAGGAACTTGTAGTGGTAGCGACCGGGCGCAGGAGCCTCCAACTCGACCCGCCACAGCCCGTCCAGGACCTCTTCGAAGAAGTGCCGCCCGGGCTGCCAACCGTTGAAGTCTCCCACCAGTTCGACCCGTCGAGCCCCGGGGTGGACGAAGACGAAGCTGAGCCGACCATCCTCCACCAGGGGAGGGCGCAGCTCGCAGATCTGGGTCGGGGTCCAGGCCTGCCCGGCCTCCTCCACGGCGCGCCGGGCGTTGACCACTCCACACCCCTGCGAGAGCAGATCTCCCTTGCGAACGCGGTCGGCGGTCGACATGAGGATCTGGCGCAGGGCGGCCGGCGACAGCGAAGGTTCGACCTCCAGCATCTGGGCGGCCACGGAGGCCACGATGGGGGCGGCAAACGACGTCCCATCGACGTGCTGATAGTGCGGCGAGACGACCTTGTCGCGCTGCAGGCCCGCCTCCAGCAGGCTGCGCAGGGTCTCGATCGGCAGGTCCGCCAGGTTCGCCGGGAGGTTGGCCTCGGGTGCGGGGTGGGCCAGCAGATCGCGGAACTCCTCCCCTTCCGCCGAGGCCAGCCGATAGAGGTACTCCACGCGGCGTTCCTGGACCGACCCCGGCAGGAGCGGCGCGGCCACCCAGGCAGCCGGAGCGATCACCTCGGGCTTGACGACCAGATCGAGCAGGACTCCGAAGCTGTTGCGGTACAGCTCGACCTCTTCCGGGCTGCAGGCTTCGCGCGAGACGCACCCTCCGACGGTCAGCACCGAAGGAGCGTTGGCCGGGGCCCGGGGCAGGCCCCCGTCATTCCCCGCCGCGGCCACCACCAGGATCCCGTCGCCGACGGCCGCCTCGGCCGCCTGGGCGATCTCCGAGTCCAAGAACGAGCCGTCGCGGTTGCTGCCCACCGAGATGTTCAGGATCCGGATCCCCAGGCGCTGGCGATGGGCCCGGACCCACTCCAGCCCCCGGACGATCAGGTCGTCACAGATTCGCCCCTGGCGGCTGACCTGGACCAGCACGACGCGGGCCCCACTGGCCAGGCCCCGATAACGCCCTTGGGAGAGGGTGCCGTCGCCGGCCGCCACCACCGAGGTCTGCATGCCATGCCAGTTCCAGGAGTTGCGGCATTGCGCCGGGTCCAGGGCGCCAGACTGTCCACTGGCATCGTGGAAGGCCGCCACTCGCCCTTCCAGGTCGGCGTGTGGGAAGAAGCCCGAGTCCAGGAAGGCGACGGTGATGCCGCGGCCGACCGGCCCAGGGTCGGCGTCCAGCCGCCGGCTTGTCGAGGGGACCGCGTAGCGGGCCAGGTCGACCAGAGGCCTCCCGAGCATTCAGGTCTCCCGCCGAACCGGAGCGTCCCGGTGGGCGGAGCTCACCCCCGCCGGACCTGTCGCCAGCGCTTACCCAGCTTCAAGCGGGCGCCCTCGGCGGGTTCAACCGGGGTGGCCGGGTCGTCCAGGACCACCCCCTCCAGGCTCAGGGCTCCCTGCTCGACCAGGCGCCGGGCCTCGCGCTTCGAGGGTGCCAGGCCGGCGGCCAGAAGCAATTCGACGGGCGAGAGGGGGCCGGGTGGCAGTTGGACCTCGGGGATCTCGGAGGGAACCTGCCCCGCGCTGACCACCCGCAGCCATTCGGCGTCGGCCTTCTCGGCCTCCTCGCGCGGGTGGTACAGGGAGATGATCTCCCGCGCCAGCCAGCGCTTGGAATCCCGCGGATTCTCGGTGCCCAGGCGGGCATCGACCTGGTCCAGGGGGACCTCGGTGCACAACTCGAAGTAGCGCCGGATCCTCGAGTCCGGAAGCTGCATCAGCTTGAGGAACATCTCGGTGGGGGTCTCGGTGATCCCCACGTAGTTCCCCAGGCTCTTGGACATCTTCTGAACCCCATCCAGACCTTCCAGGATCGGCATCAAGAAGACGACCTGAGGAACCTGCCCATATTCCCGCTGCAGCTCGCGACCCACCAGGATGTTGAACTTCTGGTCGGTGCCCCCCATCTCGACGTCGCAGCCCAGGGCCACCGAGTCGTAGCCCTGCATCAGGGGATAGAGGACCTCGTGCAGACCGATGGGGACGCCTTCCCGAAAGCGTCGCTCGAAGTCGTCGCGCTCCATCACCCGGGCCACGGTGTAGCGGGAAGCCAGGGCGATCACCGCGGCGAAGTCCATGGGACCGAGCCACTCTGAGTTGAATCGGACCTCGGTGCGCTCGGGATCCAGAATCCGCGACAACTGGTCCCGATAGGTCCGGGCGTTCTCCTCGATCTCCCGGGGCGAGAGCACCTTGCGGGTAACCGAGCGGCCCGACGGGTCCCCCACCCGGGCGGTGAAGTCCCCGATCAGCAGGACGACCTGGTGCCCCAGGTCCTGGAACTGACGCAGCTTGCGCAGCACCACGGCGAAGCCCAGGTGGATGTGGGGTGCCGTCGGATCCAGCCCCAGCTTGATGCGCAGGGGCTTTCCGTCACGCAGACTGCGCGCGATCTTCTCGCGCAGATCGTCGCGGCTGATGATCTCGGCGGTCCCGCGCTCCAGACGGGCCAGTTGTTGTTCGACTTGTTCTTCAATGGACAAATTCAAGGACTCCAACGGACGAATGTGGCCTACAGGGAACGGGCGGAGCGGACCTGGAACACGGCTCCCATCATCCCCAGGCTCATCTGGGAGGATTCCTGGCCCTGGACCTCCAGGCGGGCCCCCTCGCGATACAGGGCCGGGGGAAGGCCCTCCAGGTGATATTGACGACCGTTTTCGGCGGCCAGGACCCAGACGCCGCCCTCCAGATCCGAATGGTGCAGGGTCCCAATCAGCTTTTCCATATCAGACCTCCCTACAGATCGACCTGACCCTTGATCTCCTCGAGCTTGGCGGGCCCGATTCCAGGAACGTTCAGAAGGTCCTCGTAGGTGGTGAAGGGGCCCTTCAACTCACGATACTCGACGATCTGACGCGAGAGTTCAGGCCCCAGCCCCTTGACGTTCGCCGCCAGCTCCTCGGCCGAGGCCTGGTTGAGGAGCAGACGCCCCGTGCCCGAGACGCCCCCTTCCTCGTCGAGGACCACCTCGCCGGCACCCTCGGAGCTCTCGGATCCCATCGAATCGCTCCCGGATTCCTCGTCCTCCCAGGAGGGCGAGGAGGTCCTTCGAGAGGCCCGGACCCGGGTCTCGCTCTTGGAGCGCACCACGATCTGGTCCTCGTCGCGGATCTTCTTGGCCAGGTTGACGCTGAGGGGATCGGCGTCGGGCAGCATGCCCCCGACGGCGCGAATGGCGTCGTCCACCCTCGTGTCGGCGGGCAGGGTGACCACCCCGGGCTGATGCACCGCCCCGACGACGTAGACCTTCACCGTCACCGGAGCGGCCGGCGTCGGTGAAGGGACGGGGGTCGGCGGGACCAGGGGGACCGTCTCGGTCGGATGGACCGACCCTCCGTCGAGATCCTCCCCGCGATGGAGAGGAGACATGTAGAACGAGAAGACCAGCGCCAGCACCAGGAGGACAAAGAGCCCGAAGAGCAGGGGCAGGCGCCAGGACGGCTCCTCCCGCTCGCCGGACTCGGCCGGGTCGGGAAGCTCCGGGGGAAGACTGGAGAAGTCCGGTTCCGATCTCACGCGCGCACAACCTCCTCCACCGCCAGGCCCCGGTCATCCAGGCGGGCCTGCAGGATCTGCGCTCCGGAGCGTCCCAGGGCTTCCTGGACCGCCTCTCGGGCCTGTGGCCGGGCCAGGGTCAACAAGCAGCCGCCCCCGCCGGCGCCGCAGATCTTCGAGGCCAGGGCCCCCGCCTCCCTGGCCGACTGCACCATCCGGTCGATCCCCGGGGTGGTGACGCCCTCGGCCAGGGCCCGCCGGTTCTCCCACTCCCGGTCCAGGGCCCGGGACACCTCCAAGAGGTCCTCGGCCTGGAGGGCCTCCCACATCTGGTGGGCGGTCTCTTCGATGGCGCGCATCCGCTCGACGGTCTGGCCCTGCCGTTCGACGAATCCCTTGAGCATGTTCCAGTTGCTGGTCCCCGAGAAGTGGCTGATCCCGGTGAAGGAGAGCAGCAGCGAACGGTCCAGCTCCTCCCGGAAGCCTTCCGAGGGGGCCAGGCGCTCGACGCGGGTCCCCTGGATCCCGAAGTGCAATCCGTTGATGCCTCCCAGAATGGCCCCGTAGTAATCCTGCAGCCCGGTGGGAATCCCCAGATTCTGGGCTTCCAGCGCAGCCCCGTGGCGGATGAGGTCCTCGTCGGAATCGGCCCGACCGGCGAATCGACACAAGACCCTGGACATGGACATCAAGAGACTTGAAGAGGCCCCCAGGCCCGAGCCCCGCGGCGCAGAGTTCCGCGTTCTCAGCTCCAGGCCGCCCTCGGGAGCATAGAAGCGGACCGCCCGGGCCAGCAGGTCCAGCTCCTGGCCCAGGACGAGCTCACCGGGATGAGCGGCCTCGACCGACATGCCCAGATCCTCGGAGACCAGACGAACCCGGCTGCCCTCCAAGGGCCGAACCTCGGCCCGCGAACGCAGATCCACGCTGGCGTTGACGGTCAGGGGGTTGTCCAGGAACAGGAAGAGCGGATGAAGGTCCAGGGTGCCACCCGCCAGGTCGATCCGGGTGGGGGCCGTTGCGAAGAACATGGAGGACTCCAATGACAAGCTGGCCGGTCTGTTTCTCGCTGGGCGGGATCGCTCCTCCAGGAGCGTCTCAGTCCGGCTCGGATTCCCGGCCCAGGCGCAGCAGCAGGCCATACCACAGGTTGCCCAGACGCTCTCGCCAGCGTCGACGCCGCCGGGCACGGTCCACCGAGTCCCCGACGGGCCGCAAGGTCTCCCCTTCCCGCTGCAGGCAGACCAACCGGGCCAGGATCTCGTCGAAACCGTGCCGGGTCGGCGGGGCCTCCAGGCCATCAGCCACGACTTCGAATCGCTCTCCCCCTTCGGTCAGGAGCCGCTGGCAGACCCTCCGGAGCAGACAGACTCCCCGGGTCTGGACCAGCACGATGTCGTCCCGGTGCAGGGCCAGCAATCGGGCTTCCTCCAACTCCAGGATGTCGCCGGGAAGCACGATGGGCGCCATGTCCGAGCTCTGCATGCGCAGGCGAAGTCGCCCTCCCCCACCCAGGAGCCGCTTCCAGCGATCCACGCTGAAGGTCCGGTCGAGAGGGCCGGGCGAGTCAGCCATGCGCTCGACGCAGGGCCTGAAGGCGGGCCAGCCTCTCGCACTCGGCGGCCGACATCTCGGAGGTGAAGGTCAGGACCACGCGATACCGGTCTTCGGGCAGGGCCGTGCAGCGCGTCACCGAGGCCCTGGCCTCAAGCGGCGCCCCCATCGCGTTCAGCCGGAATCCGACGTCCTGCCCCAGGGACAGAGGTTCCGAGAGCTCGACCTGCAGGCCGCGCAAGGTCAACTTGCGCCCGATCCCGGAAAGGGCGGGCTGATCGGTCCGGGAAATCTCCACAGGGAAGTCGCCCGGCCCGGAATCCCCCGAGTCGGCGGGGCGCAACGGGGTGTTCTCGGCGGACCGTCTGCCCGGGGTCATCGAAATCCCCCCATCTGTTCGACCTCCTCGGCGTAATCGGGATACATGGCTCGAAAACAACCCGGGCACATCCCGTGCGAAAACTCGGCATCCGTGCGATGACGCACGTACTGCTCGACGGGGGTCCAGCGCCCCTCCTCATCGCGGATGTTCTTGCAGCGCGAGCAGATCGGCAGGATGCCGGTCAGCAGGCGGAGTCGCGCGGTGCTCTCGCGCAGCTCGGCGTCCAGGCGCTGACCGTTGTGCACCAGATAGAAGGCCGCCAAGGCCAGATCGATCATCCCGACCAGCAAGAAGAAGGCGGCCTCGGTCGGCCCCAACACGAAGAGGCTGCGGGTCGGTGGGGCGAGGAGCCATTCCACTCCGCGAATCGACATGGCCACCACATAGGCCAGGCACAGGCCCGCGCTCATCCTCGAAAGCCGCAGGGCTCCCTGCCTCGGATTCTGCAACCACAGCCGGGCGCACATCAGCGCAAAGGCGGAGAGCAGCGCCGTGTTCCACAGGACCCGCGCCCTCAAGAGGTCTCCTGCCAGATACAGCCCACCCCCGACCAGGGCGCCGAACACGGGGAAGAGATACCAGGCCCGACGGATCCGGCGACCGTGGACGTAACGGGCGGTCCCGTCCAGCATCAACACGACCAGCAAGGTGTTGAAGAAGTTGGCCAGCACGACGCTGGGAAACGCGGCGAAGGGGTGCAGGATCAGGGCCAGGAAGCCCAGGATTCCGCTGAACATCCCCGCCACCCAGTGCGAGAACCCCGGATAGGTCCGATACAACCGGGCATAGATCGCCGCTGCCAGGGTCACCGAGGTCCGGGCCGCGATGATGGCCACGACCGTGCTCCAAGTGTCCAGACTGGGGGTCATCGACCGTGCTGCATCCTTTCGTGCCCCGAATGGAAGGGCCCACTGCGAGGTTCTAGACCGGGATCCGGAATCCCCCGTCGGGCTGGAAGAGGACGATTCCCGACGGCCCGAGGGAACTTTCTGCCCACTTCTGGGGTCTAATACTGTGGAGATCGAGGGACCGGAAGGCCCGGGTCGTCCCCTTCCAGGATTCCCGACACCTCGGGGTGCAGGCCCGTGCACCCCGGTTTCGACGCATCCGACGACCAGAGGAGGAGAGAACAAATTGGCATCGTGTCCCCACTGTGGCGGAATGGCCGTCGTCGAAGAGTATGTCCGAATCAACGAGCGCGGCACCTCGCGGGTGCGAATCCGGCGTTGTGTGTCGCTGGGCAGGGATCGCAGCCGGAATCGCCGGCGCAAGGACCCTCAACTGCGCTCCACGCGGGAGTGCGGCGAGGTGGAGATCCTCGACGAGATCCAGGTGAAACGGACCGCCTGACCGCCACGTTCCTCCAGAGTCCACAGCCGGGGCCCCCGAGGTCCCGGCCCTTTATTTCGTCGGAGTGGGCGCCGGGAACCGACCGGGTGACCGTGGCCTGGGACCACCAGATCCTGGGCGTCTCGACCGACGTCGGCTTCAAGGCATGAGGATCCGCCCCAGGATCGCCGACGAGCTTGCTCCCGTCGCCCGAGGCACGTTGGAAGGCCGGCCATGGGCCGTCTCATGCCCCAACAAGGCAAAAGCCACCGCCTCCCGTGCCTGGGCGGGGACCCCCACTTCCTCCATCCGCAGAAGATGGACCTTGGCAGGCATCCGTTGGGACAGTTCCTGCATCAGCACCGGATTCTCCACGCCTCCCCCCCCGACCAGGATCTGTGCCGGGCCCCTCAGGAATCGCTGCACGTGCAGCATCACCGAGGCCGCCGTGAAGGCCGCGGCGGTGCGCAGGAGGTCCTCGGGACTGCCCCGTCCCCACAAGCGCTCCGCCAACGGGCGTCCGAAGTCCTCCCGCCCGGTGGATTTGGGCGCCGGTCGTGACAGGAAGGGGTGCGCCATGAGCTCGGCCAGCAGATCGGGCAGAACCCGGCCTCGAGCCGCCAGCGCTCCACCCCGATCGCAGGTCTGCCCGGTGGCTCGCCAGGCCAGGGCATCCATCAACGAGTTGCCCGGTCCCGTGTCGCAGGCCTCTACCTCCCCCTGGGAGGGGATCCAGGTCAGGTTGGCCATCCCCCCCAGGTTCAAGGCCAGCCGATCCACGTGGGGATCGCGGAAGAGCAGGGTATCGGCGAAGGGGACCAGGGGAGCGCCCTGCCCTCCCGCGGCCAGGTCCGACGGGCGGAAGTCACAGACCGTCAAGCAACCGGTCCGGCGCGCGATCACGGCTCCCTCCCCGATCTGCAGGGTGCCTCGCACGCGCTCACCACAGTATTCTTCGGCCTGGGGGAGGTGGGCGATGGTCTGGCCGTGCGAGGCGACCAGGTCGGCCCCGCCCTCCATGACCGAGAGGGCTGCCCGGGCGAAGAGTTCCCCCAGCAACCAATGCAGGCGCAAGATTTCCCGAGGTGAACCGCGATCGTCGAAGACCTCCTGAAGCCTGCGGCGGACCTCCTCCGGCAGAGGGTGGGAGCGGAAGTCCAACAGGCGTGCCCGAGGGCCCATCTCGACCAGGGCGGCATCGATGGCATCGGCCGAGGTGCCCGACATCAGCCCGACCACCCGTGGGGCCTTCAGGGATCGATAACGCAGCAGCGCGTCATTCATGGGCGGGCCTCCGGCCGAGGTGCAAGGTGACGATCCCACCGGTCAGGGGGACGATCCGGATCTCTTCCAGACCGGCCCGGCGCATGAGGTCCGCCACCTCCTCCACCGGCAGGAACTCGGCGATGGAGCGGGCCAGGTACCGATAGGCCCCTCCCTGTCCCGAGAACAGCCTCCCGACCAGGGGAACGATCCAGCGCAGGACCAGCCCATGCAGGCAGCCCAGAAGGCCCGGGGGGCGGGTCAACTCCAACGAGACCACCCGCCCACCCGGACGGATCAGCCGGGCCATCTCGCGGAACAGGGCCTCGACGTCCTCCACGTTGCGCAAGGCGAAGGCCACGCTGGCGCCATCGAAGGCTCCTCCGGGCAGACCGGTGGCCAGGGCGTCGCCCTCCACGAAGCGGAGCTCCGGATGGCGAAGGCGGGCCCGCTCCAGCATCTCGGGCACGAAGTCCACCCCCACCACGTTCTCGGGTCCGGCCAGGTCCGCCAAGGCGGCGGTCAGTTCTCCGGTGCCGCAGCACAGATCCACCACCCGGGACCCCTGATGCAGGTCCAGATGAGCGGCGGCCCGTCGCCTCCAGGGCCGGTGCAGCCCCAACGAGAGCAGGGCGTTGAGCAGGTCGTAGCGGCCCGCGATCCGGGCAAAGATCCCGCGGACCAGCGAGGCCTTCTCGCCCGCAGGCGGGGTGTCCGGGCGGGGGTGAGTCACGAAAGGACCTCCAGGATCTCGTAGCGGGAATTCCTCACCGCCGGAATCCGCCCGGCCCCGCGGATCAGGCGGACGAACTCCTCGGAGTGGTAGCGATGGCGGAGGCCGGTCGCGGCCAGGACCAGCTCCTCCATCAGCACGCTTCCCAGATCGTCCGCACCGAAATCCAGGGCCACCTGGGCCAGTCGGGCTCCTTCGGTGACCCAGCCCGAATGGAGGTGTCGGAAGTTGTCCAGGTAGAGCCGGGCCACGGCCAGGAGGCGCAGGTACTCCACTCCAGCCGGAGGCACCGTGGCCGCCAGGTCGGTCCAGCGCGTGGAGAGGCTCCAATGGATGAAGGAGCGGAACCCGCCGGTCCGGTCCTGGAGGTTGCGCAGGCGCTCCAGGTGCTCGATGCGCTGCTTCGGGGTCTCGCCGAAGCCGAAGACCATGGTTGCGGTGGACTCGATCCCCAGGCCGTGAGCGACCTGGTGGATTTCCAGCCAGCGATCCGCGGAGATCTTGCGCGGCGAGACCCGACGGCGGATCTCGTCCACCAACAGCTCGGCCCCCCCTCCGGGGAGCGAATCCAGGCCCGCCTGCTGCAGGCGCAGAAGGGTCTCACTCAGCGAGAGCCCGGAGGTGGTGGCGATATGGTCGACCTCGGAGGCTGCCAGCGAGTGCAGGTAGAGATGCGGATAGCGGGACTTCACTGCCGAGAAGAGGCGTTCGTAGAAGTCGATTCCCAGATCCGGATTGTGTCCTCCCTGCAGGAACACGGTGGTCCCCCCCACCGTCTCCATCTCGTCGATCTTGCGGAAGATCTCATCCAGAGAGCGGACGAAGGACTCGGGGTGACCGGGAGGACGATGGAAGGCGCAGAACCGGCATCCGGTGACGCACACGTTGGTGTAGTTGAGGATCCGATCGCGGATGAAGGTGACGTATCCCTCCGGGTGCAGGCGGCGGCGGACCCGGTCGGCGGCGGCGCCCAGGCGGAAGAGGTCGGGCTCGCCCAACAGGGCCTCCCCCTCCTCCGGAGTCAGGCGACGCCCATCGACGACGGCCTGCCACGCCGTCTCCAGCGACAGACTCACGCCGCCACCTCCCCCAGCAGGTCTTCGCCTCCGGTCGGCAGCAGCCCCAAGAGCCCGGCCCGACGATAGAACTCGCGCAGCCCGGCCAGGGAATCGGCATCCAGGCGATGGTGCAGGCCCGAGAAATAATCTTCCAGGCGCCGGCAGGACAGGCCCGTGCGCCGGGAAGCCTCCTGCAGCACCCGCGAGGGATGGGCCTGCCCCCAGGCCCGAGAACGCTCCAGCAGATCCTGACCTTCCGAAGCCAGTTCGGCGCGGGTGGTCACCCACAGGGCGAAGACCATCGGCAGTCCCGTGGTCCGGACCCAGAATTCCCCAAGGTCCGCCACGTGCCGCGCCCCGGTCACCTCGCCCAGGGCCCGGTCGCCGATCAGCAGGACGGCGGGCACCCGGTCGTCCAGCGAGGGCTCTCCGAGGAGTGGGATCGGCCGAATGCCGGGCAGCAGCACCTGGACCAGGATCCGGGAGGTTGCGCTGGCCGACGTGATGGCCACCGGGTGGCCGGGGAGCTCCTCCAGGGGGATCCGCGAGAAGAGACGGACGCTCTGGACGGGCCCCCGAGACCCCACGCAGAAGCCCGGAAGGATCCGGTAGGCTCCCGGCGCGGCCGCCACCTCGGCCGCCGAGACGGCGGTCAGATCCAACCGACCGGCACGCGCCTGCTGGTTCAACCAGGACGGCTCTCCGCAAAGGAGCTCGCCCGGGAAGGGGACGGCCCCACACTCCAGGCCGAGGGTCACCGGCAAGGCGTTGACCGACTTCAGGACTCCCACGCGCATCCGCGCACCTCCACGGGCTCTCGAGCGGCCTCGACCACCCCGGCCCGAGCCTCCTGCCGGCCCACCACACAGGAAGGTCTCAGCGTGCTTCCCCAGGCTCTCGCCTCCTCCAGACCCCAGCCTGCCACCTCGTCGGCTCCACAGGTCAACAAGAACTGAGCCATCTTCCAGCCGAAGGCGGCCCAGGAAGCGCGGAGGCGCACCGCGGGAGGCAGGACCAGCCGGCTCACGGCCATCAAACGGGCATCCAGGAGACCATCGGTCGCCTCGGCCCGGCGCACCAGCTCCCCCGGGGACTCCGGCAACCAGACCAGACACCTCAGGCTCCGAGCCGCGCGCAGCCGCTCCAGCCGAGCCACCAGCTCGTCGGGGGTGCTGCTGGGACCGTAGGTCGCGCAGACCACCAGCGGCAGGGGCAGGTCCAGTTGGTCGCACCAGGCCCCCTCGCCGGCGCCAACCGGCCCGCTGTCGACCGACAGGCTCTGGACCCCGGCCCGGGCCAGGCTGCGGGTGGCGTCGGCGTCCAGGTCGGGGGGGGCTGCCGCGTGGACCCACAGGCCGGGATGGATCCCGATCTGGTTGCCGACCAGGGGCTCGGCGCAGTCCAGCAGATGGAGTTCTCGGGGCTCCCCTCCCACCGGGGCAGGGCGCCAGACCCGCCTTGCATCTGCCAGCACGACAGCTCCATCCTCCCGATAGCCGGCGTGCTTCAGGAGCCGCTCGCTCCCCAGCCGGCTTCCCAGGTCCAGGATGGACCCGCATTGCAGGAGGAATTCAAGGTCACGGACGGGCGGGGGGACGGCGCTCACGGGGCCTCGGTTCCAGTCCCTCCCGGCAAGTCCTGCCGCCCCCGTGCCCGGGGGAGATCAGGTCAGGATCTCGAGCAGGCAGGCCGCCAGCAGGGAGAGGCTGATGGCCGCATTGCAGGTGAAGAAGGCCTGCTGCATCCGGGACAGGTCGTCCGGCGAGAGCAGCGAGTGCTCCCACACCAGAAGGGCCCCCACCGTGCCCAGGCCCAGGCTCCATGGCCCTCCCAACCCCAGGAGGGTGCCCACCAGGGCCAGCAGGACGAGCGCCAGAACGTGGCAGAGCCGGGCCACCCGAAAGGCCCCTCGAGCCCCCAGCCGGACCGGTAACGAATGCAAGCCGACGGCCCGATCGTGCTGGAGGTCCTGACAGGCGTACAGGATGTCGAAGCCACCCACCCAGAGCATGATGGCTCCGCCCAGCAGCCAGGCGGGCAGCTCGAAGCGACCGGTCACCGCCAACCACCCCCCGAGGGGGGCACAGGCCTGGACCAGCCCCAGCCCCAGATGACAGGCCCAGGTCAGACGCTTGAGGTAGGAGTAGACCAGCAGCAGGAGGACCGCCAGCGGAGAGAGGGCCAGGCACAGGGGGTTGAGGAACCCGGCCGCCAACACCAGGGTCCCCAGCGAGAGCCAGGCCAGAAGCCGCACCGCCTGGACCGAAACCCTCCCCGTCGGAAGATCCCGTTGGCACGTGCGCGGATTGCGGGCGTCGATCTCGCGGTCGATCAGCCGATTGAGGGCCATGCCGGCCGTGCGTGCGCCCACCATGGCCACGGTCACCCAGAAGGCCACCCGCCCCTCTGGCAAGCTGCCCCCTGCCAGAAGCATCCCGACCCATGCGAAGGGCAGGGCGAAGACGGTCTGTTCCAGGCGGACCAGACTCACGAAGCGTCGCCATGGTCGAAGCAGGCAGGTGAATCGGCCTTCGTTGTTCACGCGTCCAGGCTTCTCGACCGTCCCGCGCGTTCCTCGCCAGAACTCCGCGATTCCCCGCGATTCGCGATATTTCGTCAAGGGAAAAACCATCAGCGACGACGAAGGAACTTGCGAAGGAGCTTGTGTCAAAGGGAAGGATGCACAAGATCGCACGTCAGTCCTTTGTCCTCTGCGGGCGGACCATGATCGTGGCCCAGGCGTGCCTCAGCCGCCTGCCGGCCAAGGCCTTGGATGACGCTGCCCATCCCTCCCTGCGAGGTGGCTCCCCGGGAATCTCCGTCGGGGGCTCGGCCCCCCCCGTCGCCAAGGCGGCTCCCGCAGCCGCGCGCACGCCCCGCGCCTTCGATTCCAGGTCGACCCGAACCTGTCGACCTGCGCTCGGACCGAGCATGTCCAGTCCCGACTGAGTCCACGGAAGAGGGGAAGAATCTTGAGCGAAAAATCCCTGCCGCGAAGACAGGACGCCTTGTTGCGGCTGATCGCCCGACACCAGAGGGACGGGATGGTGCCGTCGGCCGCCGTGCTGGCCCAGGAGATGGGATTGGCCGGAGAGTCCAGCGTCACGCCGGCCCTGCGAGCTCTCCACTCCAAGGGCCTCCTGCACGTCGAGGGTGGCATCCGGGGCCGGCAGAGGTTCATCCGCGTCACGCCGAAAGGGGCCCGCTACCTTCTGGAGGGCCTCCCGGTGCTGGGGAAGATCCCGGCAGGCGCCATCGGGCGGGCCACCCAGGCCAGCAGCCGGGTGGTGGCCAGCCTGGATGAGCTGCTGGAGTGGGAGGCTGGAGACTTCCTCGTGGAGGTCGAAGGGGATTCGATGGTGGGCGCAGGCATCTGCCCCGGCGACCTGGTCCTGCTGCGCCCGGGACAGGACCCCCACCCCGGAGAGATCGCCGCAGTCCAAATCCCGTCGACCTGCCGAGGGGCGCTCAAGAGGGTCTTCGTGGACACCCAGGCGGGAATCGTCTGCCTCAAGGCCGCCCACCCGGAGCATCCCGACCAGCGGATGCCCCTCTCGGAAATCCGGATTGCCGGGGTGATGCGTGGCCTGATCCGCCGCCACCGAAGCGAGGAGCCCGCGCGCCCGCCGGGCTGACCCGAAAGTTCCGAAGGGGGCCGGGCCCAAGGGTGCCTCCAACTCGGACGCCCCCCGTTCAGGGAAGCTCAGGACCGGTTGTCGGGAGCCGACTGGCCTGCACGCGAGCGGCGCCAGGGCCCAGCCAGGGCCAGGACCATCCGAACAGACTCCCACACCGCCGCCAGCGAGACCCCGTGCCGGGGGCCAGGGGTCCCGGGCCCCTCCGCCCAGGGGACCTCCCCCATCCGCGCTCCCATCTGCCCCAGGCGAATCAAGAGCTCCACGGTGCCGGCCTCTCCGGAAAAGGTGACCAGGTTCCGGCCGTGGAGCGCAAACGCCCGCTCCAACGCCGAGAGCCGGAATCCCTGGACCCCGGAGGTGTAGTCGAAGACTCCGGGCAAGGGGAAGAAGAAGCGAAGAAGACCCGTCAGGAAACGATCCCAGAAGTTCCGGACGGGCGCCCGATGCGCTCTGGAGCCTCCGTCCACCCGGCGGGTGCCCACCACCACCTCCATCCCCGCCTCCAATCGACGCAGAAGCCCCGCCAGACTGGCGGCCTCGAGTTTGTCGTGCGGGGGGAGGGTCAGCACCAGGTCGGTTGCGGGCGTCCCATTCTGCAGGACGCGGCGAAGCCCCGCGGCCAGGGCCAGTCCGCAACCATGCCGGCGCACATGTTGGACCAGGCCCAGGCGATCCCGCAGGCCAGGATGGTTCTCGACCACCTGCGCGGTCCCATCCGTCGAGCCGTCATCGACCACCAGCACCCGCAGCGGCAGGTCCAGGTCCTCCAGGCGATGCAGCAGGCACGAGAGTTCTTCGGACTGGTCGCGGACAATCAAGACGACGTGAAGCACGGCATACCTCGGGGCAGGGCATTCCCTGGTCGAGGGCGGGACCCCTCTCGGATTCGTGACATCCGCGCGCGCGCGAGCAGGCCTGCCCTCCCATGCCATTGCCAGAAGCCCGATTTTGCGGGATTCCAAGAGCATGCCGGAGGCCGGATGGAGGAATTTTCGCACCCCTCGGATTGTGAAATATTCTGCACCCTGATATAATCATCGGGTGAGTCGGAAAAGGAGGAACGGCATGTAGATGAGGAATCAGGCCTGGGCCAACTACGTGAAAGACAAGAGAAAGGCCCGTGGGCTGACGCGTCGCAAGCTGGCTGAGCTGGCGGGCATCGATCCCAGCTACGTGACCTTGATCGAGAGGGACGGCTACGTTCCCCGCAAGGACAAGGTGCTGGAAGTCGCCCGAGCGCTCGAAGCCGAGGTGGATCACACCCTCCTGGTTGCAGGCTACGCCCCCGAGAAGATCCCCGTGAAGGACCTCTTGGAGAGGCTGGAGACCTTCAAGTCCGAGAAGGTTCTGGACAAGGAACTGCGGGCGTCCATCCGCGAGCTCTTCGATCTGACCACTGCTCAGCAGAAGAAGGTCTCGGAGATGCTCACAGCCTACGTCAAGACCCTCAAAGACCAGAAGAAGGCCCGCGCTGCAGCCCGGGTGACCCGCTCCGGACGAGGGACAGGCCTCCAGGCCTGACGCCACCCGACGCGCCGACAGACACAGAGACACGGCCCCAACCAACCAACCAGGGCCGAGCGGCCTGCCCTTCGGGCAGGCCGCGTTCTCTTCTAGGGGCCCGGTCGGAAACCTCGACCGAGCATCGTCGGGGGATTTTTTGTCCCCGCCAGGAGCAAGAAGTTGCGGTTTGCTTGAGGCAAATAAGACTTCTTGCGACACAGCGGGGGCGGAAAAGACCCGGCGAGGCGACCGAGGGGTTTCCGTCTGGGTTCCTAGGGGCCCTCGGGAGCAGCTTCCCGGTCCGCCAGGAACAGGGTGCCCTCCCTCCCCCGCACCCGGCTGGCCGGGAAGGGTTCACGGGCCAGGACGCGCCGAAGGATTGCGGACTTGGCACGCCCCCCGACCAGGAACACCGCCCTGCGAGCCAGATTCAGGACGGGCATGGTCAAGGTCAGACGCCACCCCTTGCCCTCCCCCAGCGGATTGGCTGCCGTGGGCTGGTCGAAGACCTGCAAGGCCGGAGTTCCCGGGAAGAGCGAGGCGGTGTGACCATCCTCGCCCAGGCCCAGCAACACCAGGTCGAAGCACGGGGGGGCACCGGCGAACTCACGATCCAGGGCCTGGGCGTAGGCCCGAGCAGCCTCTTCGGGTCCGCGTTCGGTCTCCCAGCGGAAGACATGATCGGGTTGCAGGGGCGAACCCTCCAGAAGGGTCTCACGAACCATCCGATAATTCGAATCCGGGTGGTCCTCGGGAACAGCCCTCTCATCCCCCAGGAACACCCGCAGGCGCTCCCAGGGAAGGTCCCGGCCCGCCAGGATCGCGTAGAGGCGACGAGGAGTCCTTCCCCCCGCCAGGGCGATCCGGAAGGGGCCCTCCTGTTCACGGAGTCGGGCTTCGATGTGATCCGCCGCCGCCTCGGCCAGGTCGGCGACCACCTGCAACCGAGGCTCGGGGGCCTGGAAGGCCACCTCCAGGGCGGACTCCAGCGCTTCCTGGTAGACCACATCCCGACTCAAGGTCGAGAGCTCCCTGCCCATCTGTTCCAGACGCCGGGCCACTTCGGGGTCCAGGCCATTCTTCCACGCCTCCCGTCCCCCGCGTCGACGAGGGCGGACCTGGTCGACCCGGAACTCCCGACCCTGCCGGGTCCTGGCCGAGAAAGCGCAGGTCTGCCCCGCGAGCCCCTCGGCCCAGACGGGCACGAGGCGCAGCTCGCCTCGTCCCGATCCGCCAGAGAAGTGCGCCACGAACGCGTCACCCGTCCACGACAAGGGGGCGGGCCTCCAGCCCAGCCGGGAGGCCAGCCAGCCTGCCAGGAGCAGCGGTTGGGGGGGCACCGGGTCGGGACCCGGAACGAAGCGGATCTCGACCTGCGCCAGGGCCGAGAGGCATTCAATCGCCTCGGGCGGATCAAAGAGGGAGGCGATCTCCTCGCGCCACTCCTCCAGGCGCCCCCAGGACAGATCCGAGAAGGCCTGTTCCTGGTGATAGCGATCCATCACCAGGGCCTGGACCGCTTCCATCCGGGAGACCGGAAAATCCGCCGAATCAAAGACGACCCGGTCGGAGAGTTCCAGCACCTGCTCCAGAAGATGGCTGCCGAAGGAGGGCTCTCCACGCCACCAGGACAGGGTCGGCACTTCGGGAAGGAGCGTGGCTGAGACCAGGCTGGGAACCGATTCGCCCTGCCCCCCAGGACAATACAGGATGACCTGCTCACAACACATGTGCTGCCGGCGATGCGGGTGACAGGTCAAGGATGCCCAGCCCTGCAGGGTTCCCTTCTCGGCCTCCGGGTCCAGGATGGCCACCAGGCACCGGCAGGGGAACTCGGCGCACAGCTCACCCAGCAGCAGGCCGAGGCCACGAACCTGGTCGGGTCCCGAGCAGACCACCACCAGGTTGGTGGTGGTCAACCGGAACTGGACGCCGGCCTCGATCCCCAGCTCGCGCTCCAGGGCGTCCAGTTCCCTCATGATGCGACCGATCGACAGGGGGCGCGGATGGCCGACTGCGACCTCGGCCAGCATGGTCTCGAGATCCATCAGATCCTCCTCCAGTGACGCCCCTCATCCTCGACGAAGGCCTCCGCGGCCCGGGGACCCCAAGAGCCGGCAGGATAGACGTCCGTTGGCTCCGGCCCGGACTTCCAGGCCTCCAGGATGGGATCCACCACGGCCCAGGCGGCCTCGACGGCGTCTCCTCGAGAGAACAAGGTGGCGTCGCCCAGCATCGAATCCAGAAGCAGTCGCTCGTAGGCTGCAGGTGAAGGTGCGGCAAAGGCGCGCCCATACTGGAAATCCATGTTGACCCAGCGAACCCGGGTGACCATTCCGGGATACTTGGTGGCGATCCGCAGCGAGATGCCCTCCTCGGGATCGATCTTCAGAACCAGCAGATTCGGTTCCAGGGCATCCTCGGGTGTGTTCGAGAAGAGCAGATGGGGCACCGCTCGGAACTGCACCGCCACCTCGGTGACCTTGCGGGGCATCCGCTTGCCCGTCCGGACGTAGAAAGGCACTCCGCTCCAGCGCCAGTTGTCCACCAGAAAGCGCACGGCGGCGTAGGTCTCGGTCTGGGAATCCGGCCGCACCTTGGCTTCCTGGCGATAGCCTGGAACAGCCGTTCCCTCGATGTGGCCGGCAGCGTACTGTCCGCGGACCGCGCAGCCCGGCACCTCGCGCGTCTTGTAGCGACGCATGGCCCGGAAGACCTTCACCTTCTCGTCGCGGACCGCTTCGGCATCCAGGCGCGCGGGTGGCTCCATGGCCACCAGGGCCAACAACTGCATCAGGTGGTTCTGGATCATGTCGCGCAGGGCGCCAGCGGCGTCGTAGTAGCCCCCCCGTGACTCGACACCCAGGGTCTCGGCCGCCGTGATCTGGACATGGTCGATGTAACGGCGGTTCCAGACCGGCTCGAAGATCCCGTTGGCGAACCGGAAGGTCAGGATGTTCTGGACGGTCTCCTTGCCCAGGTAGTGGTCGATCCGATAGATCTGGGACTCGTCGAAGTGGCGGAGAAGCTCGCCGTTGAGTTCCATGGCTGAGGCCAGGTCCCGACCGAAGGGTTTCTCGACCAGGATCCGGACCCACCCTCGGGCCGGGCGATTCATCTCACGAGCCGCCAGGTTGGCCGCGATGATCGGGAAGTCCGCAGGCGAGACGGCCAGGTAGAAGAGGCGGTTCCCTCCGATCCCGTAACGCTCGTCGAGCTCTTCGAGGCGTTCCTGGAGGGCGGCGTATCCTTGAGGATCGCGGTGGTCGCCGGTGTGATAATGGATGCGCGAGGAGAAGGCCTCCCACAGGGAAGGATCCGTCTCCTGGGGCAGGCCTCGACGCAGTCGCTCGCGGAACTCCCCATCCGAGAGCGGGGTCCGGGAGACCCCCAGGATCGCGAACTCCCGGGGGATCAGGCTCTCTTCCGCCAGGCGGAAGAGAGCGGGGCAGAGCTTGCGCCAGGTCAGGTCTCCCGACGCTCCAAAGATCACCACCGCACAGGGTTCGGTGGCGCAGGTCCTGGCCAGCCCCACGCGCAGGGGGTTCTCGAGGATCACCGGAAGAAGACCTCCCCTCCGAGACTCTCCATACCCTCACCCCGTTCGAGGGCCCGGAGCGCACGCCCCGGGCCCTCGAGGAGATCAGGAACCGGCCAGCAGTTTGTCGCGCTGGATCCGGACGGTTTCGACCAGCTCCTGGTAGGAGACGGCGAACTTCTCGACTCCCTCCCGGACCAGGGTGTTGTTGGTCATGTCCTCCAGGCTGAAGCCCAAGGAGGCGAAGTCCTCCAGGACCTTCCGAGCGTCGGCCAGGGTCTCGGGCGTCAGGGTCCGGCACACGGTGCCGTGGTCCCGGAAGGCCTCGATGGTGTCGTCGGGCATGGTGTTGACGCAGTCCGGCCCGATCAGATCATCGACGTAGATCGTGTCGCGGTAGGCCGGGTTCTTGGTGCTGGTGCTGGCCCACAGAGGCCTCTGCACGGACGCGCCCTGGGCCTGGAGCCGCTGCCAGCGGGGGGTGGCGACCTTCTGGAGGAAGAGCTCGTAGGCCGCGCGTGCGTTGGCGACGGCGATCCGTCCCCTCAGGGCATCGCACGCAGCCGCCAGCGCCGGGTTGCTCTGGACCACGGCGTCCATGCGCTTCTCAGCCTCGGCATCGACCCGGCTGACGAAGAAGCTGGCCACCGAATGCAGGCCCCGAACCGACGCGCCTTTCTCCAGGCGCTTCTCCAAACCGGTCATCCAGGCGTCGAGGACCTGTTCATAGCGCTGGACCGAGAACAGCAACGTCACGTTCACGTGGATGCCTTGGGAGATCAGTTCGGTGACCACCGGAAGGCCTTCGGGCGTCGCAGGGACCTTGAGCATGAGATTGGGGCGGTCCACACGGGGCACCAGTTGGGCCGCCTGGGCCAGGCTCCCCGCCGTGTCGTGGGCCATGGTCGGATTCAGCTCCAGGCTGACGTAGCCGTCATGCCCTTCCGAGGCCTGGTGGAGTGGCAGGAAGATGTCACAGGCCGAACGCACGTCCTGGATCATCAAGTCCCAGACGATCTCCTCGGCCTGCTTGCCGGATCGGGCCAGTTCCAAAATCTGCTGATCGTACAGCGATCCCTGCGAAATGGCTTTCTGGAAGATCGTCGGGTTGGAGGTCTGCCCGCGGATTCCATCCTCCTGGATCATCCGCTCCAGCAGACCGCTGGAGAACATGTCTCTTCTGAGGTTGTCAAGCCAAGGGCTGACCCCCTCCGCATGCAAGCGAACCATGGGGTTGGCCATGTGAGTCTCCTTTCGCCTTCTTTCAGGCCTGCAGCAGCGCACGTGCGCGCCGGGCGATGTTCTCGCCGGTCAATCCGAACTTCTCGTACAGGGTCTGATAGGGAGCCGAGGCTCCAAAGCGGTCCAGAGCCACCACGTCTCCGTGGTCTCCGACCCAGCGGTGCCATCCCAGGGAGACCCCGGCTTCGACGGCCACCCGGGCGCAAACACCGGAAGGCAGGACCTGCTCGCGATAGCTCGCGTCCTGCTCTTCGAAAAGCTCCCAGGAGGGCATGCTGACCACCCGGGTAGGGATCCCTTCATGCTGCAGGAGAGCTCGCGCCTCCAGGCAGAGGTGCACCTCCGAGCCGGTTCCCAGCAGCAGCACCTTGGGGGCGCCCCCTTCAGCCTCGGCCAGCGTGTAGGCCCCCTTGTGCAGGCCTGTCGCCGCGCCCAGGTTCGTCCGGTCCAGGGTGGGCACGTTCTGCCGGGTCAGGGCCAGAGCCACCGGCCGGTCCTCGCTGCGGACTGCATGCTTCCAGGCCTCGAGGACCTCTGCTGCATCGCAGGGACGCAGCACCGTCAAGTTGGGAATGGCCCGCAGGGCCGCCAGGTGCTCGACGGGCTGGTGGGTGGGTCCGTCCTCGCCCAGGCCGATGCTGTCGTGGGTCCAGACGTACACCACCGGCAGGCCCATCACGGCCGCCAGGCGGACCGACCCCCGCATATAGTCGGAGAAGACCAGGAAGGTGGCCCCGTAGGGGATCAACCCGCCGTGCAGGGCCAGTCCGTTGAGGACCGCGCCCATGGCGTGCTCACGGATTCCGAAGTGGATGTTGCGGCCTTCGGGATGCCCGGCAGACTGCGACGCGGATCCGTCGATCAGGGTCTTGGTGGAGGGTTCCAGGTCCGCCGAGCCACCGATCATGTTGGGGAGGCGCCTGGCCAGAGCGTTGATCACCTTGCCGGACGACACGCGCGTCGCGACGGACTTGCCGACCTCGAACTGGATCAGTTCGCGGTCCCAGCCGGTGGGCAGGCGGCCATCCATCCAATCCTCGAACTCCGCAGCCAGCTCGGGGAAGTCCTGGCGATAGGCCTCAAAAGCCTGATTCCAGAGTTCCTCCAGCTCGTGACCGTGGTCCACCACGCGCATCCCCTGCTCGCGGACCTCATCGGGAACATAGAAGGTCTGGTCGGTGGGCAGACCCAGGATCTCCTTGGTGGCGGCGATCTCGATGTGGCCCAGGGGCGTCCCGTGGGCCTCGGCAGTGTCCTGGGCGTTGGGGGCCGGCCAGGCGATATGGGTGCGCACGGCCACCAGGCTGGGCCGGGGATCGCGCCGGGCCTCGGCCAGGGCCTGCTCAAAGGCCTCCAGGTCGTTGGGGTCCTCCAGGCGCTGCACATGCCAGCCGTAGGCCCGATAGCGGGCCTCGCGATCCTCGGTGAAGGAGAGGTCGGTCGAGCCGGCGATGGTGATGTGGTTGTCGTCGTAGACGGCGATCAACTTGCCCAGGCGCTGGGTGCCGGCCAGTGAGGCCGCCTCGCTGGTAATGCCCTCCATGAGGTCGCCATCCGAACAGAAGACGTAGGTCTGATGGTTGACCACCTCGTGTCCGGGGCGGTTGAATCGGGCCGCCAGATAACGTTCAGCCAAGGCCATGCCGACGGCACTGGACAGACCCTGCCCCAGAGGTCCGGTGGTCATCTCGACACCGGGAGTCATGCAGTGTTCAGGGTGACCCGGGGTGATGCTGTCCCACTGCCGGAAGCTCTTCAGGTCGTCCAGGCTGACCCCGTAGCCCGTCAGGTGCAGCAAGCTGTACAGCAGCATGCTGGCATGTCCGCAGGACAGGACGAAGCGGTCGCGATCGACCCAGGCGGGGTTGTGCGGATTGTGCCGCAGCACCCGGCTGAACATGACCCAACCCAGGGGAGCCAGCGCCATGGCGGCTCCGGGATGACCGGAATCGGCCTTCTGTGGGCCGTCCATGGCCAAGCCTCGAATGACGTTGATGCAGAGGGAATCGAGTCGGGTCTCGGGGGTGCTCACGGGGAGGGCGCTCCTTTCCAGGCCGACGCCGCCTTCCGAAGGGCAGCGCGGGAAGCCTCCCCTTCGCGGCCGGTGCCCAGGCCCCTACCGGCCACGAGCCTCATTCGCAGGATCTGGGAGGTCGAATCCCAGGCCCCATCCCGCGGGCATCAGTGCCCTCCCGAGTCCGGCGTCCCTGTCCGGACGACCCGGATCGAAGGATCCCAGGTGGTCCCCGGCTTGATCTCCAGCACCAGGATGGCCAGGTCGTCGGTGAGATTCCCGCCCGAGTAGGCCATCACGGCCTCCTCCAGGCGGTGCAGCAGGTCTTCGGAGGTTGCCCCCGCGTGACGGCTCAGCATCCTCTCCAGACGTTCCATGCCGAAGAGGTCGCCGGAGGCCGACCGGGCCTCCACCAGACCATCGGTGAACAGGACCACCCGATCCCCTGGCTGAAGGGTCTTGCGACTCTCGGTCCAGGTGATGTCGTCAAAGACCCCCACGGGCAACCCCTCGGCCCGCAGCTCCTCGACCTGTCCCGAGCTTCTCAACAGCAAACCCGCGTGGTGACCTCCAGAGGCGAAGGTCAGAACGCTGCTCTCTTCGTCGAAGACTCCGTAGAACAAGGTGGCAAACCAGGTCGTATCCTCCGCACACAGGCGCAGGAGGCGCCGATTGAGGCGCCCCAGGACGACCCCCGGTGACGGGCTGCGTTTGCCCCATTCGAAGAAGAAGCCCATCAGGATCGCCATCAACATGGAGGCCGAAATCCCTTTGCCCATGGTGTCCCCCAGACAGAACACCACGTATTTCTCCTGAAAGGGACGGAAATAGTAGAAGTCTCCGCCGATGGCCTGACACTGACGCATCAGGCCTCGGATCCGAACCCTGCCGAAGTCGTAGTCCGGAGGGATGAGGGCGGACTGCAAGGTGCGCGCCATCCCGATATCCCGAGTCACGCGAGCCTGATAGCGCTTGACGGCTTCGAAGCGATCCAGGGTGACCAGGATGAACCCTGCCAGCAGCAGCCACTCCGCCAACTCCAGCAGGTCACGGACCAACAGGCCCGACCAGCCCAGACGATCCCCTGCCAGCGAGCATAGATGGTATAGGACCAGGGCAGGCGGGATCACCCACAGGCCTTTGCGGCGAAACAGGATGCACGCCACCAGCACCGGAGCGAAGAAGAGATCCAGAGGCAGACGAGGGCCCGTCCCGATCATCAAGGCAGCGCAGGCCAGGAGCGACAGACCCAGGACGATCCACAGGACCCGTGCGACGACGCCCTTGGGTTGTAACAGGAAGAGGCCTTCCAGGAAGCGGCTCGACTGACTCGCAGGAGTGCTCAAGGTTCCTTCTGCCTCAGACGCCCCCGTCGGTTCCCAAGACTCCGGGCGGCCAGGAAGAAGACCAGGCCGTGTGCGTGGCACGCAGGGATCGTCTGAAGGGTCTTTGCCCAAACCCGTCGGGTTCCTGCCCGCAGGACTTGGGCCCACCTCGCCGAACCGCGGCACGCCCTTTTCGGGAGGTAGGCTTTGAACCGCAAGAATCTGCTGGTCGTGCTGATGTTGGCCCTGGGCGTCGGCGCCGCGTGCGCAGCCGTGGCCTGGCACCGGAACCGTCCGGTCGCCCGGGTCAACTCCCAGAGCATCTCGTCGGCTGAACTGAGCCGCGAGCTGCACGAACGCTTCGGGGCCGAAGTCCTCCAGGACCTGGTCAACCAGCGCCTGGTCGCCCAGGCGGCCGAAGAAGCAGGGCTGGCTGCGGGAGAAGCCGAGATCGACGCCTGGGTGGCAGATTTCCGAAGAAGACCCGAGGCCCGGGCCCTGCTGGATTCGGGTCGACTGGCTGAAGAGCGCCTGCGACGCAACCTGGCCACGGTGGTGCCGCTGTACCGTCTGGCCCTGAAGGACGTCCCCGAGGAGGAGCGCAAGCAGTACTTCCGTCAGCATCGCTCGGAGTTCGAGGAGCTTCGGTTGCGTCACATCCGACTGGGAACTCGCGCCGAGGCCACCGAACTGCGCCAGCGCATCCACTCCCCCGCGGACTTCCTCACCCTGGCCAGCGTCCATTCCCAGGACGAGAACGCCCGTGCCTCCGGCGGAGACCTGGGACGGGTGACTCGGGCCGAACTGGAAGACTCCTTCGCAGAGGCCGACGTGGACGGCTTGTTCAGCCAGACCCCGAACGGCCTCTCGGACCCCCTCCAGTCCGACAGCGGCGCCTGGCACCTGTTCCTGGTCGAGGGCCGGACGGTCCACTACGACGGTCTGCGCCGACGGGTCCTGGAAGTGATGGCCCGACCGCGCCTGGAGGCCTGCCTGGAGGGGCTGCGCGCCAAAGCCCGCATCGAGATCCTGCTGCCTTCGGCCCGGGCGATCTCGCCCCAGGCCTCGCCGCCGACGGAGGTCCCGGAATGAACCCAGACGCTTCTTTCCAGGGACTCGTCGACCTGCTCGCCGTGCTGCGCGGCGAGACGGGTTGCCCCTGGGACCGCAAGCAGGACCACCACAGCCTGAAGCACTTCCTGCTGGAAGAAGCCTACGAGGTCCTGGAGGCCATCGACGAAGAGGATTCCGAGCACCTCTGTGAAGAGCTCGGAGACCTTCTGATGCTTCTCCTCTTCCACGCCCGGATCGCCCAGGAAGCCGGCCACTTCGACATCCACGACGTGTGTCGGGGGATCACCGAGAAGATGATCCGCCGACACCCCCACGTCTTCGCCTCGGCCCCCGAGCTCCACGCCGAGGACGTCGCCCGCCAATGGGAGCAGATCAAGCTCCAGGAGAAGAACCGCCCGGCCCGGACCTCGGCCCTGGACGGCATCCCCCGGAACATCCCGGCCCTCAACCGCGCCCAGAAGACCGTCCAGCGCGCAGCCCAGGCGGGTTTTGCCTGGCCCGACGCAGCGGGAGCCCTGGCCAAGGTGCATGAGGAACTCGGGGAGGTTGAAGAGGTCGTGGAATCCGGCTCCGAGGGGCGGCTGGAGCAGGAGATCGGCGACCTGCTCTTCGCGGTGATCGGCCTGGCCCGAACCGTGGGCGTGGACGCCGAATCCGCCCTGCGCGGGACCACGGCCCGATTCACGGAACGCTTTCGCCGTCTGGAGGCTCGCTTGGACCCAGGACTTGCCGAGGCGACCTCCGACGAGATGATCCGGATCTGGCGGGAGGTGGCCACCGAAGGCTGAAGGAACGGCCCGTTGCCCGCACACGGGGAGGGCCACCCATTTTGCGACACGCGACCATTGAGCAAGGTCAGGAGGGTTCAACGTGAAATTCAACTTTCTCCCCCGTGAGGAGACCTTCTTCCAACACTTCCAGGAACAGGCGCAGTTGTGCCGACAGGCAGGCGACCTGCTGGTGACCCTGTTGGAGGACTTCGATCACTTCGAGATCCATCTCAAGGCCCTCAACGAGATCGAGCATCAGGGCGATGCTTTGGTCCACAAGGTCTCGCTGCAACTGGCACGCAGCTTCGTGACCCCCATCGACCGGGAGGACATCCACTCGTTGTCGGCCTACCTGGACGACATCCTGGACTACTGCCAGTCCTCGGCCGTCAAGATGTCCACCTACCAGGTCCAGAAGCCGACCGAGGAGGCCTTCCACCTGGCCCGCTTGATCCAGAAGATCTCCGGAGTGATCCATCAGGCCGTCGACCGGATGGTGGAGCTGCAGGACATCTCGGAGCTGCGCCGGGAGGTCAAGGTGATCGAGAAGGAGGCCGACACGGTGTACCGCACCGCCGTGGCCGAACTCTTCCGCAACGAGACCGACGCCATCCGCCTGATCAAGTGGAAGGAGATCTACAAGAGCCTGGAGACCGTCACCGACAAGTGCGAAGACGTCATGGACGTTTTGGAAGGCGTGGTCATCAAATACGCCTGACCCCGCCCCCAGCCACCGAGGTGGAGGACCCCTCCGGGAACGCGGAGAACGTGGCCGCATTCCCACCCGACATGATCCGGTCTCGAAGCATTCGAGGCCAAGGAGGTTTTTCCATGAGTGAAATCATCGAAGTCAATGCCCGGCAGATCCTGGACTCTCGCGGCAACCCCACCGTCCAGGTGGATGTCCACCTGGCCTCGGGCGCGTTCGGCAGCGCGGCGGTCCCTTCCGGGGCCTCGACGGGCGTCCACGAGGCGCTCGAGCTGCGCGACGGCGACGAGTCGAAGTACCTGGGCAAGGGCGTCCTGAAGGCCGTCGCCAACGTCCAGGAGAAGCTGGGCCCCGAGATCCTGGGCATGGACGCCCTGGACCAGATGGCCCTGGACCGCGCGCTGATCGAGCTGGACGGCACCGAGAACAAGGGCAAGTACGGAGCCAACGCCATCCTGGGCATCTCGCTGGCCACGGCGCGAGCCGCCGCCGACTGCCTGGACCTCCCCCTCTTCCGCTACCTGGGCGGACCGTTCGCCCACACCATGCCCGTTCCCATGATGAACATCCTCAACGGCGGCAGCCACGCGGACAACACCGTCGACTTCCAGGAGTTCATGATCGTTCCGGTGGGCGCCGAGACCTTCGCCGACGCCCTGCGCATGGGCGCCGAGACCTTCCACCACCTCAAGAAGGTGCTCAAGGGCAAGGGCCTCAACACCTCCGTGGGGGATGAAGGCGGCTTTGCGCCCAACCTCAAGAGCAACGAGGAGGCCGTCGAGGTGATCCTCCAGGCCATCCAGAACGCCGGCTACAAGCCGGGTGAGGACATCGGTCTGGCCCTCGACGTGGCGGCTTCGGAGTTCTTCAAGGACGGGAAGTACGTCTTCCACAAGAGCACCAACAAGAGCCACAGCGCCGAAGAGATGGTGGAGCTGTACCGCACCTGGATCGAGAACTATCCGATCCTGTCCATCGAGGACGGCGTGGCCGAGGACGACTGGAACGGCTGGAAGAAGCTGACCGAAGCCCTGGGCAGCAAGGTACAACTGGTCGGAGACGACCTGTTCGTCACCAACATCAAGCGCCTGGGCCGCGGCATCCAGGAGGGCATCGCCAACTCGATCCTGATCAAGGTCAACCAGATCGGGACCCTGACCGAGACCCTCATGGCCATCGAGAGCGCCAAGCGGGCCGGCTACACCTCCGTGGTCTCCCACCGCTCGGGTGAGACCGAGGACTCCTTCATCGCCGACCTGGCCGTGGCCACCAACTGCGGGCAGATCAAGACCGGCTCTCTGTCCCGCTCCGACCGGGTCGCCAAGTACAACCGGCTGCTGTGCATCGAAGAGGAACTGGCCAGCCAGTCCTGCTACCCTGGGCGCGCGGCCTTCACCAACCAGTGCTGCTGCAACTGCCAGTAGCCCGATCGGGCCCCCGGGCCTGAATGGAGAAGGGCCCCGCCGTGACGGCGGGGCCCTTCTCGCATGGAGCCCGTGTCCAGGCTCAGTGCGACTCGTGCAGTTGCCGACCCATGCCCGGCCCACGGCCGTGCCCGTGTCCGCCCCCTTCCGGCACGGCCTGCACCTGGGCCGAAGCCATCCAGAGGCTGCCGAAGAAGCCCACGATCACCAGGAGCAGGAGGACGACTCCCATCACCCGGCGCGCCGCGGCGGCCGGCTTGTCCCGTCCGCAGTGCCGGCAGACCATGCATGCCACCCAGTCCCAATGCAGCACCACATGGAGGATCACCAGCACGACCGCGGCGATCGACATGTAGAAGTGCCACTGGCCGAAATCGTGTCGGCCCAGACCGAAGAGCGCGCGAGAGTGGCCGGTCCCGGGAGGCATCACGAAGTAGAGCAGGGCTCCCGTCCAGGTCAGGCCCGCCATGAGGGCCGCCAACAAGACGTCGATCCAGAAGTTCAGGGTTCCTCGCTTGTCCATGCCGACACCTCCATCACAATCCAGCCGATCCGAGGTCCTCTCCCAGCAGCCCGGCTTCTTCATCGGCTGGTCTGGTCACGGGCGCCCGGCTCTCAGTCGAAGCGAGACCTTCCGGACGGAGGGGCCGAACTGCCGCATCCCCCCTCCCTCGGACACCACCTGGAGGATCCCGTCCGACTGGTGGACGATCACTCCTGAAAGCAGGTTGACGCAGGTCCCTGCAAAGACCTCCGGAACCAGCGGGGTCGAAGCCCCCAGCAGTGCCACGGTGCGACAGTTCCGAGCCGCCTCCAACAAGGCGTCGAGAGTCCCGTTGAGAAGCGACGTCGCCGTGATCAGCGCCACGGACGAGTGGGCCAGAACGCCCGGCGCCTCGTGGTCCGCTCGCAGTTCCCGGGAACCGGGCCCGTCCAGCCTCTCGAAGACGGTCAGGGAGCGGGCCTGGCGCCGCAATCCCTCCAGCAACGGAGCGAAGTTCCCGATCATGGCGACCTCGTCCTCGGGAGTCACACCCAGATGGTCCAGGATGTCTCCGTGCAGCTCGCACACGCCCTCAAGGTTGGCCAATGCATTGGCACAGGCCAGGCCCACGGCTGCCTCGATCGCATCCGAAGATTCCAGGAAGGCCAGCAGCTCGTCGGCCGGACGCCCGACCAGGGGACGCGCCCCCCTGAAGACCGAACAGCCTCCCCTGGCCAGGTCCCGGAAGGTATAGGCCAACCCGGTCCGCCCGTCGCCCAGCCGAACGGCTGTGTAGCCCAAGCCGATCCGGACGTCCTGGACACGAACCCCGCGGGCCTCTGCTGCCAGATGGCCCCTCAGCCGAGCGGCAATCCCTTCCGGGCCCTGTCGACCCGAAGGTCGACCCGTCCTACTCGTCCACTCCATCTTCGGTCCCTCGGCCTCCTGCCAGCGGGCCGGCATCCCGGCCTCGCCCATGTCCTCCACCCCATCCGCGGCCTGCCCCCCGACGCCCCCTCCCCTCCCCGTGACCACGACCCCTTCCCCCTCCGAGGCCCGGTCCGGCGCACGCCGGACAGGTCCCTGGCAATTCCCCGGGAGCCAGGACGTGACTCTGGCCACACCCCCGGCACGGCGGCGCGGGCGCCACCTCAAAGGTGCCACCCTCGATCCCCAGGGTCCGCGCCTTGAGCAGGGCCTCCGTGACGATGCGTCGCCCTTGTTCCAGGAGACGGCCCACGGTCTGACGGGAAACCCCCAGGCTCTGAGCCGCCTGTTCGTGACTGAGGCCTTCCAGGTCGACCAGGCGCATGGCTTCGAGTTCGTCGATCTTCAGGACCAGATGCTCCAGGTCCCTGGCCGGGACCCCGACCGGCTTGAAAAGGCTGGTCCGGGGGAGACAAGCGACCTGACGGGGGCGGTGGGGACGAGCCAAGACGGAGGTCTCCTGTCACGCGAGGGGGTTGAACTGCTCGGGAAGACCCGAAGACAGACGAGTGGCCCGACCTGACGGGCCGAGCCTTGAGCCAGAGCCGATCGGCCTGGGACTTCACGATGGCGAAGGGGAGTCCTCCGCAGGGTGATTCGTCTTCATCTCGAGCAGCGTCTGGCGCATCTCGTGCAGAGAACGCTCCAACTCATCTGCCCGAGCGCGCAAGGCCTCGACCTCCGCGTCAGGAGCCGGGACCCGAGCCGTGGGCAACCCGGCACCGGGCGCCGTGGGAAGGGCCGGCGTCGGAAGACCCGGATTCCAGTTTCCCTGACCACGACCGAGACGCCGACGTCCTCTTCCCCGGCAGAAACCTCCACCCCCTCCAAAGCCTTCAGGCCCGAGACCACGAGGACCTGTTCCGTCACCTGCTGGCATGTTGACCTCCTTGCCGCGTTCTCTCCTGGCCCCGTCAGGGTCCAATCGCCCTGGTCGAACGGCTCAGGTTATTAGCATAGGCCCATAATATCCCTTCTCGAACCCGCCGTCAACTGAGTCTCTGCGCAAGACCCGCAGGCCCAGGTGGGGCCACGACTCGAAGCGCAGCAGGTGGGCGCCGGATGGGCTTCCAACCGGTGGTGCCTCCTGGCGGTGACCTCGATGCGGGCGCCCTCCCCCGGTCCCGCTCGGTTCAGGAGGGTTTCAGGGTCTTCCCGGACAACTGAGTTGCGGGGAAAGGGATCCCCGCGCCAACCCAGAACCTGCGCGGGCATCAAGCGACGGTTCTGTCCGTCCGGGAGATTCTCATGACTCTAGACTGTGCTGTGACTTTTCCTGGCCAGGGCTCCCAGCGCCCCGGCATGGCCTTGGATTTTGCCGAACAGATCCCCGAATCACGAGAGGTCTTCGCCGAAGCGAACAGCGTGCTGCCCTTCGACGTGGAAGAGCTGTGTCGGCCGGCCGACCCGGGGTCTGAAGACGGCGACCCGCGCCTGGAGCAGACCGAGTATGCCCAGCCCTGCATCCTGACCGCAGAGATCGCAATGCTGAGGGGACTTCAGGCACGCTTCGGCTTCCAGCCCCGCTGGTTTGGGGGTCATAGCCTGGGCGAGTACACCGCGCTGGTGGCTGCCGGAGTCGTCCCCTTCAAGACGGCCGTCCGCCTGGTCCACGCCCGGGGGCGAGCGATGCAGAAGGCGGCTCCGCTGGGTTTTGGGGCGATGGCGGCCCTGATCCGGGAGAGCCTTCCCCTGGATGAGATCCAGGACCTGGCCCGCCGGTTGGGAGTCGACCTGGCCAACGACAACTCGCCCAACCAGGCCGTGGTGAGCGGACCGCGCGAGGCCGTCGAAGAGCTCTCGGCCGAGTTGTCCAGCCGCCATGAGGAGGATCTTCGGATCGTCCCCCTGGCCGTGAGCGCCCCCTTCCACTCGCGCTACATGGCCGACGCCGAGGCCGATTTCAAGGATGTCCTCCAACAGGCCTGCCGAGAATTCCGTCCGGAACGCGCGGTGTGCGTCACTTCCAACTACACGGGCCGATTCCATACCGGGAGGCTGGAGGATCTGATCGAGTCGCTGACCCGCCAGGTGGCCGCTCCTGTCCGCTGGCGCGACAACATGGCCTCCCTGGCCAGCGTGACCAGCAACCTCTTTGAGGTAGGCCCCGGCCGCCCCCTGGGCAACTTCTTCAAGGCCGCGGGCCTGAAGGTCCCCTCCATCGTCGACCTGCGTTCGGCCCGTCGCGCGCTGGGACAGTCTCCTGCGGTGGCCAACGCCTGATGATTCACTTTGACTCCAACCAGTGGACCGTGATCCTGGGTGGTTCCAGCGGCTTCGGCCTGGCCACGGCGCGCACGATGGCAGCCCACGGCATGTCCGTGTGCGTCGTCCACCGGGACCGGCGCGGCGCCATGCCCAGGATCGAGCAGGCCTTCGCCGAGATCCGCGGCCACGGCCACAGCTTCCTGGCCCTGAACCTCGATGCCCTGGCACCCGAGGGCCAGCTCAAGACCCTGGAAGCCCTGAAGGAGGCGATGGGTCCCCAGGGCCAGGTCAAGATGCTGCTGCACTCGATCGCCTTCGGGAACCTCAAGCCGTTGGTCGCCAGTCGTGCCCCCCGTCGGGCCGAGCAGGCCCTCCAGAGGCTGGCCGGCGAGCTCGGAATCCCCTCCGACGAGCTGCAGGGCACGCTGGAGCGCCTGGCCCAGGACGGAGAGGCACCGCTACAAGCCTTGCTGCCCGTTCCAGAAGGGCAGACCTTCATGGAAGACGAGGACGTGGCCCGGACGATCTTCAGCATGGGCACCAGCCTGCTGACCTGGGTTCGCCTGTTGCACGAGAACGGTCTCTTCGCCGAGGATGCCCGCGTCTTCGGCTTGACCAGCGAGGGCAACCAGGTGGCATGGCCCGGCTACGCCGCAGTGGCCGCCGCCAAGGTCGCCTTGGAGTCGATCTCCCGAGCCATCGCCGTCGAGTTCGGTCCCCACGGAATCCGTTCGAACGTCCTGCAAGCGGGCGTCACCGACACCCCGGCTTTGCGCCTGATTCCAGGCAGCGCCCGCATGGCGGCCCACTCTTTGATGCGCAATCCTCTGGGACGCCTGACCACCCCCGAGGACGTGGCCAACGTGATCTGCCTGCTGTGCACGCCCGAGGCGGCCTGGATCAACGGAACCGTGATTCGGGTCGACGGCGGGGAGAACGTCTCAGCATGATGCACCTGCACGGACTGGGGCACTTCCACCCGCCCAACCGGTTGGACAACGACTTCCTGGCCCGCCTGGACATCGGCACCGACGAGTCATGGATCCTGGAACGCGTCGGGATCCGCTGCCGGCGCACGGTGCTGAACCTGGACTACATCGCCTCCACCCGGAACGCAGATCCTCGCCTGGCCGGTGCCGCCTCCACCCATAGCAACGCCCAGACCGGCGCCGCTGCGGCCCGCATGGCCCTGGAGCGGGCGGGGTTGGAGCCCAAGGACATCGGGATGGTCTGGGCGGGGGGGTGCTCGCCCCAGCACACCATCCCGGCTGAGGCCAGCAAGATCGCCGCCGAACTGGGCATCCAGGCTCCCGTCCTGGACATCGGCTCGGCCTGCTCGACCTTCGCGGCCCAGATGCACCTGGCAGCGGGGATGCGCCCAGAGAACCTTCCCGATTACCTCCTGCTGGTCAGCGCCGAGAACAACACCCGGACGGTGGACTACCGCGACAGAGCCACCGCCGTCCTGTGGGGAGACGCCAGTTCCGCCGCCATCGTCTCGCCTCGGGTCCCCTCGCGCATGCGCGTGGTCCAGACCACCCTGGCGTCGGATCCCGCCGGTTGGGACAAGGTGACCATCCCCACGGGCGGACACTTCATCCAGCAGGGGCGAGCCGTCCAGGGCTTCGCCATCCGCCGGACGGCCGAGACCCTTGAGCTCCTCCGCAAGCACTCGCGACAAGGCCCTGAACGCTTCCACTTCATCGGCCACCAGGCCAACCTGCTGATGCTGCAGAACGTCTGCGAGCGATGCGGGGTCCCGCCGGAACGACATCACTTCAACGTCGATGAGTACGGCAACACCGGCGCAGCTGGAGCCCCCTGCGTCCTTTCCCAGAACTGGGAGAACTTCCGCGAGGGGGACGAGATCGCCCTGGTGGTGGTCGGCTCGGGGCTGACCTGGGGCGGAGTCCTGCTTGAGGTGCACGGGTGAAATACGCGGATTTCCTGAATCGGACCGGGTTTGACAAGGAGGAGCTGCTGGCCTTCGCCCGCGGCAACCTGGTGGAAGACCCGCCCTGTCCCGACTTCTCTGCCCTGCCTGCGCCGCCGATGCTGATGTTCGACCGGGTCATGGACATCCAGCGCGAGGGTCCCAAGGGCTTCCTGGCTGCCGAACAGGATGTCCGGGTGGACGAGTGGTTCTTCCACTGCCACTTCCGGAACGATCCGGTGCAGCCCGGCTGCTTGGGAGTCGACGCCATCTGGCAACTGATCGGATTCTACGCCTGCCTGCGCGGAGGGCTGGGCGTGGGCCGGGCCCTGGGCTCGAAGGAGATCGAGTTCCGGGGACAGATCCGTCCCCACGATCGCCTCGTACGCTACGAAGTGGACATCCGCCGCTACACCGAGCTCCCCGCCAGCGGCTCGACGCTGGCCATCGGAACCGGGACCGTCTCGGTCGATGGAGAGTGCATCTACACGATCAAGGATGCCAAGGTCGGCCTCTTCCGCGACATCCAGTATCCCGACTATCCGCATCGTTCAGAGAAATCGCGAGGAGGTCTCCTGGTCCGATGAAAGTCGCACTCGTCACCGGTGGAGCCACCGGAATCGGCGCCGCCTGCTGCCGAGCCCTGAGTCAGGCCGGCCTCGCGGTCGGAATCCACCACCGCACCAGCGCAGCGGCCGCCCAGGCCTTGCAGGAGGAGCTGGGTGAGAACGCCTTCCTGGTCGGGGCGGATCTTTCCAGCACCGAAGGGGTCGACGCGGTCTACGAAGCCATGCGCCAGCGCGGAGGCCTGGAGGTCCTGGTCAACAACGCCGGAGCCACGGTGGACGCTCCCCTGTTCAGCGCGCGACTGGAAGACTTCGACCGGATCGTGGCCACCAACATGCGCAGCACCTGGTACCTCACCAAGCGCCTGGCCCGGTTGATGATGCGCCAGCGCTCGGGCCGAATCATCAACATTTCCAGCGTGGTCGGCAGCACCGGAAACCCGGGTCAGAGCGTCTACGGGATGACCAAGGCCGCCATCGACAACTTCACGCGGACGGCAGCCGCCGAACTGGCCGACTACGGGATCCTGGTCAACGCAGTTGCCCCGGGATTCATCGAGACGGCCATGACGCAGGTCCTGCCCGACGAGATCCGCGAAGGGATCCTGGCTCGGGTCCCCCTCAAGAGGATGGGGACCCCGGAGGAGGTGGCCGCCCTGGTGCGCTTCCTGGCTTTGGAAGCCTCCTACTGCACCGGGACCACCTTCCACGTGAACGGAGGGATGTACGGTGGCTGACCCGAAGGCCGGCCTCACCCCGGAGGAGGTGCTGGCCAGGGTGCCTCAACAGAGGCCCTTCCGCTTCGTGGACGAGATCCTCGAGGTGGACTCGGAGCAGATCACGGGCCGTTATACCTTCCGCCCCGACGAGAGCTTCTATGAGGGCCACTTCCCTGGCCGCCCCGTCACTCCGGGCGTGATCCTGTTGGAGTGCATGTGCCAGGTGGGCGTGGTGGCTTTGGGAATCTACCTGCTCTCGCGGGAGGTTGAGCCCGAAGAAATCCCCCGCTGGACCACCATGTTCGCCGACGCCACGGTCGAGTTCTGCCGTCCCGTCCTGCCGGGCGAGCGGGTGACCATACGGGGAACCCGGGAAGTCTGGCGGCGGCGCAAGCTGCGCTCGCGGATCGAAATGTACAACGAGGAGGGAGTGCTCGTGGCCAGCGCAACCGCGTCGGGCATGGGCGTGCGCCATGAATAGGGTTGTCATCACCGGCATGGGGATCATCGCCCCGAATGCCCACGGTCTGGAAGATTTCGAGCAGGCACTGCGCCAGGGTCGCTCGGGAATCCGGCATATGTCCCGCCTGGAGGAGCTCAACTTCTCCTGCCAGGTCGCAGGGGTCCCCTCGGGGTACGAGGAGCTGGCCCGCGAGTATTTCGCCCCCGACAGGTTGGTGGCGATGAACTCCGGGATGATCTTCACGGGAATTGCCGGAATCGACTGCTGGCGCGACGCAGGGCTGCCGATGCCGGACCCCATCGAAGGGCCGGTCGACTGGGAGACGGGGGCTGTGATCGGCACGGGGGTCGGGGGCGTGGACACGCTGGGCGACGTGGTGTTCCCCCGGGTCAAGGAGGGCAAGGTCCGCCGCATCGGCAGCACCTCAGTCGAGCAGACCATGTCCAGCGCCGTCAGCGGATGCCTGGGAGGCCTTCTGGCCCTGGGCGGCCAGGTGACCACCAACTCCAGTGCCTGCACCACGGGCACTGAAGCCGTCATCCAGGCCTGGTGGCACCTCCAGGCAGGCCGGGCCCGGCGGGTGATGGCGGGCGGCGCGGAAGGGGTCTCGGAGTACATCTGGGGTGGATTCGACGCCATGCGCGTGCTTGCCCGGGGCTTCAATGACCGCCCGGAAGAGGCCTCGCGCCCGATGAGCGCTTCCGCCTGCGGCTTCGTCCCAGGTTCCGGGGCCGGCATCCTGATGCTGGAAACACTGGAGTCCGCCCGGGAACGAGGCGCCCGTATCTACGCCGAGATCGTGGGAGGCCACGTCAACTGTGGCGGCCAGCGCAACGGAGGCAGCACCACCGCCCCCAACCCCGAAGGCGTGCGGCGCTGCATCCAAGGTGCCCTGGCCTCGGCGGGCCTGAGTCCCGATGACATCGACGTGATCAACGGTCACCTGACAGCCACCATGGCCGACCCCCTGGAGGTCCAGAACTGGGCCTCCGTGCTGCAGCGCGACCCCAAGGACTTCCCCTGGATCAACTCGACCAAGTCGCTCATCGGCCACGGCCTGGGCGCCGCCGGGGGCATGGAGTGCGTGGCCTCGGTGCTGCAACTGTCGCGAGGGTTCGTGCATGGCTCTGCGAACTGCCAGGATCTGCACCCGACCCTCGAGCCCTACAACACACGAATTCCCCACCAGACCCGCGAAACGGACGCCCGGATCCTGGCCAAGGCCAGCTTCGGGTTCGGTGATGTGAACGGATGCGTCCTGTTCCGCAGGTGGGAATGAACCTCGGAGGAAGACAAGACATGGATCAGCAGACCGCCCTGGAAAAAGTCACCGCCATCATCAAACCCTACGCCAAGAACCTGGCCCCCCTCGAGGAGGGGAACCTGGATGCCCGGATCCTGGAAGACCTGGGCGTGAACTCCGCCCGCCTGGTGGACATCATCCTGGCTTTCGAGGATGAATTCGGCATCTCGATCGACGACGAGACCGCAGACAAGGTCCGCACGATCAACGACGCCGTCCGGGTCGTCTCAAGCCAGGCTTGAGCCTCACTCCCCCTGCCATGGGCCACCGCGACCGGCTGGAACTCTTCCTGCAGCGGGCGGTGGCCTGGGTCTTCACTCCGGCCAGCTACTACCTGGCCTGGTTCTGGATGCGCTTTGTGCGTGGCTACCGCATTTCCGGCCTGCGGGCCTTCCGCGACGAGCTGCGCCGGAAGCTGGGCTCGCATCGGGGTCCCCTGCTGGTCTGTCCCAACCACCTGACGGCCATCGACTCGGTGCTCCTGGTCTGGGCGCTCGGTTCAGGCCTTCACTACTTCCAGAACGACCGGGACTTCGTCTGGAACCTGCCCGAGCGCCGCAACCTGGGAGAAGGCCTGCCCCTGCGCGTGGCCTGCTACCTGTGCAAGTGCATCCCGGTCCTGCGCCAGGGCCCTCCCGAGGTGACGGCGCGAACCATGTCCAAGATCCGACACCTCCTGGCCGGAGGACACCGGGTGATGATCTTCCCCGAGGGAACGCGAAGCCGGAGCGGGCGGGTGGACACCCAGGAGTTCGCCTACGGGGCAGGCCGCCTGGTCCAGGAGGTCCCGGGGACACGGGTCCTGTGCGTGTATCTCCGGGGCTTGAACCAGGAGGCGTGCAGCGACCTCCCCCGCCGCGGAGAGACCTTCCACCTGGGCTTCGACGTCCTGGAGCCCACCTCGCCCAACAAGGGGCTGCGCGGATCGCGGGACATCTCGCGCCGGATCGTCGAGCGCCTGGCCTCCCTGGAAGAGGAATGGTTTGCCACCCATCACCCGACTCGGCAATGACCTGGTCGACCTGACCGCGCCTGGTGCGGCGGGCAAGGCCCAGGACCTGCGCTTCCTGCGGCGCGTCTTCACTTCGGCTGAGCAGGATCGAATCGCCCGTTCCCAGGACCCCGACCGAGCGCTGTGGCGTCTGTGGAGCGCCAAGGAAGCGGCCTTCAAAGCCTGGTCCCGCTACCTTCCGGATCTGGTCTTCGCTCATTCCCGATTCGAGGTGAACCCCGAGAAGGGGTCGGTGAAGACCCCAGAGGGCACCTGCCGGGTCCACTGGCGCGAGCAGGAGGACTGGATCCACTGCCTGGCCTGGACCGGAGAGTTCCCCGAGCCCCCCTGTTGGGAAGTCGAGCGTCTGGATCCGGGTGTCGCCGCACACGGCTCCGAGGCCGTGAGACTCCCATCCCTGCAGGCACGAGACCTCGCCTCGAGGCTTCTGGCCCGGATCGGCCTGCCCGAGGTCGAGCTGCGCCGGGAGGACCGCACCCCAGGCCGTGCGGGCCCGCCGGTGGTGCTGCTCGAAGGGCGGGTCCTGGAAGGGGTCCTGGCGTCCTGGTCCCACGACGGGAATCAGGTGGCTGCAGCCGTGGCCCGAACCGACAGGGAACAAGAAAGCCCGCCATCTGGCGGGCTTTTCGTTGGTGGAGAAGATGGGACTTGAACCCACGACCTTCGCATTGCGAACGCGACGCTCTCCCAGCTGAGCTACTTCCCCGGGGCGCTGCCAGATTATAGCCGGAGGCGTCTGGAATGTCAACGAAAACCGGGGCCAGGGATGCTGCGTTCCCAGAGCCCCCTCGAACTGAAGGCCTGCCCCCGACGCGGCGCAGGGGAATCGCCCCCAGGCGAGAACCCGGTCCGGCATGCTCGGCAACTCCTCCCACGGCTACATCGCCACCGTCACGCTTCCCGATGGCCGAGGCGGCGCCTTGCTGGACCTGCGCTGCGCCTCGGCAGAGAGGGCCATGTCCAGCGAATTCCGGGATCTGGCGCTGAGGGTCTGCCAGGTCGTGGCCCAACGCTCTCCCCGCTTCCTGGACCATCACGAGATCCCGATCCAGGAGGCCGAGGCCCTGATGCAACAGTGCCGCGTCGAGGCCCTGCGTCGCGGCATCCCGGACGAAGACCTGGAGCCCTACGCCCGGCGTTCTGCCGAACGTCGGATGCGGCAGGACTGCCTGATGGACCTCCCGCTGGGCTCCGGGACGGTGGCCAGCGCCCTGGAGGAGTTCGGCCATCCCGTCGAGGTCCGGCGCTTCTACCGGGCCTCCCTGGACGACTGAGGTCCCCAGACGCGCCCCTCCGCCACCGGCGAAGAGCGCCGAGATGCAGGATCGAAGGGCTCCGAGGAGAACTTCAGGCCCAAATCCAGCCCCGGCGGTGAGCTCCCCCATGTCACGCTTCCAGCGTCTCCTGATCCTGGCATTGCTTCTCGGCCTCTTGATGCCGTCGAGCCCCCCGGCTCGTGCCGCAGATGAGTCGCTTCAGGTGATGATGCTCAAGAGGCTCTTCGCCTCCTCCACCTTGCAGTGGCGGGAACTCCTCGAGCAGAACCGCAAGCTCCTGGACGACAGCTTCTTCGAGAGGGTGGAACGGCGCATCCGTTGGGGCCTGGACAACGGCCAGGTCGAGGACGCCGTCCGCTTCGCGGTGGTGGCCGACATGTCGGGTCTGGTCGTCAACCGGAAGACCAGCTACCGGCTGGAGCTGGCCCAGATGTTCCTGCGCCTGGGCAACATCCAGATGACTATGGACCTGGTGGACAACATCCTGGTCATGGACCCCAAGAACCAGCAGGTCCGCTTCTTTAAAGCCTCGGTGGTTCACGACGGGGGCAACCTGGTCGACTCCTACATGTTGTACGACGCCCTGGCCAAGGAGGGCTACCGCAGGTCGGACTGCCTGTATCGCATGGCCCTGATCGAGCTGCGACGGGAAGAGCAGGAGCTGGCTCGACGGCACCTGGAGGAGTCCATCCGGCTGGACCCGCAGAACACCCTGGCTCGCCAGGAGCTCGATCGGCTCTTGAGGGCCTTGTCCTCGGCCCGGGTCGTCCCGGGCGAGACCGGCTCCTCTGCGGGAGCCGACCTGCCTCCCTTCAGCGGGGCGGGAGCCGCCAGCCTGACGCCCGAGCAGAAGGTGCGCGCCCAGGGCTTCTTTGACGAGGCCGAGATGGCCCGTCAGCAGGGCAACCTGGCCCGAGCAGCCGATCTCTTCAACAGCGCCATCCAGGCCAACCCCCAGATGGTGAAGGCCCACGTCTACCTGGGGGCCGTCTACTTCCAACTGCGCAACCTGGAACCCGCCATCCGGGTCCTGGAGCAGGCCTGCCGGATCGACCCCCAGGACGCCGAAGCCTGGCGTTACCTGGGTTACTGCTTCGAACGCCGCTACGACGCGAACCAGGAAGCCGCGGACCTGACCCGGGCCAGCGAGGCCTTCGCCAAGGCGGGCGTCCTGGACCCCCAGAACGCCCTGCTGAAGATGGACCTGGAGCGCATCCGGACCAAGTCTCAGGCCTCGCAAGGGTGAAGGGGAGGATCCTCCCAGGATCCTCCCCTTCCTGCGCCTCGCGAGAATCCCAGATTCAACGTGTTGGGAACCAGAGGTGGCCCTCGGTCCGGTCCCCCTCCTGGTCAAACGGGCGGAACTTCAGGCTGACCAGGCTTCGCAATTCGAAACCTCGAGCCGTCCGCCGATACAGGAAGTCGCCCCCCGAGAGGGCATCCTGCGCCTGCCCCCAGCCGGGCAGCGGACTCCAGACCTCCGCCAGGGTCGCGGGATACGAGCCGGTCCGCAGCCGATGCAGCTCCAGCAGGCACACGGCGCGCAAGGCCAGGTGTCGGCTGAAGGCCAGACAGGCCTGGTAGTTGGCCCGCTCGAAGAAGGGGACCAGTGCAGAGGCCACGCTCAGGGCCGGAGGCTCCTGCACGATCACCGTCCCGAGGGCGCCCGACACCGTGCTCTGACGCCCCGGAAGGAAGGCCTGGGTATAGATCTGCCGTTCCCGGTCCCAGTAGCTGCCCGGAAGGACCAGCATGGCCTTCCACTCTTCGTTGAGCTCCTCGATGCGCCCGGCACGAATTCCATCGAAGACCCGCATGGCGTATGAGAACTCGTCGTCCAGGCTGTCCAGATGAGCTTGAGGGGTGGACCGGCCTTCCTCCACCGCCTGGAGCACTCGGAGGAGTTCCGGTTCGGTCAGACGATTCCGCTCGACGAAGCCCAGGATCGACTCCTCGGCGATCGCGGTCAGCGAATGGGTGATCATCGCGGTGATCAGGGGGCCGTGCCCCGCCAGGCGATCCGACCAGCGGAGATTCAGCAGGTGCAGCTCCAAGGCCCCGGCCAGGTCCCCCTCCTCCTCCAGCATCCTGGCCCGGGTCGCCAGGCCTCTGGTCAGGGTCCGCGCCAGGATGAAATCAGGGACTGCGCCATTGGGGCCTTCCGACCAGCGAATCGGGACCACGAACTCCGGGCGCGTCAGCGCCTGACGCAGCGCCGGCAGGACGGCGTCCAATCGGGTCGCCGACCGGTCCGCGAGGTCGGGGTTGGCGCGCAGGGCTTCGAGGACCTCCTGGGGGTCGCCTCCGTTGATCCATGAGAAGGCCTGGAATCCATCCAGAAGCTCCTGGTGGCGTCGGGACAGGCCCACCTGCCGGCGCTCCAGGGCCCGCCGCATGAAGACCGGTTCGAGCGGAGTGAAGCCATTCTGCTCGGCGCCAACCGCATCCCTCCTGTGCTCCCGCTCGACGGCCCGGGCCAGGATCTCGCGGGTTTGGACGAGGTCCTGCTCAGGAATCTCCGAGGTCCGCCATCCCAGATACGCGCCCACCACCAGCCAGAGAACCAGGAAGAGCAGGGAGGCTCCCAGGGGAACGGCACCCACCTGGTGGAGGCGCGCTCGGAAGCTCATGGGTTCCTGCTCCTCCGCCGGCAGGTTCTGAAGCCCGAGGCCAGCCAGGGTTGCTGCCAGCACGAAGCCCAGGACGAGCCCCCAGGTCCAGACCTCACCCATGGACACGCTGCCCCCGACCTGTTCCACCAGGCCGAACTCCACCAGCAGGCGGACCATCAGGGGCAGATCGACCAGCAGAATCCCGGCCACGGCCCCGAACAGACCTGCGAGGACCGCGCTCAGGATCACGGATCGCCCGACGTGATCGGCCAGGGCGATCAAGGTCGGGCGCAGAACCCACCAGCCCACCACGGCCAGGGCCAGGGCTCCGGCGACAGAGGAGAAGAGCCAGACCGCCGGAGAGGCCCCGGTCATGGTCAGGTCCGCGACCGGAAGGGCCAGGACGACCAGGAAACGGCCCAGGGCCAGCACGCTGGCCAAGGCGGCGGGTCCCAGGATCAGGGCCCGACGCCGCCCTCCTCGCCAGGAGGGCGACGAGAGCGGTTCAGGGTCCGACCCTTCCCAGCGGGTGCGGAGGTGATTCTCGGCACGGGTCCGTGCCCGAGCCGAGAGGCCTGCCACCGTCAGGCCAAGCACCCCTGCGGGCAGGACCGATCCGGAGAGTGCCACCCAGACGGAGGGTTCAAACTCCAGGCCCAGGACCAGGGTCAGGACCGTCAAGAGCGTGGTCGAGAGGCCCCAGGCGACGATCCAGACCATGAGGCTGCTGAAGGCAGCTCCGACGTTCCGCCCCCATGCCTCTCGCCGGTTGGCGCTCACAGCCGACACGGCCAGGCCCGTCCAGGCCCCCGCCAGGGGCATGGCCGCCAGGGCCAGGAGGGCCAGGAAGGCCGAGCCCAGGTCCAAGGTGCGGGGGATCCCATGCGCGTCACCCGAGAGGACCTCTGGGAAGCTCAACGCCACCATCAGAACCAGGCCCCCCGTCAGGGCCAGTTCCAGGTACAGCGGAGCACAGGCGACCTGAATCCAGCCGGAGACGAAGTCCTGACGAGTCAAGCCGCTCTGGATCAGTGGTTCCAGGGTCTGGCCCTCGCTCTCCTGGGCCAGGGCCGCGCTGGTTCGGGAGGAGGCCCGCAGCCAGGCATACCAGCCGATCCCGGCCACCGCCATCCAGAAGGCCAGGGTCCTGGACTCCTCGGGAAGGACGCACAGGAACCAGAAGGCCTGGGCCTGGACCACTGCCGGGATGGCCCGGACCACCAGGAGTCCCAGGACCCCCAGCGGGATGGCCGCCGAGAGGCGCGTCACCTCGCGCACCACGATCGGGTTGTCGTTCCAGGGGCCAACCCAACGGTTGCGCCGGGGAGCAGAACTCCGGTTCCAGCGCTCCAGCGCGTCCGGATGCCCCATGCCCCAGATCGAGAGCCTGCGGCCCAGCCAGCCGACCCACAGGAGTGAAGCGGCAAAGGTCCATCCCAACGCTGAAAGCAGGCCCGGGCCCTCTGCGTCCAGGGCGACGCCCATCCCAGAGCCCACCAGGGATGCCGCCGGGACGAACAGGGCCAGGGCTACAGCCAAGGTGGCCGGGCTGGGACGCTCTCCTCCACGCGAGAAGAGCACCATGGCCTGGGCCGCATACGAACCGACCGAGAAGAAGACGCCGACCAGGAGCAGCCAGACCGGGACCAGCATCGCCGCCTGAAGGGGGTCACGGAGCGGGGCCCACCAGCTCCCCATCAGATGGCTCGCCATCGGGGTCCCGGCCAGCAGGACCAGTCCCACCGGCAGGCCGACCCGCAACAGCGAACGCAACCCGAACCAGGCCAAGGTGTCGACGATCCGAAACGGCTCCAGTCCGGTTCCCAGGATCTCCTCCAGACAGCGCCCGCGACGCATGGAGACCAGGACCGCCACGTCCATCCGGAAATGGTACCAGGGCAGGGCCACCAACAGACCCATCCCCACCCACACCAGGAAGCCGGCGGCCAGGTTCATCTCATCCATCAGGGCCAGGAGCGCTGCCGGCACACCATAGGTGGTCAGGGCCAGGAAGAACCAGAAGGAGGGGGGACGTGCCCCGGACCTTTCGGTGCGCGTCGCCAGCAGGGCCGAGACCGGGTCGGCCTCGCGAGGCTCCAGACCCTCGGCCACCTGGTCCAGGACCCCGGCAGCCCCCTGCAGAGCCAGCAGGGGGCCTTTGGCCAGACCCTGGGGCGCCGGGATCAGGCGATCCAGCCAGCCTCCCAGGCGACCGGCCAGCCTCTTCGCACGCACATCCCACGCCCGCTCCGAGCGTTCTTCCACCAGTTTGCGGGTGCGCGCGGCGAAGCCGGAAGGGACCTCGGGGATGGGCACGGTGGGAGCCGACCCGGCCAGGCTGCACAAGGCGTCGCGAACCTCCCGGCAGGCCGCGCAGCCCTCCAGGTGGGCCTGGACCTCCCGGGCTTCTTCGCGGGTCGCTTCTCCATCGATCCAGGCAGAGAGAGCCTCGAAGAGGCGTTCGCACTCATTGGCCACATTGAAGGTCTTCATCGGGAACCCTCCCGGCCCTTTCCCGTCAGGGCCTGGACGAAACGCTGCCGGGCCTTGGCCAGGCGGCTGCGCACAGTGCCCAGGGGGATCTGCAGACCCTGGGCGATCTCCTCGTAGGAGAGCTGCATCATCTCGCGCAGGGTCAGGACCTCCCGGTCCTGGGGCCCCAAGCGGGCGAGCGCCTGCTCCATCCCCAGGCGCTCGCGAGTCTTCTCGGTGGGATCCGGCGCGGCCGGCTCAACCCCGGACTCTGCCAGTTCTTCCAGGGAAGCGGCCGGGCGGGATCGCAGCAGGCGACGGCAGCGATGGGTCACGATCCGCAGCAACCAGGTCTGGGCCGCGTAGGGGTCGCGGAGCTGATGGACCGAGCGGTAGACGGAGAAATAGACGTCCTGCAAGCAATCCTCGGCCCGGTGCCGATCCCGCAACAGCGAGAAGGCAAGCCGCCAGGCGACCTGTTGGGTCTCCTGGATGAAACACTCCAGGGCCTGCCCGTCCCCGTCCTGCATCCGGCGCACCAGGCGCGCCAGAAGTTCACGGCGGGGCGAGACCTCGGCCTGGTCGGAGGCGGAGAGCAGGGTGGTGGACTTTTCCTGGATCAACTCGGAGAGGCCCTCTCGAACGTGGAGGGCGTTCGTGCCAACCAGGAAGGGGCCTGCCCTCAGCCAGCCTCCTGCCCTCGGATGGGTTCCCAGCGATGCGAGCACTTTGCAGCATCCTCGCGACGGACTCGCCCCGAGAATCCAGAAATCCGGGGCGGACACCCGAGAGAGTCACCAGGACGCAGAAAAGTTCGCGCCTCGCCTGCAATGTGACCAAGAAGAGAACGGGGCGACAAATCCCTGGCGCAACGCACAGCGGCCCTCCCGTCGTCTCGGGAGGGCCGCCGTGCTGGGTGAAGGGGAGCCTTGATGTCAGGCCAGGACGACCAGCACCTGGCCGTTCTCGACCTTGTCGCCGACCTTGACCCGGATCTCCTGGACGACGCCAGCGACGGGAGCGGCCACAGCCGACTCCATCTTCATGGCCTCCAACACCACCAGGGTATCCCCTTCCTGGATGGCCTCGCCCTCGTGCACGGCCAGTTTGACGACCATGCCGCGAACCGGGCTGCGGGCCACCTTGGCACCGTCGAGGTCCTCGACGACCGGCTTGGGTGCTGCGGGTGGGGGCTTCACCGCTCCGGCGGAGGAGGCCCGGACCGCTGAGGCCGCATAGCTGCTGGAGGCAGCAGGCGGGTCGTCCAGGACCTCCACGTCGACTTCATAGACCGTCTCGTCCAAAGTGATCTTCAGCTTCATCGAATCCTCCGGGGCCTGATTGAACCTCGCGAAGCGGGTTCAGCGGTGGGTCTGGACCACGTTGTGGGAGGCCTGCAGGGTGGCTCGGCCCGACAGGGCCCAGGGGTCGCCCCCGCGATGCCCGACGACCCGGATCCGGCGCACGACGGCGTGCTTGCCCAGGTAGGCTGCCACGGCCGCGCCGATCAGCATGACCCGGGTCGGATCGATCCCCTCGGTGTGGGGGGTGGGATCGGCCTGGGGAGCGGACGGGACGTGGCGATCCGGGGCGGACTTCTCGACCGACCGCAATTCGTTTTGGAACTCGTCGAGTTCCGAGCGCGTGGCGACACGGGAAGCCAGATACCCCCCGACCGCGCCCAACAGAAGTGTGACCAACCAGCGCATGGAGCCTCCTTGTGCCTCAGAGCGGAATATTGCCGTGCTTCTTCTGGGGGCGCAGCTCCCTCTTGCGGTGCAGCAGGTCCAACGCCTCGACCAGGTGGATCCGGGTCCGGGCCGGGTCGATGATGTCATCGACGTGACGCCGCCCGGCGGCCACGTAGGGGTTGGCAAAGGCCTCCCGGTAGGACTCGGTCAGTTCCTTGCGCTTTGCGGCGGGGTCGGTGGCCTCCGAGATCTCCTTGCGGAAGATGATCTCTGCGGCCCCTTCGGCCCCCATCACGGCGATCTCCGCCTGGGGCCAGGCGAAGACCCGGTCCGCTCCCAGGTCCTTGCTGCACATGGCCAGGTAGGCGCCGCCATAAGCCTTGCGCAGGATGACCGTCAGCTTGGGGACGGTCGAAGCCGAGTAGGCGAAGAGCATCTTGGCTCCGTGGCGGATGATGCCGCCGTGCTCCTGGGTGACTCCGGGCAGGAAGCCCGGGATGTCCACGAAGTTGACCAGGGGAATGTTGAAGACGTTGCAGGTGCGGATGAACCTCGCCCCCTTGCAGGAGGCGTCGATATCCAGTACGCCGGCCCCGGAGGCCGGCTGGTTGGCCAGAACGCCGACCGGGCGCCCGGCCAGCCGGCCAAAGCCGACGACCAGGTTGGGAGCGAAGTCTGCCTGGACCTCCAGCAGGTAGCCGTCATCCAGGACCAGTTCCAGAACCTGGCGCACGTCATAGGCGTGCTTGGAGTCCAACGGCAGGACGTCCCGCAGTTCCGGGACCTCCCGGACCGGCCCCGCGAACTCGACCAGCGGGGGGTCCTCCAGGTTGTTGGAAGGCAAGAAGCTCAGCAACTGCCGGCACAACTGCATGGCGTGCTGGTCGTCCTCGGCGATGAAGTGGATGTTGCCCGAGCGGGTCATATGGGCATCCGCCCCGCCCAGGGCCTCCTGGGAGATCTCCTCTCCGGTGACCTGCTTGATCACCTGGGGACCGGTGATGAACATCCGGGCCTGGCGGGTCTGGATGATGAAATCGGTCAAGGCCGGGCTGTAGGCGGCCCCTCCGGCGCAAGGCCCGCAGATCAGCGAGATCTGGGGGACCGTCCCGGAGAGCATCACATTGCTGTAGAAGACCTTGCCGTAGCCCGAGAGGCTGTCGATCCCCTCCTGGACCCGAGCACCACCCGAGTCGTTGAGGAAGATGAAGGGAGTCCCGGTCTTCAAGGCACCTTGCATGGCCTCGACGATCTTGTCGCAGTGAACCTCGCCGGCGGCCCCACCCAAGGCCGTGAAGTCCTGGCTGGCCAGGTGGACCTTGCGGCCCTCGATCGACCCAAAGCCGGTCACCACTCCATCGGCGGGGACCTCCTTGTCGGCCATCCCCAGGTGGGTGCAGCGGTGTTGGGCGAAGAGCCCCTGCTCGCTGAAAGTGCCGGGATCCAACAGGACCTCCAGGCGCTCTCGGGCCGAGAGCTTTCCTTCTGCGTGCTGCTTCTCCACCCGCTTGGCCCCGCCGCCCTGCTGGAGCTTCTGGCGCCTCTCGGCAAGGGTCTTCAAGCGTTCGGTCATGGTCAACATCGGATTCTTCCTTTCGCGGATCAAGAACAGGACGGGACTACATCGGCTCGACGGTGATCTTGTGGGAGCGATCGCCCAGGGTCACCAGGTAGCGAACCGGCTCGGTGATCCCGCTGTGTTCTCGAGCCTGGGCCACCGTGGCCGGTTGGGTCGCAACCGGAGCCTGCCCCACAGGCCGGGCCACCGATTTGGCCCCCTGGGCCCGCTCCGAGAAGAACTTCGGTGCGGTGGTGGGGAACATCGCGTAGGTCAGCACGTCCTCGTCCGAACCGTTGCAGCCGGTCAGTTCCAGGGCTTCCGAACGAAGGACCGCCCACTCGGGGTTGAGCAGGTCTGCCGGCCGACAGGTGATGGGCTCTTTGCGGGAGCTGACCCGGGCCTTCTGGACCACGTCGGGATCCTTCTCGGCCGCGGTGGCCCCGTAATACCCCAGCATCAGGTCGGCGAACTCCGAGGTGATGGCCTTGTAGGGCCCCATCAGGACGTTGAAGACCGCCTGGGTCCCGACGATCTGCGAGGAAGGCGTCACCAGCGGCGGATAACCCGCCGCCTGGCGCACCCGCGGCACCTCCTCCAGGACCTGCTCGAGCTTGTCCCCCGCCCCCTGCTCGCGAAGCTGACTCTCCATGTTGGAGATCATCCCGCCCGGGATCTGGGACTTGAAGATCCGCGTATCGACCGTCTGGTAGGCCGACATGAAGGCCTCGTAGCGGGGCGTGACCTGGTCGAAGTGACGCCGGGCCCGGTCGATCCGGTCCAGGTCCAGCCGGCTGTGGTAGGGCTGGCCCTCCAGCATCTCGACCAGGCTCTCGGTGGGATTGTGCCCCGAGCCCAGGCACAGGCTGCTGACGGCCGTGTCGACGATGTCGGCCCCGGCCTCGATGGCCTTCTGCAGAGAGACCAGGGTGACCCCGGTGGTGGCGTGGGTGTGGACATGGACCGGCATCTTCGCGCCACAGGCCTTCTTGATGCCCCGGACGATGTCAAAGGCCGGCTGGGGCTTGAGCAGGGCCGCCATGTCCTTGATGCAGATCGAGTCGCAGCCGCGCTCTTGAAGCTGCAAGGCCAGATCCACGAAGGCCTCGACGGTGTGGACCGGGCTGACGGTGTAGCACACCGTGCCCTGGGCATGCTTGCCCGCCTTCTTGACGGCGGCGATGGCCCGTTCCATGTTGCGGATGTCGTTCAGGGCGTCGAAGATCCGGAACACGTCGATCCCGTTGGCCGCCGCGCGCTCGCAGAAGCGGTCCACCACCTCGTCGGCGTAATGCCGATAGCCCAGCAGGTTCTGCCCGCGCAGCAGCATCTGCAGCCGCGAGCCCGGCATCAACCTGCGGAAGGTGCGCAGCCGCTCCCAGGGATCTTCGTTGAGGAAGCGGATGCAGGAGTCATAGGTCGCTCCGCCCCAGCATTCCAGGGACCAGTACCCTGCCTGGTCGAGGTCCGGGCAGGCTCCCACCATGTCCTCGGTGGCCATCCGGGTGGCCAGCAGGCTCTGGTGGGCATCCCGCAGGATCAGATCGGTGATTTCCACAAGTCGGCTCATGCGCTTGCGCTCCTCGTGAACTCGGGTGGATGGGCGACCCTTCAGCGGGCCGCGGGGGCGGCTCCCTGGAGTTTCTGCAGGATCCTCTCGGCCGCCTGGGGGATCACCGTGCCAGGCCCGAAGACCTCCAGGCAACCCGCCTCATGCAGGGCGGCGTAATCCTGCCGGGGGATGACCCCGCCGGCAACCACCAGGATGTCCGGCCGGCCCAACCGGGCCAGCTCCTCGATCAGTTGGGGGACCAGGGTCTTGTGCCCACCGGCCAGCGACGAGACGCCCACCAGATGGACGTCGGCATCCACCGCCTGACGGGCGACCTCCTCGGGCGTGCCGAAGAGCGGAGCGACGTCGACGTCGAAGCCCATGTCTGCGAAGGCGGCGGCGATCACCTTGGCCCCGCGATCATGGCCGTCCTGGCCCATCTTGGCCACCAGCAGGCGCGGGCGGCGGCCCTCCTGCTCCAGGAAGCGGTCGGTCTGCTCGAGCACCTTCTGGATGGCCTGCTGCTCGCCGGCCTCGCCGGCATAGACCCCGCGCAGGCCATGGGTCTGGCTGGTGTGCCGCCCGAAGACCTTCTCCAGGGCCAACGAACACTCGCCCACCGTTGCCCCCACGCGAACGGCCTCCAGGGTCAGCTCCAGGAGGTTCCCCGAGCCCTCGGCCCCGGCGGAGAGGGCGGCCAGGGCCGCCTCCACGGCGGTGGAATCCCGTTCGGCGCGAAGCTCGCTCAGTCTCTGGAGCTGGCGCTCGCGGACGGCGGTATTGTCCACCTCGAGGATGTCCATGGGCTCGGAAGCCTCGTCCACCTGCCAGCAGTTCACCCCCACGATCCGGTCCCGGGAGGCATCGATCCTGGCCTGCTTGCGCGCCGAGGCCTCCTCGATCCGGCGCTGGGGAAGGCCCTCCTCGATCGCCTTGGCCATCCCACCCAGGGCCTCGACCTCCTGGATGTGCTGCCAGGCCCGCTCCACCAGGCCGGCGGTGAGGGACTCCAACGCCTGGGATCCACCCCAGGGATCCACCACCGGCGTGATCTCGCACTCCTCCTGCAGCACCAGTTGGGTGTTGCGGGCGATGCGTGCCGAGAAGTCGGTGGGCAGGGCGATGGCCTCGTCCAGCGAGTTGGTGTGCAGCGACTGGGTGTGCCCCAGGGCCGCGGCCAGGGCCTCCACGGCCGTCCGGGTCACGTTGTTGACGGGGTCCTGCTCGGTCAAGGACCATCCCGAGGTCTGGCAGTGGGTCCGCAGGGCCAGCGACTTGGGGTTCTTGGGGTTGAAGGGTTGGATCAGGCGGGCCCACAGAAGCCGGGCCGCGCGCAGCTTGGCCACCTCCATCCAGTAGTTCATGCCGATGCAGAAGAAGAAGGACAGGCGCGGGGCGAACTCGTCCACCGAGAGGCCCGTGGCCAATCCCGCCCGCACGTATTCCAGGCCGTCGGCCAGGGTGTAGGCCAGTTCCAGGTCCAGGGTGGCTCCGGCCTCCTGCATGTGGTAGCCCGAGATCGAGATGGAGTTGAACCGGGGCATGTGGCGGGAGGTGTAGGCGAAGATGTCCGCCACGATCCGCATGGACGGAGCCGGCGGATAGATGTAGGTGTTGCGGACCATGAACTCTTTGAGGATGTCGTTCTGGATGGTCCCGGTCAGCTTCTCACGCGGCACCCCCTGCTCTTCGGCCGCCAGGATGTACAGCGCCATGATGGGCAGGACGGCCCCGTTCATGGTCATCGAGACCGACATCTGGTCCAGGGGGATCCCCCCGAACAGGACCCGCATGTCCTTGATCGAGTCCACCGCCACCCCGGCCTTCCCGACATCGCCCAGGACCCGCGGGTGATCCGAGTCATACCCCCGGTGGGTGGCCAGGTCGAAGGCGATCGAGAGGCCCTTCTGGCCCAGAGCCAGGTTCCGCCGGTAGAAGGCGTTGGACTCTTCAGCCGTCGAGAAGCCGGCATACTGGCGGATGGTCCAAGGACGGACCGCGTACATCGTGCAGTAGGGACCGCGCAGGAAGGGAGGCAGGCCCGAGAGATAGTCGACGTGGTCGAGTCGGGCCAGGTCCACGGCGGAATAGCGGCGCTTGACGGAGACCCCCTCCGGGGTCTGCCAGGGGCTTCCCTGAACCGCCTGGCTGTGGTCCAGCGCTTCCGCCTCGTCTCGATGCGAAACCTGGGTGAAGTCCACGTTGTTCATCTACAGAGCCTCCAGGCGGGCGAGGATTCCGCCCGCGGTCTCGACGCGGTCGGCGTCGCGGTGGATGAAGAGGTCGGTGCCGCGGCTCCGCAACCCGTCGGCCTCGGCGGGCATCCCCGCCACGGCAACCAGGGGTCGCTTGCCGGGAAGCATGCGAAGCTCTTCGAGAAGCCCGGCGTACTCGGGATCCTCGGCGCACAGGACCAGGACGTCGACCTCCGCGCGCTGAGCCTCGGCCAGGGCCTCGGCCACGGAGGAGAAGCCTGCAGGGCTCTCGGTCCTGAAGCCGGCGGCCCCCAGGAAGGTGACGCAGAACTGGGCGCGCACGCGGCTGGTGGCCGACCCGCCCAACGGCGCCATCAACGCCCGGACGGGCCGACCGCGTCGATCCTCCAAGGCCCAGGTGCGCAGGCGCAGGGCTTCGAAGGCCGCGGCCAGGCGCTGAGGCTGAACCCGTCGGACCGTCTCCACCGCACCGGCGGAAACCTCCAGGGGCTCGGCTGAGCCGGCAGATGCCGGCGGCTCGGCCTGGACGGCGTAGTGGCTGACGCCGACCAGCGAACCACGCCCGCCGGAGAGGGCCTTGAGGCGGCGTTCGGCGGTGGCGGCGGCCTCCTGCTGAGGAAGTCCCTCTCGCAACGCGGCGGCCATCCCGCCGGCCTTCTCGATGGCCTGGAAGCAACCCCAGGCCTTCTGGGCAATGTCGTCGGTGAGCGCCTCGAGGTAGGAGGAACCGGCCCCGGGATCCACCACCCGATGCAGCGACGCTTCCTCCAACAGCACCAGGGCCTGGCTGGCAGCGTGACGCCGCGACGAGCGCACCCCTCCGCCTGCGGCCGCGTCCATGGGCTCGATGCAGACCGCGTCGGCCCCCGCGCAGATTCCCGCAAACGCCTCCACGCTGGAACGGATCAGGTTGGTGTAGGGATCCCATGCCGAGCGATGCAGCCGGCCCGTCCGGACCACCAGGCGCACCTGGCCCTCACCGCCCAGCAGGCCTGCCACCCTCGCCCACAGCCGACGGAAGGCGCGCAGGCGGGCCATCTCGGGGAAGAGGCGCGGCGAGAGGGTGAACGCAAACGCCATCCGATCCAGCACCTGCTGGAGCCCCAGCCCGCGCGAGACCAGGGAGCGCACCAGGTCCAGACCGGTGGCCAGAGCCCAACCGGCCTGCTGGGCCACATCGGCCCCACCCTCGTGCCAGAGGCCCGCGTCCACCCCCAGGACGGCCAGTTCCGACATCGCCTCGGTCCGGCGGACCGCTTCCGCGACGCGGTCCAGGCGGACCTCCAACGAGTCGGTCAGAGCTCCGGTCCGAGCCAGGAAACCCAACGGGTCGCAGAAGAGGGCTCCGGCACGAGGGAACTCCGGGAAGGCCTCCAGCGCCGCCAGGGGATCCTCCAGCCCGCTCAGGAAGACCGGAACCTCGACCCCTTCCAGAGCCGTCTTGAGCCCGGCGATCTGCGTCGGGTCCACTCGCAGGTCCAGCGCGGTCTCACCGCGGGTCAGCCCCTGCACCGCGACCTGCGGAGACTCCTGTCCCAGGTCCAGCGGAACCGCCACCAGCGGGGCACCGGGCTCACCCAGGGCGCTGCCGGGCGCCGGGTTGACCGGCTTCCAGGCGGGCTGTGTCCAGGGAATCCCCATCGGCCGATCCTGGACGTCTGGCCGCACGTAGAGCGGGCGGATCTCGACGCCTTCCAAGGAGCGACGGGTCAGCCTGGCCAGAGGTGTCGCCTTGAGTTCCGCCTGCGCGGCCTCTTCCCAGGTCGAACGGTTCGGGACCGGGAATCGGACCGCAAGTTCCAGAGCCTCGAGCGTGCTCATCGTTCCTCCTTGCCCAGAAAACTGTGAGCCGGGGCATTCCAGGCTCCCAGGACGGACCCTCCCACCCTGCAACCGAATCCTCACCCGGGTGGGACAGGCCACGAAAACGCGCCCCTGCGCGAGGCAAGGGCGCCGCTTCCGGTCGAGCCGTCCTGACCAACATATCCGACTCTCCGGCGGGCCAAACCTCTCCGGACAAGAATCTTCCGCATCCGGCCGCAGAGGTGTTTGGATGGCCTGAGAGGCTGGCGAGAGGGAGTCTGCGAATCGAGGGTCAGGGATCCAGGGCGACCCGGAGAGGTGCTCCGGTCCGGGCCAGGACCTGTTCGACCGAGACGCCCGGGGCCGTCTCACGCAGGACCAGGCCCTCGCGGTCGACCTCGATCACCGCCAGGTCGGTCACGATCACGTTCACCACCCCGACGGCCGTCAGGGGCAGCGCGCACACCTGATTGATCTTGGGCGTGCCGTCCTTGGCGACATGCGTCATCAGGGCCATCACCTTGCGGGCGCCCGCGGCCAGATCCATGGCTCCGCCCATCCCGTTGACCTTCCTCCCCGGCACCATCCAGTTGGCCAGGTCCCCCGTGGCCGAGACCTCCAGGGCTCCCAGCACCGCCCAATCCACGTGCCCTCCGCGGATCATGGCGAAAGAGAGCGAGGAATCGAAGAAGGAGGCCCCCGGTTGGACGGTCACCGTCTCCTTCCCGGCGTTGACCAGGTAGGGCGAGACCTCCTCCTCGGTGGGGTGCGGCCCCAGACCCAGGATGCCATTCTCGGAATGCAGCCGGACATGGCGTTCGGGCGGCAGGTATTCGGCGACCAGCGTGGGCAGCCCGATTCCCAGGTTCACGTAGGTGTCCGAGCCCAGCTCTCGAGCCGCCCTCCATGCCATCTGCCGGCGCGTCCACCCCACGACGCCCTCTTCACCCGGCGGACAGACATCCGCGCCCACGGCCGGGGAACCCGCGGGTCGGGTGACCCTCTTCTCGACATCCAGTCGGTAATCGACGCCTTGGAAGATGCGCTGCACGAAGATTCCTGGAGTGTGGACCGCGTCCGGGTCGATCTGTCCGGGTTCCAGCAGTTCCTCGACCTCGACGACGGTGCAGCGGGCGGCCATGGCCATCAGCGGGGCGAAGCTGCGGGCCGACTCGCGATAGATGAGATTGCCCTCACGATCTCCCTTCCAAGCCTTGATCATGGCGAAATCAGCCGAAAGGGCCGTCTCCAGGAGGCAGGGGCGCCCTCCGAACTCCATGACCGTCTTGCCCTCGGCGACGGTGGTCCCCACCCCGGTCGGCGTGAAGAAGGCCGGGATCCCAGAGCCGGCAGCCCTCATCCGTTCGGCAAAGGTGCCCTGCGGGTTCAGGTCGATCTCCACCTCGCGGTTGAGGATCTGTCGCTCCAGATCGGGGTTGCCCCCGACGTAGGACCCCACGAAACGCCGGACCTGGTGGCGCTCCAGCAGCCTCACCAGGCCTTTGCCCTGGTTCCCGCAGTTGTTGCTCATCACCGTCAACTCACGGACGTTGCGACGGTACAGCTCGTCGATGCAGTTCTCGGGGATGCCGCACAGCCCGAAACCGCTGAACATGATGGACGCGCCATCCTGGACGTCCCGAAGCGCTTCGCGCGCTCCCGCGCAGACCTTGTTCTTCATGGAAGACTGACCTCGTCTGGATTGCCACCGACGCGCGCACAGCCGCCGGAAGAGCCGAGCCTTCGCGCAGGTCGGCACAGGGCCTGCCCGTCCCGACCACACCTGGAGGAACCGGACCCGTCGGAGGGGAAGCGCCGGCCTCGATGAGCGTCAAGGAAGTCTTGGGAACCGGCCGTTACCTGCGCCTGGTCCGCGCCGAGGACTGGGAGTTCGTCGAGCGACCGGGGGTGAAAGCCATCGTGGCCATCCTGGCCGAGCACGACGGGCACCTGATCCTGGTCGAACAATACCGTCCCCCCGTCGGCTGCCGGGTGGTCGAGCTGCCGGCAGGCCTGGTCGGCGACGTGCCGGGAGCCGAGGACGAGAGCCTGGAGGAGGCCGCGCGTCGCGAGCTGGAGGAGGAGACGGGTTTTCGCGCCCGGGACTTCAGCCTGTTGACGGTGGGCCCGGCCACGGCGGGTGCCACCTCGGAGATCCTGACCTTCCTGCAGGCCACCGGGCTGAGCCGGGTCTCGGAGGGAGGTGGCGACGCCACCGAGGACATCCAGGTCCATCTGGTTCCCTGCGACGACATCGACGGCTGGCTGACGGACCGCAAGAACGGCGGAATCCTGGTCGACGCCAAGGTCTACACGGGTCTGTACTTCTGGCTCCGAGAGCGACGGCAGGACGGTCGCTGATCGAAGGCACCCGATAGCCTTGCCGACACGCAGGGGTGCCGGTGCCCTGGGCGAAGAACCCTGTTGAGGTGTTTCCGGTGCTGCAGCGGTTGTTCACGGTGGATGAGGCGAACAGGGCCTTGGTCCGAATCCGCCCGATCCTGGTGGAACTGGTCGGCCTGCGCCGACGTCTGGATTCGCTGATCCGCGAACTGCACCGGATCCACCGCGAGGTCCACTCGGAAGGGACCCACCCCGGTCCGGACCTGCGCCAGAGGCTGGAGACCGGGCTGACGGGGCTCTCGGCCCTGGACACCCGCATGAAGCAACTGGCTTCGAAGATCCAGGCCGAAGGAGCGGTCCTGAAGGATCTCAAGAGGGGCATCGTGGACTTTCCCGCCGTCATCGAACGCCAACCGGTCTACCTGTGCTACCTCCTGGGCGAGGACGAGGTCTCGTGGTGGCACGGCGTCGAGGAAGGTTTCCAGGGGCGCCGTCCCCTCCCAACCCGCCAGAATCGCGAGGAGACAGGTTTATCCTGAGCCTTCCGATCGGTAGGATGGGCATGAACCCCATGTCTTCCTCTGCTCCCTCATCCCCCGAACCGCCCAGGCGTGACTGGCGCTGGTGGGCTTTCTTGCTGGCTCTGCCTGTGCTTGTCGTCCTCTCCGCGCTCGTGTCCGGGACGGGCGTCCACCTGAAGAGCATCCAGCTTGGAAACCGGGCGTTCCCTTTGCAACCCGGCGGCCAGCGGCTCCGGATTTCCCAAGCCTCACCGGTCCTGCACCTGGACTTCGGGGCCCCACCGCTGACCGGGATCCAGGTTCAGCTCGATGGACGCGACCTGGACTTGGACGGTGCCTGGCCACTCCGGCGCAGGACTGCCAACACGGGGCCCCTGGCCGACGGACCGCACGAACTGGCCCTCCACGGAAAGGATCTGGAGCGAACCTGGGCCTTCATCGTGGACACGCGTCCGCCCACCGTGAAGATCCTCTCGCCCGAACCCGGCGCTCATCTGGGAGGAGACCGGCTGCTCCTCCGTGGACAGGCCGAAGCGGGCACCCTTTTCGAGGCCCGGGCAGGCCAGGCCGCGGTCCAGGCCCGACCCGGTGCCGACGGCGCCTTCTCGCTGCAGTTGCCGATCCGGCACGGTCCCAACACGGTCCGCTGGGAAGCGCGCGACGAAGCCGGGAATCAAACGACCGGAGAGCTGGAGGTCTGGTGCGACCGGACACCTCCCCAGCTCGAAATCTCGCTTCGCGATCGCCCCCAGGAAGAGCGGGGTGAACGGTTGGTCCGAACCGGCTCGCCGGTCCTTCGAGTCCAGGTCACCGACCGCGAGAGCGGACTGGCCGGGCTCGAGGTACGCGTGGATTCCGGAAGGGTTCGCCGGGTCCCGGTGCCGGATCCCGGAAAACCAGCCGAGATCCGCCTGGAGGGCCTCCCCGACGGCCTGCGCAAGGTGGAGGTCACGGCCCTCAACCGGGCCGGGGGCCGTTCCCGGAGCCAACTGGAGTTCGTCGTGGACACCACCGAGGAGTTCGGTCGGGCCACCCTGACCCTGGGAGCCCGCGGCCGGGACGTCGAAGAGCTGCAGCGACGCCTGGCCGACCAGGGGTACCTTCGCACCGCAGATGTGGCCGGGCACTTCGGCGAGCCGACCCGCCAGGCCGTGCGGAACCTGCAGAAAGAGCTGGGACTGGGAGTCGACGGGATTGCCGGGCCCTACACCGTGGCGGCCTTGAGCTCGCGAATCTACGTGAACCTGGCGGAGTTCTCGCTGGTGCTGATCGACTGGAAGGGCGAAGAGCACACCTGGCCCATCGCCCATGGGACCCCCGACCACCCGACCCCGACCGGCTCCTTCGTCGTGGCCGACCTGGCCCGCGACCCGACCTGGATCCCCCCCGACTCCCCCTGGGCCCGCGAAGCCCAGGTCACCCCGCCAGGACCTGGGAACCCCCTGGGCACCCGCTGGATTGGCCTGGATCACGGCCTGGTTGGCATCCACGGCACGCCGGCGGAGTGGACCATCGGCAGCCGGGCCTCCCACGGTTGCCTGCGGATGACGGTTCCCGACGTCGAGGACCTCTTCGAGCGCGTGAACCTGGGCACCCCCGTCCGAATCCTCTCGGGGACTGAGGACGACCCCATCCTGGGCAGGTTCTGGCCTTGAACCTGCTGGTAACAATTCCGGTACATCTGATTCGCTGACCCCGACTACGATAAAGTCATGAAGATCCACTCCGGCTCCGACCTGTACCGACTGGCCCACGAGGCTCCCGCCCGCACGGCCCAGGATGCTCCCTCCCCCAAGGCAGAGGACTCCGGACCGGTCGACAGCCTGGACCGGAAGAGCGATTCAAGAGGCCTGCTGCACAAGCTGGGAAGCAAGTCCCTGGACGGGGTTCGGGCCGCGACGGACTTCCTGGAAGAGCACCCCGCCGCCGAGAGCGCGGTCAACCAGACCCTGGCCCTTACCCGCAGCCTGAAGGCCTTCCCCAGCTTCATCTACCCGACCGTCCTGAACGCCAGCGCCACCGAGCAGAGCCAGATCTACGACGTCCTGGACGCCTTGCCCCTCAAGGACGTCAACTCGGTCAAGTCGATCACGATGGTGCCCGAGATCGCCAACAACAAGCCGGGATGGGTCACCCGGGGGCGGGCATGGGACTTCAACGTCACCAACTACATCGAGCTCTCGCGCAAGGAGCTGCAGAATCCCGCCGACTTCCGCAAGGTGCTGATCCACGAGATCGGCCACACCAAGGACTATGAGAGCGCCTGGTTCAACCTGGTCGGTGAGGAGTCCAGCAAGAAGCCCTTCGGCGAAGGCCCGCACATCAGCGAGTATGCCAAGACCAACCGCCATGAGGACTACGCCGAGACCTACGCGAACTACCACGTCGATCCCAAGCGGACTCAAGAACTCCACTTTTGCCATTTTGCCGAGAGGAAGTGACCTGAGCATTTTCTTTGCCTGTTAAGCATGAATCGGCCTGGCCTCTGTTGAAAGGTGTTCACGTTACCGAACATCTGTTCCGCAGAGGAGGCCGAGGATGTTGGATTCCATCCCCGCGCTCACAGTCCTGTTGGAAACCTTTCGCCCATGCTTCACCACCCGCAGCTACCAGAACTTCTGTCTCCTCCTGGCGGGCTCCGTGCTGGCTCAGGGGCGCCGGACCGTGACGGAGATGCTTCGGGTGACGGCCTTCCTGGGGCCGCAGAAGCACTTCTCTTCGTACCACCGCTTCTGGAGCCGTGCCCGTTGGTCTTCTCTCCACCTGGCCCGCGTGCTCACCGGCTTGGTCGTGGCTCGCGTGCCCCCGGAAGCGCCACTGTTGGTGGCTGGAGACGACACGACGGAACGCAGGTCGGGGGCCAATGTCTATGGGGTTGGATGCCACCGGGATCCGGTCCGGTCGACCCAGGCTGTGCTCACGTACTGCTTCGGGCACA
>Ga0334898_1000499_pt1 | contig 61418 bp, 58 predicted proteins | sample GraSluR3_MG_10_FD_207228 | JGI IMG/M metagenome (GOLD analysis project Ga0334898, IMG submission 207228) | Sludge microbial communities from methane-producing bioreactor in Wageningen University, Netherlands - Granular Sludge_3_08-R3 | ecosystem: Engineered > Bioreactor > Anaerobic >... | reverse complement strand
AACCCTCCTTTAGCAGGAAACAGAGAGGATATACTATCTGCACCCTGGATACTGATTTATGAGGGTGTTATGCGGCGCCGCAGGCGCCGCATAACACCCGACACAACGGGCGGGCGGGTTGGGAGCTTGCTGTGGATAAGCAAACAAACCCTCTTTTAGCGAGGGAACAGGGGTTATAATCCTCTGCAAACATGACCCCAAACAGGCTCAAGCGAACGAAAACTTGAGTGAGCGTGTAAAGTCTGCAGAGCAATTGTAGTCCCGTGCGGTCACGCACCTTCTTTGCTAAGTCCTCTACCCTATTTATACCCGATTTGGGTGTAAAAAGTCGCATTTTCAGGGCATTTTTGGTAAAATTGTTACAATTTCTTACATTACGAGGACGTTTTGAGCTTTGACGACGTTGTTTTTCAGCAACCAGCGGCCGTGAAAGCCTTCTTAAACAGGAACCAGAAATCACGCACTCCGCACAGGGGAAAATTGTGAGCGTATGAGGTCTATGCAAAAGTGTCCGTAAAAACTGATGAACCTTTTTAAGAATTAAAATTCTGAAATATTTTTTATAATAAGGTTTTCAGGCGTTTGTCAGTCAACAAATCAGTGAGGATAATAAAAAATACCTCTTTTCATACATGTATAAAAGTTCGCAATATGCGAAAATTATAATACAGCTGTTTATAAAGGATGTATTCTTAATGCGAGTTATTTCTAAACCTATACTGATTGAATTCTGGGAAAAACATCCCCAAACACAAAGTTCACTGAATCATTGGTACAATACCCTGAAAAATTCAAAAGCTAGTAACTTTACAGATCTGCAAAAAACTTTTTCTGACGTTGAAGGTATTGGAAAACAGCGCTTTATCTTTAATATAAAAGGAAATCATGCCCGCATAGTCTGTATAATCCAATTCCAACACCAAACTGCATATATTAGAGCTGTTTTAACACACGATGAATACACTACACTCTGTAACAATAAATCTGGCAAAACCGTGTTTGACATTTAAAAAGGAAACCATAATGACTCAAATAAAAGAAAAGGACAAAACAATGCCTAAAAGTTATGAAGAGTTAATTAGTAAATATCCATTAAAACCAATTAAATCGAAGGAGGAAAACGATTATTTTTTAGGTGTTTATGAAAAACTTTCGGATGTATATATAGAAAATCCTTCTTTTGAATATATTGGAGATTATCTTGAAGCATTATCTATGTTTATTGAAAAGTTTGAAGATATTGCATATCCAATACCCCAATCATCTGGCGTTGATTTACTAAAATTTTTAATGAAACAACACGAACTCAAACAAAAAGACCTTGTTGATATATTTAAAACCAAATCAATACTTTCTGAAATCCTAAGCGGAAATAGAAATTTCACTATAGAGCACATAAAAAAGCTTTCTGAAAGATTTAATGTAAGCGCTGATTGTTTTATACAATAACCCACATAATTCATGAATTTTTGTAAAAGTTGAAAAAGTCACTAAATTTATGAAATCACCTCCAACAACTATTCAATATTTGAATGAATTATTACCTATTAACGAAGACAGTAAAAAGGATTTAAATAAAGCATTTCATTTTGGACCTGGACAAGCATTCATTTGTGGAAAATTGTCAAATAACAAACTCAAAGAAATTCGAGGATACCCTTTTGGAAGAACAAATTAATGAAAAAATGGTATTAAAACTATAATATCAGTGTTATTCGGTTTGATTTATGTTTAATCATTTTGCAGAATCCCGACTTCCTTCAGGGTGGGCTGTGGTGTGAGCGCCACTCTACCGGCTGGATACTGATTTAAGAGGGTTTGCGAGGCGAACGAAGTGAGCCGAGCATAACCCGAATTGAAGGGCGGCAGCGGGCGGGAACTTGCTGTGGATAAGCAAACAAACCCTCCTTTAGTGAGGTAACAGAGGTAATTGCAGCAAACATGACCCCAGACAGACAAAGATTGCAACCAGATGTAATTAAAGCGTCGTGTGGCAGTCAGGGGATAGCCTGCTTTGCAGGCGAAAGGGGGCTTCGCCCCCTTTATGGGGTTCAGCGGCGACCACGCCGCCCCGCCCACTTCCAAAAAAAAATTCCCTTTTCCGGGAATGAAACCTTTTATGAGAGAGTAATAGAGAGAGTACGGAATTTATTTAGAGGAATGTTATAAGCTATATTGGTTACTTTTTCTATATATATAAAAACAACCTTTTCTGGTTTTGGAACAGTATATGAAGAAATATTAAGGGGAATTTTCAAACAATTTTTCTGTCGCCCAAAACTACCCCTATCAAAGAGTATTTAAGTGTGCCTGTTTTAAAAAAATGCTGGCCTGACAGATATTTTTTTTAAATGCTCCACGACAGAAACTCAAAAATACTACGGTTATTTACTCTTCAGGCAGCCTGAGAAGCGGTATCCTGCTATATTCTTCACGGGCACGAAGAAATGTTTCATTCTCAATGTCATAATCTGTTTCGTCTATCTGCAAAACAGCGTGTGGCCCCTGTGAAGCGTTGGTAATAAAAGCTGCTTCATAGTTATTTATAGACTTTAAAGAAATATCTTCAGTAATAAGCTCTATATCAAGCTTCTGACAGATATCTATAACCGCCCCTCTTGTTATACCTTCTAGAATGCCACTATCAAGCGGCGGAGTATAGATTTTATTATTCTTGATAAAGAAAATATTCCAGGCTGTGCCCTCTGTAATATTGCCTTTCTGGTTTAAAAACAACCCATCATGATATCCTGCTTCTCTGGCCTGTGCTTTGGCAAGCATATTGACAGTGTAATTAATAGTTTTCAGATGCGGCATGTTGCGTGTCAGGTTAACTGTTTTAAGTTTGAAGTTTTGAGGCAGATAATACATTTCACGTGTTGTTACCAGTATTGCACAGGGGGTATCCTTTATAAACTGCGGGTTATTCCAGTTGATTGATTCAGGAAAAAGCGTCACCCGGACTATAGCATCTTTATTCCGGCAATGATTGGCATTAAGTGCAGATATTATACCTTCAATAATCTTTTCATCAGAAGGATACTTTATATTCAGCTCTCTGCAATTATATTTTAGCCTTTCAAAGTGCTTATCAAGAAATAACAGCCCTTCCGGAGTATATTTAATGGTAGTGAAAGCACCATAAGCATACAGTGAAAGTGGTGATATAATTTGATCAAAAGATATCAAATGCCCTGAAAGATAGACTTTACTTTTTCTTGTAAGCTTGGATTTCATAATATTTTATATATTTCCTCTATAACAGTATTCATTTCTTCTGTAACATACCCGGGATCATCAAGATGCTCCTGAATAAGCTGGGCAAACTGAGACTTGTTAAAATCTCCAAGCCCTAATTCTTTCCAGATAACATTGAGCTGCCTGGCTATAGAGCTGTCTTGATCGATTTCATTCAGTTTAAGTGCAGGTGACAGCATATAAGCTTTGTTGATAGCTTTGCAAATAAGGTCTTTTGGCAATAAATCTTCAAACTCTCCGCATTGCAGACTTATAAGATTATCAGTAGGCCTCATTATTGGCCTTAGTTCGTCTATAATCTCCGTAGCGTCAGCATCAAGCAATACTGCAATCGGTATATTAAGCTGGCGTTTAAATTTGTTATAAAGCTTGCCGACCTTATTCTTTCCACCGGATGATATAAGGAGAATGCCATCAGTATTAAGGTCATATGAAAGCAATCTGGCAAATGATGGCAATAATATTTCTTCTGTTATACCTTCTACAAGCAACAGCGCTCTGGGCGGCAAAGGTATATCTAGCTTTTTTCTTAGAGATGAGCTTAAATTATAGATTTTATTTAACAATTTTTCTGGTGGAGTAATGCTGTTAAAGTGAGAGAGCAGTTTATCCATCTCAATATATCGTATAACACCTGCCGGCAAAGATTCATAAGAGTCATAATTATCTTTTATGTATTCTATAAAACCTTTTATATTTAATGGAAATGACAAACGATACGCAATATAAAGCCTGGTAACTATATCAAACTCTTTTAGATAGTCATTACATAATATATTAAGATCATAAGCATTATCTTTAAGAAGAGACTTCATTTCTTCTATAATTATATCACCGGGGTTCTTCAGGTTTGAAAACCTATTTACAGACACAGGATGTTCAAGATTAATAGAATTACCAGAAAATAAAAGCTCTTTCAAGCATTCTGAAGGTGAAAAGCTTATTGTCTCTTCATATGCCAGATAATAATTTAGCAATAAATTTCCATTCTGCTCATAGCCAAGTTTTCTAACAGATTCATTCCAGATAGAACAGACAAGAGAATCAATCGTCGCAGGCAAAAGTGATGCCAGACTGCGTTTTGAAATTTTGGGGTTTATAGATGTTTTTGAAAGCACATTCTTTGAAACAGTCAGGTTTCGTTTTATCGGGTTTTCAAAACGGTTTAACCTGTTAGCAATATTTAAAAGCTCAGTAGCTCCCAGACATCGTATAGTTATATCTTCTATACCGTAGACCTGATTTGATAGAATGATGTTTTTAGCTATTTTTCAACCCTCAATAGTCATCAGAACATTTTTAGTACCCCAAAATTCTAACGTTTAAATGATTTAAAGTAAATATTTTTAATAATCAAATCTTTGCTGTTCAGTTAAATTTTTTCTGATGATCTGGTAATTGCTATCCTGTTGTTTTATACCATTCCACGTAAATAATTAATATATGCTGATGAGATCTCTGAATAATTTAAAATTTCACAGATTCAAGAAATTCCCTGTTTTTGCTGGAATCAGTAATTTCTTAATTAATCAGAGGTTCCTGATAGAATTCAGTAGGGTATTTTTCAAAAGAAAAACCCGGGTAAAACCCGGATAAAGAAGATTATCGGTTAAAGAAGAGGTTTGCTGGATTTAAAGAGAGCTTTTATCGGGACAAAACTTATATCTTTATCCTACAGGTATAAATACCCGGAGAGTACTACCTGCCATGCCTGTAATTTGACCTTGAACGTGATCGCTGGCTTCTCTGCCATCACCCAGAGCTATTGAAATATGCCCGTGAGGATGTGCATCTGTTCTACCCCAGACGACAATAGCACCCGGTGGAAGACTTTTTAATTGATCTCGTGTACACTGCACTTCTCTAAAACGCTGATCTCCAGCCAGTTTATCTGCTACCATATAAGCTGATGCTGCACCAATTCCATTTATGCCTATTCGCTCAAGGGCCATTCTGACACCTTTTGCACACCAGCCAGTAGTTCCCAGTTCATTAGCTGTTTGATATGCAGATTGAGCTATTTGTTGCCCCAGTGCACTTCCCTGTGTATTTGCTAAATCAAGCGGAGGAGCATTATTGGCAACAGGAGCTGCATTGCCATAGTCGTTACCAGCCATGTTGCCATAGTTATTTCCTGCATAATTGTTGCCGGCAAGGTTTGTATTATTGGCAGCAAAGGGGTCGTTGCCCTGCATTGCAGGGTTTTGCCCACCCATAATACTTTGCATCAGGGTCATTATCATGCTCATCATAAATGAAAGCATCATGTTCATAAAGTCAAAGAACATATTGTTAGGCTGATTAAATTCAGGTTGCTGGGCAAATTGTCCCTGTGTATTGCTTAAATTAAGTCCCAGTGAATTGTTAAGAGTATTATTATCAAGTGTATTAACAGCATTCATGATGCCTGCCATTGAATCAAAACCGGCATTAGAGTTATATCCACCAATAACAGGGTTTATCGGCCCAGCTATAAGGTTGTTAATGTTACATTGCGGATAGTTATTGAAAATATTCCCATAGTTTAATCCCACGATAAAACTTATCATTTGTCCTCTCTCTCCTCTTTTGAATTAAGTATTTTGATGCTTAATAATCAACAAAATAGCTTCAAAATAAGATCTTAAATAATTAATTCTCTGTTAAGAAGGCCAGGGTTAGATTTTGCTATTTCTCACGGTTAGCATTCTTCTTATTGCATAGAAATATAATAATAATTCAGTTGTTCTACTTGACCCACAATAAAAAGTTGTTTTATCTGCTAGAAAATGTTATGTAGCCTCACCTCCTGTGGTTACTGGTTATTGATATGTAAAAAACAATGTGCAAGCTGATGACCTGCATTATTCTGAACTTTTAATAAAATAATAAACAATACGCAAAGTGTTATAATACTCATTATAAGGCTCCAATCTGTTAAATGATGTGTCTCTCCGTCTTACTATATTATTTTGTATTATCATTATAACGATATTGAGGGATAAAAACCTGAGTAAACACCTACAATAAGCTATAGGTATAAATACTCAATTATAATGAGTATAAGATGTGAGCCTCTTCTATAATAAACGTCATCAGTAATCTGGATTTCAAAAGATACTGGGCCTGTCTTTTATACCATTCCACGTAAATAATTAATATATGCTGATGGAATTGGCCTCTATAATCTGGAATCTATACATTACTATCAAGGATCAGTATAGTAATGCAAATGATAACAGAGATCTCTGAATAATTTAAAAGTTCACAGATTCAAGAAATTAGTGTCGGGGGTTAAAAAAACCGCTGTGCGTTTTTTTTAACCCCCTCCCTGTTTTTGCTGGAATCAGTAATTTCTTAATTAATCAGAGGTTCCACCAGTGTAATAGTTATCCACTAGTATTTCATATGTTTGTTGTTCACAAAAAAGAGATCCCATAATAAGTGATTTATTATGGGACAACAATGTCGGAGCATTGATTATGAAGTGTGGTAATAGATAATGTTATTTAAATTCTTCCTTCGGCTTCTAGCTGGTTAATTTTAAGAAACCCCTGAAGCCTCGGGTCATTGGCAGCATATGTACGTTTTTTACACTGGTCAGATGTGTTTCCTTCAACAGTTTCAATAGAGCCATCAGGGTTTACTCTGGTTACTATACCAACATGAGCACTTTCTTTTCCGTTTATTCTGAATATAACCATATCCCCTGGTTTAATGCTTTGCGGAGCAGTTGCTGCATTATAGCTTTCATAGACACCATTTTTTTGGGCCCAGTTAGTAATATTTGGTACATAGTGAAAATTTTCTCCTGCCCAGGGCACTTTGCCACCGGTAGCCTGCTTAACGCACCATTCAGCAAAGGCCCCGCACCAGTGGCTTGGCTGTCCATACTTTCTATAAGATCCATCAGCTTCATTAATGCCTAGAGTTGACTCGTGCAGAGCAATCTGTGCAGCCTGCATACCCGCATTGCCCTGGGGTACAGGCCCGGTATAGTTGGAGTTAACCGGTGCATAAGGTGCTGTTTGCTGGTTATAACCAGCTGGTGTTGCCTCGGTAGCGTTTCCTGTGTAAGGAGCTGTGTTAGCATTTGTAAAAGGAAAGTTTTGCTGATTATCCAGAAGCGTATTAGCCATCAGAGGGTTATTCATAGCCTGATTGCCCATCATACCACCCATAAATTGAGAAACCATTTGCATCATGAGTTGCATTATTCCCATACAGAACATCATCATAGGCATAAATTGATTCATCATCTGGTTCTGGTTTGCCTGTATGCCCGGCATCTGGTTATATTGTTGTGCATACTGATTATGAGTAAAATCAAGATTATAAGGGTTTATGGCTGCTTGCTGATCAAAGGCATTTAATGATGAAAATAATCCCTGTAGCCCTTCTGATGGTGATTGATAACCAGTATTAAATATTGAATACTGCTCAAATGGCATCTGGGCAGCATTATTCACCCCCGGTGCCAGAGAAATATTTTTTAAAAAAACCATATCAAGTTTATACATGTCATTTAAATCTCCACTAAAATTCATTATTCTCTTGTCTCTCCTTGGTTAAAAGATGATACTGCAACTGATTGCACAGGATCAATAAAAGTTTTTCCTAACCATTAAAGATTCAGGCAATACAATAAATTAATAGACCCATAATTTGCCTGTTTTGTTAGATGTTAAAAACTGCTTGAGTTTCTCTCTCAGGTTTATCCTGTTAATTTGTAGCCGCAATCCATAAATTGAAACCATTACGGTTAATCAAAATAAGGCTTTCAGTAGATAGGCTCTACTTACAATTACGGTTATTAGGATATTACACTATTATTATAAGATTCTTACTTAAATAAATCCTGAGATGATTTATTCATATGCACCTGAGTCATATCATCTATACGACGGGGCAAAATTACTCAAATGGAACCTCAGATTAATTACATAATTAATGATTCCAGCAAAAACAGAGATCCTTATATCTGAGTACATACAAGTTATTCAGAAGTCTCAAATCTCTATTTAAATATGCTCATTAAGCAATAAAAATCTTTTGACCTTTTAATTTGAAAGAAATATGAAATAATTTTGTATATTTACCTGAAAGATCTTAAAATATACTAATAATAAGCAAGGGTATATAAGTACAGAGTGAATCTTGTTAATTGTAACCATCAAAATACGCTCCAAAAAAAGTTTTTAAGGCTTATCTATGTCTGAAGAAAATATTACAATGGAATTTGACCGCAAATTATTTCTAGAAGAAAAAATTGGCATATTACTTTTTAAATTCACTTTTCCAGCTGCACTTGCTATGATATCTATTGCTATAGCATCTCTTATCGATACAATTATTATTGGTCGATACGTCGGAACAGCCGGTCTAGCTTCTTTAACTCTTGCATTGCCTGTTTTTATGCTATTTTCTGCCCTGGCTGCTACTATAGGTATCGGCGGAGCTGCCGTCTGGTCTGTAGATGTTGGATCTAATAACTATCAAAGAGCTGAAAAAGTATTCGGCAATTCTATTATGCTAAACATTTTAACAGGTTTGCTGATTACTGTTCTGGGCATAACTTTTATTGAACCTATTATGGCATTTTTAGGTACTCCTGAAGATGTCTACCCTTATGCAAAAGGATACCTGAGTATCTTTTTCCCTTCAGGAATGTTTATAATCTTTGCCATAGGAACCAATAACTTCATAAGAGCTGAAGGTATGGCTAATACTGCTATGACTATTATACTGATAGCAGTATTCTTAAATGTTCTTCTGGATATTTTATTCGTTATCATATATGGATGGGGTATTGAAGGTGCAGCATACGCTGCATTATTAGCCCATCTTCTGGCAGGTTTGTTTATACTGAACCACTTTTTAAGCGGCTATTCAAAAATTAAATTGAAAAAAACAATGCTTATACCTGACATTAAGATTATGCTTGAAATTATTCAGGTAGGTACAGCATCATTTTTAAGACAATTCAGTATTGGTATTATGCACTTTATAGTTAATATATCTATAGTATGGTATGCTGCAGGCCCTGAAGCAGGTATGTATCTTGCTATAGCCGGTATTTCTATGAAGTGTATTATGTTTATTTTAATGCCTGTTATTGGTGTTATTCAGGGAATGCAACCCATTATAGGGTTTAATTATGGGGCAAAAGCTTATATCAGAGCTAAAAAGACAATTATACTTGCTATAGCAACTGCATTTTGCATTGCATCAATTATATGGCTTTTTATTATGATTTTTCCTGCACAGCTTTTAGGGGCATTTAGCCATGACCAAATACTCATAACAAAAGGCCAGGATATTCTAAGACTTCTTATCCTTGTTTTACCTCTTGTTGCAGCTCAAACTACAGGTGCAGGACTCTTTCAGATACTCAAAAAGCCTATTCCTGCAAGCTTTTTTGCAATATTGAGACAGGTTTTGCTCATGGTACCCATTATATTGCTTTTACCTGGTTTTTTAGGCCTGAACGGTGTGTGGTATGCTGTCCCGATAGCTGATTTTCTGGCTTGCCTTATTACGGCTGTATGGGTTATACGAGAGATCAGGATACTTGATAACCTGAATGCGGAGACATAATAAAATAAATTTAAAACCTGATCTATAACTGAAGGTATGCTTTAAACCTTATTACTAAGCAGGGGATATTCTTCACCTGTTGCAATAAAGAATTCATCTCCTTTTTTGATTATCCAGGGAGGTAAATCTATCAAAGCTTCAGGCTTTGCATTGTTCTTTAGAAACCTGACATAGCTATCAGGTATTCTAGCATCCTTAAATAAAAACTTTACGGGGTTTTCTGAGAGTATTAGAGATTGCATTTCTGCTGATAAATTATCCTCGTTTAAAAACGGAGCTATATAATTCTTTTCTTTCCAGGTATGACTTAAGAGGCTGGCGTCAGTGCCAAATAATATTCTTGATTTATAGCTATCTTGCTGCAAGATATCTCTTAAGTCTTTAAAGTAAGCGGATTGTGTATTTTCCATTAGGGCCATATAGTGAAATGAAAGGTCTGAATAAACCCTGCCAAAGTTCTTGTTAAGCTCCTTTGAAAAGATAATCAAATTTAATATTTGTTCCCGCCATTTCAGGGCTTTGTTTTGCAATATTTTATTATTGTGAAAATAGTTGCCACCAAGGTGTGCGAAGTTTATTTTGAGGTTATATTTCCTGATAGGCATAATCCAGTTAAACATTTCAGTAAATGGAAAAACCTCTTCTTCTTTAATCTTATTTAATTCCATTATTTTAATCAACGAATTGACCAGCCAGCTATTTTTTTCCAGTTTTTCACTTCTAAATGCTCCTTCAATATCTACATGTGTTGTTATAGGTATTTCATTAGTGCCGCAATATTCATAAAATTCTTCAAGCCTCAAAGCTATTTCATCAGTATAAGGGAGGAATCGCTTCCAGTATGAACCGGGAGATCTTGTTATGTCAGGGCATGGATGATATCCCAGAGCAGGGTACATTTTGATTCCAATATATCCATATTCTTCAATAGCCTTTTTGCATATTTCAAGAGAGTTTTCCCGTCTCGGGTCAAACATTACAAAAGGAAAAATTCTCCAGGGGTATCTGGCTATCTGTTTTGATATGAGGGAAATCTGAGATTCTTCTATTTCGCTATAATAAGGTATTACAGTATCTTTATGATTCACCGCAGGTATAGCTTTTTCAAAATCAATCAATAGAGGTACGCAGATATCTATTCCTGCTTCATCCATAGATTTAATATATTCTTTTACAACCCTTTTAATGGGTAATTTAAATGTTTTGAGAAATTTATTGGCACGTTTAAACCCATAGCCAGGAGTTATTTCAAAAAAGACTCTTGCACCGAGTTCAAACAGGTCATCTTTAGCCATATCCTTTGTTATATGACCTAGCAGCTCAACCATTTCACAGGGTATAAAGTTGAGATTAAAGAAATGACAATGAGTATTAATAACCGGTTTTCTTTTCATACCACCTGCTCATTCTTTCAGGGTATACTACTATTATAGCAAATTCCTGTTGCCTTTGCAAAGAGTGTAATATGAAAAAAAAATTCCTCTCAAGGCTTTATTAGCAAAATAAACCGATTTCAGTATTTTTAAAATTGTTAATTTTCTTAATTAAAGACAAATATTTTTTGAACTATAGCTGACAATAAACTTTTTAAAAGATTTTTTTTAAATAAATGCTGTCATAATAAGTTAATAGAAAAATCTTTCTACTAAAAATTATTACCGGGCAGAATAATTGCACCTAGATTATTTGTTGGCCAGCAAATATATACTAAGTAATAAGATTTCAGAAGATACAGGGCATTCTTTAAGTCGTTTAGTATTTAAAGCAAACCGGAATCCTCATTATAACTTACCCTCTCAATTACGTTGATGCCCAGGATTAATGGGAGCAAAAGTCAAAGGGTATAAAATTAGGGAGCCAGTGCCGGTTATAAATTTGTCGAGAAAATAGCTTCATTATTTGCCTTTTATAATGCCGGTATATTTTAAACATTAACTATGCTCTTTATGCCAATAGTAGAGTATTGAAAATTCAAACTCTTGAGATTCATGCATACCATTAATAAACTGGTATATATCTTCTGATGAAATTTACTTACGTTTTGCGGTTATCGCAATAAGGTTCATATACTTACCAGCTCCAGCTTCCATTGAAAGTCTATCATCTATTGCATATTTGTTATCGGAAGCTAGCCAGTCTTGCCAGGCTTCATCATGACATTGCATTTCCTGAATTGATTCAATTGTTATCTCTTTGGATTTTTCCAAAAGCTTTTCCCACCAAGGGATAGAATGAAAAGTTTTTAAGATTTCATCTTTTTCCTTAGCCCAAGAAAGCATCATTTCATCAGGAAGTATGCCGTTAAGTTCTTTTTTTACTCCAGGAAATGCCAAAGCAATTGTTCCACCTTTTTTTACAAGCTGTGCTAATTTTGTATCCATAAATTCAGGCTCGATTCCGAAATAATGGTATGAATCTATGCTTACAATTACATCAAAGTATTCATCAGCATAAGGCAAGTTCTCTGCGTTTGCGTGTATAGGAATAATTTGATTTTCCAAGCCTGTTGACTTAAATGTTATGAAATTTTGGGTTGCACTAATCCATAAATCGGTTGCAAATACTTGTACGCCAAATTCTTTTGCCAGAAATATAGATGTCAAGCCTTTTCCACAGCCTAAATCCAATACCCGCATACCTTTTTCAAGTTTAACAGATTGTAAGAGTTCTTCAATCATTTTCAAGCTGTTAGGTCCCATCAAATTTTCGTTGATTAATGTTTTATCATATTGATTGCTTTTTATATAGTTCATTCATGTTCTCCTTGTGGACTGCACATAATAGCTTAAAACTCTTTAATAGCTTGAAACATTATTTATACAAGTCTTCATTTCTATTGTTATATCTAAATTTACCTCTTTTAGATGTAAGAAAAATCTTCTGATTATAAACCATTGAACTTTCTTATCTCATCTTACATAAACTCCAAAAAATTTCAATACCATTTATATGGTTCTTTCCATTGGGGTTAACCTGCCCCATTTAGGACCTGGCATTTCCAATAACTTCTGCATATTCCTGTAGTGTTTAATTATCCGGTGCACTATTGGGTCTTCAAGCATTATATGTAGATTGTCAAGTGCATGTAACCCACCATCGGCATTTATAGTGAAAGCATAATTTAATACCTCTAAATTAAGTCTTTTTGAATAGAAATTTTTTCTGGTTATGAACTGATTTTTATCTTTAATTCAGGTTAAAATAGAACTATGATTTGACTCAATTGATACTGCTGGTTAATTTTCACTGAAAAATTACTACCTTAAAACTAAATTGACTGACCGGGGCTTAAAAATCTATGGCTGAACAATGTGGATTAAAACGAATAACCGATACAAAGCTTAAGCTGAGAGATGAGCTGACATTTTCGCTGGTAAAAGAAGAGCCCGAAAAGATTTATACTCTCTATGATCCTTATAATGACCGTTATTTTCAATTCAAAGAGTATGAATATGTCATTGCAGGCCTGATGGATGGGCAAACGTCATCCCGGGTTATCTGTCAGAAATTTGAAGAACAGTTTGATGCAGAACTACCACTGGAAACACTGGAAGTTTTCGCACGGAAACTCTTTGCACTCGGCCTTATTGAAGGTGCACCTATACCCCCTAAGATTGATAAATACTCGGGTGTGCTCTTTAAAAAGTTTAAACTTTTTAACCCTGATAAGCTTTTTGATGCTATTATAGATTATGTACGCTTTTTATTTCACCCTTTGACAGTAAAAATATTTGTAGTTGTATTATTTATAGCCGGCTATCTTCTACTTAAGCGCTGGAATGAAGTAGCTGCTTATGGAATGCCCGGCACTAATGCTGGAGACTGGTCAGGTTTAGGTCTTATAGTATTAATAATAATAGCTATTATCAGTACTCACGAGTTTGCACACGGCCTGAGTCTCAAAAATTATGGCGGAAAAGTGCCTGAGATGGGCTTTATGCTTATGATTTTTATACCGGCTTTTTATTGTGATGTCTCGGATGCCTGGAAACTTTCTAAAAACAAAAAACTCTTTGTTACATTTGCAGGGGGGTTCTATGAACTTGTTGTTGGTGCTTTTGCTGTTATAATATGGAACTTTGCTGATCCGTATCTCTGGCTTTCTGATCTAGCATACCTTGTAATGGTTAGTTCTGTTTTTACCATAGGCATTAACTTTAATCCTCTTTTGAGGCTTGATGGTTATTATTTGCTTAGTGACTGGCTTGAGATGCCTAATTTGCGGTCAGAATCTATTAAATACTTTATGAGATTGGTATCTGCACCCTTTAAAAAGTTACCACCGGCCAATTATACACTCAAAGAAAAAATTATATACCCGGTATATGCTGTACTATCTACATTGTTCATTATGTTTATGATTTCTATTATTTATTCACTTGTTTCTGGCTGGTTAATAGATACTTTTCGTCTGCCCGGAGTTCTTTTATCTATATTTATTTTAATATTTTTTCTTTCATTGATTTTGAAGGGTATAATAAAACCAGGAACAAATACTAACAAAACAGAAAGCCAGAAGGCCTGATGAAAAAGTTTATACCTTTAATCATAGTAATTGCAGTATTAATCATTGCCTTTGTTTTCCGGTGGCAGCTGGATGTCGGTAGTGACTGCGTGCTTGAGCCTTATACTGAAGAGAGTCAGGTTATTTATGCCCAGACCCCCGGAGTATTAACCGTTTTTAATTATCGCTCAGGAGATATAGTCAAGCAGGGATCTGTCGTAGGACAACTGACAAGCATTGAATTACAGGATGAAAAAGAACAGGTTGAGGCATCTATTAAAGAGACACAAGCAGAACAGATTGTACTTGATAGGCGTATACAGGAAGCACGCCAGGAAGTTATATCGTCTGGCCTGAGACATAAAAAAGCTTCAGTAGAACTAGCCTCAATAGAAAATGATCTTAGAACATATAATGCTGGCGAGCTTCCGCCAGAACTTCAGGCTATGAAAGCCAGATTAAATGAAGCTCAGAGAGAATATGAAAAGCTGGCAGCCGAGCAGGAATTAATTGATAATAAGAATCAATATCCACCTGACATTAAAGTTATTGTTCATAAACTTGAATCTGCACGGGTAAAATATCATAATGCAGAGATTTCATTTGACAAAAACAGATATCTGGTTACTGTAGGGGCTATCTCACAGCTGGATTTTGAAGATAACCGCACTAAATATGAAATGGCCCAGCAAGAAGTTTCAACATACCGGGCAGAACTTGATAATGCATTACTCAATCGCAAATATGACACTCTCAATGCAAAAGATGTATATCTGAAAGCTAAAAGTGAGTATGAAACAAGCCTTAAAGAATTTTTCCTCGATTATGATAGGCAATACTATGATTCAAAAATCGCCGGAGCAATGGTTGCTCAATCCAGTTACACAAAAGAGACCACAGAAGCTCAATTGCAAGCTAATGATGAAAAATTAGCTGCCCTCAAACAGAAACTTCAAATTATTAATGATAAGATGGACAGGTTAGCCCTTAAAGCCCCAATATCAGGAGTAGTTATAGAAGAAGATATAACCAACCTGGTTGGTAAATATTTCTCTATGGGTGAACAAATATGCGAAATAGCTGGCCTGGAGAAGCTTCTGGTAAACATTCAGGTCGATGAAAAAGATATTGCTGATGTTGAAGTCGGTCAGTCAGTTAGACTTAAGGTAAGGCCCTTCCTCGGTAGTCTTTTTAAAGGAGAAGTCAGAAAAATTAGCCCGGTTAGCCGTAAGGATGAAAAGTCTCATCGCAGTTTCTATTCAGTAGAACTTGTTATAGCCAATGAAGATAACAAACTTAAACCAGGTATGACTGGTTTTGCAAAGATAAATGCAGGCACAAGACCTATTTATGCCCTCATAATGAGAGAAGTCGGCCATCTCGTCAGGTCTGAATACTGGTTCTTCTAAACGCTAGTCTTAAAAAATTCATTAATAGTTTGTATGAACATTATCTGGTTGTAGAACATTAATGATAGCCTTTTTTAGACTAACATCAGGAGTAATAATTTCGATAACAATAGTGCCTTTTTGTGCGATGGCGTTGGCATGTCCAACCATACTGATTAATTTCTGGTAGATAGTAGAGGCACTGGTGACATCCGGAGCTTCGATATAGTTTATCTGAAGCCTGTTCTGGTTTTTAAAAAAGATATCATTTTTGATGTAAAGTACTTTTGCCCCGAAGGTTTTTTCAAATTGTCCAAGCATTTGAGGGCTAACATAAATTGAATTTTTAAGAACCCAGCCAGTACCTATACTGCTAGCACTGACAGCTATTTTATCAATAGCTTTGCTTGAATCACTGGCGATTGATACTCCTGAAAAGTAACTGCTAAGAGCGATAAAGCATATTAGCATAAGGCCATAAATAAAAGCTTGCGAGATTTTTCCTGTCATAATTAATCCCCTTTCTTGTTGGCTTAAATCCTTGTGAGATCGTTATAGTGGTAAAAAGTTTATTTATTAGAATAACACGATGCTTGTTGCCATTTTACCTTAACAAGAAAATTTTTTAAAGGAGGCCTTTTTAGCTAAAAAAGCCTCTATGTTTAGTTTTTGTCGTTTATATTTCATAACAGCATAATAATAAAAAGTATTAAGTCTGTCTGCGTGCTAAAAACCAGTCAGGTTAAAAATGCTTCTGATTACTATCCTGTAAGTGTAAATCTGGTAAATGCTTCAGGGGTTTCAGAATTATTGTCTATTGTTTTTGTTATCTGCTGGTAATTTCCTTCAAGATTGAAAGCCTTTTTTGCAAGGTCTAACACATCCTTTATGAATGTAGTACTGGCCTTTTGCTGGTTTCCAAAAAGCGAATAAGTTTTGATATCAATATTTCCGTTCGGGTTTATTTGTGCTTTTGCCTTGTATAATTCCGTATCAGGTATGGTAAATGGTGGTTCAAAAGTTACTTCAAGTCTATCACCATTGACTGTTCCATAAAAATCGTAGGCTTTCGAGCCTGTTAAAGATTCTCCGTAGATAGAATTACCATCTTTATTGTATTTATAGATGGCACCAAAACTAACCGGTTGCATAGAAGTTATCTGCATATTTTTTTCCTTTTCATTAAAATATCGGGTGGATAATCAGGGGATAGTATTTGTACAAAGATTATGAAGCTGATAAAGTGACACCAGTGATAGTGTATTTGTTACAATAATTTACTTCTGGTGTCATTTGTGTTCTATGTTTTACAGCAGTAAAATATAGTTGAGAATAACTTTCAGGAGTATAAAAATGAATTCATCACCTCAATGCGCCAGATGCAAGCTTAAAAGATGTCAGGCAGGCAAAGATTATTTTGAGTACGAACAAAAAGCACGGGTTTTTTATGAAGATACTGAGCTTATAAAGCTTCATAGGGCAGCTACAGCAGTTGAGGGCAGGTACTATTGTAAAGAAAACCGACTGAAAGAAGTGATATTGTTTTCAAAAGAAATGGGATATAGCCGGCTAGGACTTGCTTTCTGCGTGGGGTTATCCAATGAAGCCAGAGTTATTGAAGAAATTCTGTCAAAATACTTTGAGGTAACATCAGTATGCTGCAAGGTTTGTGGCATTGACAAAAAAGACTATGATCTCGAACAGATTGATGCCAGCCGGAAAGAATATATGTGTAATCCGGCAGCACAGGCAGGTCTTATGAATAAGGCTAATACAGAGTTTAATATCATTTGCGGGCTTTGCGTGGGGCATGATGCAATCTTTACAAAGTGTTCTGAAGCTCCTGTATCAACGCTTATAGCTAAAGACAGAACCCTTGCACATAACCCGGCAGGGGCAATTTATTGCCAGTATGTTACCAGGCAGCTTGAAAACTGATCAGGTATTTATTGAGCAACAAAACGTTGTCTATGTTTTTTGCCCGGGTCTGAAAGGGCTTAACAAATTGTAATTTTTTGAATTCAAGGAAAAACCCGCTAAAAAAGTATTAAAGCATATTTTTCATTCGTAAAAAATTGTACAATTTTTCTTTTAACTACTAAATCTGTCATTTTATATTAAACCTGCCCTGCTTTTGGTCGATAACAATGAAAAAGGAACGAAGGGGGACTTTTATGAAAAGCAAAAATAAAGGCTCAGCACTCGTGGATTATGCAGTACCTACACTCATTGTAGGAGTTATAGCAGGAGTAGCCCTTTTCAACATTGTAAATGGTGGGTCATTATTAAAATTTTTTGCTGCATCATTAAATATTAATGCTGTTGATGGTACAGGTACTGCCTCAATAGCATCTTATAACTCAAGTGATACAGCAGAAATGTCAACCCCCGGGGGGCTTGGAGGAACATCGGAAAACCCGGTTGTCCAGTGTTCTTTTGGTTACTGCAATATTGATTTCGGAGATTATGTGCTGTCAGGTATACCTGATAATTTTAGCGATTACGTTAAGTCAACATCATCCTCAGGAGGAACCGAACTGCTTGCAAACCTCCTGATGGCTATTGCCAATAGCCCAAATATAGACACCTCCACAAGTAAAATTATTAAGGATCTTGCCAACAAAGGACATTCAATGGCTTCAAATGAGAGAACCATTGAATTCGAAGTTGAATATGTATCTCAAGCTGATGGTACCTGCCTGACAGATGATTTTGATACAGCTAAATTTGCCCTTACAAATGAATCTGATGAGTTTATGGCACTTCTTGAGCAGGTAAACAGCCTTCTTTCAGGGTCGTCTAACCCCGGCAGTGAAGAAGCAATGGCTATAATCAACATCCTTGGTGATGAAATACTATCTCTGGCAAATCAGATCACTTTTAATGCCGGTGGTATCGGCGCAGGATACAGCCTTGACCCTGATATTACTGCTGGTACTACAATAGAACAATCTCTCTTTGAAAGTATTCTTGCAGGCCCCTCTGAAGTTACAGATATCAATTCAGCCATAATCTGCACAACAGGCAACGGAGAAGATTCTGGCCATAATTGTGGCTAGTAAACTTTTAGTTAATTTATCAGGTTTAGACCTTAATATATATTGAGATCTCTGAATAATTTAAAAGTTCACAGATTCAAGAAATTAGTGTCGGGGGTTAAAAAAACCGCTGTGCGGTTTTTTTAACCCCCTCCCTGTTTTTGCTGGAATCAGCAATTTCTTAATTAATCAGAGGTTCCTATTGTTTATACTCAATATTTTTATGGATAACTCTAATGAATTAAGCGATTCTCTTATTTTTCTTTAGCTCTAGTTCTAATGTTCTTTCAAGAAGAAAAGCTATAAAACCTAATTCCAAATGCACTTTTATCCTTTTTGGTAATCATGTCACCCCCAATAAGTCCTTTCTGGATTAATTATGTCTGAATGATAAATTTGTAGATGAATGTCTTAATGAGAGCTGGTTTCTGAATTTAAAACAGGCAAAAAAGCAGGTAGAAAATTTGAGAATCAATTATAATGCTCCAATGCCCAATCGTGCACCGGCTAATTTAACACCAAAGGAATATAAATGCAATCAATGAGCAGCTTTTAGCTCAAATAAGATAAAAATTCTACAAATAAATAAACCTGTTTTAGGGGGACCCTCAGAACTTGCTGTAGAGTTTCCACCACTGGGCTGGAGCCTTTGTACCAGTAGCTATTACGCCAACCGTGCTACATTGCAACTTTAAAAGCATCAAACTTAAATGGCAAACTATCTGAAAAAGGATTAAAACCATTATTCTCTTTTGTTTGCATATTTTGCTGATTGTTAGCCAGGTTAGATTTTTTGAAAATATTAATTTTATCCTGATTGGACTTATCAAGGTGGTTCATACCAGTTTTGCTGAGATCATTTCTGGCCTGCTGACTGGCTTTATTAGAAGGATCAGTGGCAATGTTAGTCAGTGCGTTTTTAGCAATTTGCCCGCTGTCTTTACCTCCAGCAGTAATAGCTTCTGTAAGTTTTCCTGCTGCCTGCTTTTTAAATTTAGGATCAGTTCTTTTAGATTGTGCTATATCAGAAAATGATTGAACTACTTCTGAATTGCCCATTTTCTTATGGTTTGTTAGCTTGAGTATATTAGAAAAAGCCTTTTTCTGGTGTGGATTTCTGTCATCAGAGGCTACCCTGGCCAAAGTATTTAGAGCTTTATGCCCATTTTGTCCGCCGACTGCCGCTATTTCAAGCATTGAATCCATGAGCTGTTCTTTGACCTTACCTGAAAAACTGGAATTTTGAGCCATACCCGTAAGAGCGTCAGTTGCTTTCTGAGACTGATTTCCACCTGATTTAGCAACTTTAGTAAGCTGTAATATGGCCTCAATATTTTTCTCTTTGCCAGCAGTCTGAGAGCTTGCAACGTTTATCAACCCTTCAGTTGCCCTGTCATTGCCTGCAATAGATGCAAACCTGAGGCCTACAGCAGCGTTTTTAGCGACTGCCCCTGAATCTTTTTTAAAAATATTTTCTAATCCACTTGCTGCAGCCTGCCCTGCTCCATTAACCGGGTTATCAACGGCAATATTTGTTAATTCCTGAGTAACAATGAGCCTGTTATCTTTTGATAGACTGACGTTTCGATAGAGGTTATCAAGCCCGAGGGCTGTTTTTTCAGGATCTTCTTTCTTTGCTTTGCTAGCAGTCTTTTTAAGACTAACCTGATTGCCCTGTATGAGCCTTCCAAGCTTTTTAGTAGCATCGGCACTGCCGCCTGCAAGCAGCATCAGCTCTGAGCTGGCATCTGAACTATATTCTGAATTGCTTCTAGAGAGCATATCCAGCAGATCAGAAGATTGATGAGAGCCTTTAACAACCTGATTTATTCCAAATGAAGCAAGAAAACTCAGGCTTGAGACAGCATTTTTTGACTTATCAAGAAGTTCTTCAAAAGATTTTAACTCTGCCTGAAGTGCCCCTGCAATCAGTTCATAAATAAGTTTTTCTTCTTCAGAAAGATTTTCAGAATCAGAAGAAAGAATTGACTTGATTTCACTGAGCTTTGATTTTGTTGAGCCAAGTTTTGAAGCTATACCAGACTGATTGGCACTTTCATTCTTTAAATTATCTGAAATTCTTGAGTTTATTGAACTTGCAGCAGCCCCCTTGAATTCCTGAGAGAAAGATTTATTGTGAATAAGATTGGATAATGCCATTACTTCCAGAGTATTCACCGCTGATGGGTTTGAAGCATTGTTAGCAGCTTTCTGTGGAGTTGTAATAGCAGGCCTTTGCACGGATTGTTTATTATCCGCTTTTTGTTGCCTCTTGACCCCTGCCAGCTGAAGATATGGGTTGGTATTTCCAATCGATAACAATATAGTTGCCCCTTTTTGTCCCCTGATGGTATTATTATGCTTTTTAGAAATTGCATCAGCATAATTAACAGCACCTATTAAAGCTGGTAGTTTTCATCTATTTGCAGGGAACAAAACCAGCAACATTGCATCTAAATGAATATCTAGAACCATTAAATAACCTGCCCTTTGATGCAACTTAGTATGAAAGAAGAGACAATTGCCCCTATTTCCTGAATTCTGTTTAATAATTTTTGCCAGTTTTTTTAATTTAACTTCCTGTAAAATTTTCTAATCCAAAACAGAGATTATGGAAGGTTTTATACATCGAAATATAATCTTTTACCTGACACCAGTGATATATACCATTCCATGTAAATAATTAATATATGCTGATGGAATTCAGTAGGGTGTTTTTGCCCGCACAGCGGGCAAAAACACCCGGCCTCTATAATCTGGAATCTATACATTACTTTCAAGGATCAGTATAATAACTGTTGAAATAATTTTTAGAGGGTAAATATTTTGATGAAATGGATCAAGTTTTTATTAGTAATTATAACTATTCTTGCCTTTGGCAGTACTGTAAATTTTCCTGTATTAGCACAGGATAACCTTAATACAGATAATATTGATTCTTATACCCGCTGGTTTTCTGAATATGTAAAGAATCTTAAAGTTGGTTATACTTATGAAACAAGAAAAAGAGGCAGTTTAAATGGACAGCCTGCTATAATAACAACAAGAGAAGCCAGAGTATCTTTTAAAAGGGCTGGCTCTACAATGAATATCGTTGAAAAAATAACTTATTTTGAATCTCCTAATAGAAAACCTCTGAAGTTTGAATCGATAAGTAAAGGCGCAGCAGCCAATGATTCAAAGATTGAAGGTATATTCAATGAAGATTCAATAGAAATAACCTCCACTAATTATGGAAATGTAACAAAAACAACTATACCCCTGGAAGGCAGCCTACTTTTACCTTATGGGATTGACTATACATTTAGATCAAAAGCCAGAAAATCTTTTGCATACCGTACAATCATACCTTCTCTCGGCGCAAAAGTAGTCTATGTAGATGTTGACTATGTCGATACCCTGCCCACAGATGTAATGGGTAATAGCTTCACATTAAACAAGTATAAGGTCAATATAGATGCATTTCCATCTGCAACAAACTATGAATGGCGTGACGATAACGGTATCAGCTATAAGACATCATCCAGTATACTTAATTCATCTACCTATCTGACAGATGAAGATAGGGCGAAAAAAGAAGAAACAGGCAAAAAGATTGATCTTATCGAAGATTATGCAATTATTATTGATAAAGCAATACCTGATCCTCGAGAAATGCGTCAGGTATTGTACAAAGTAGCCCTCAAAGAAGGATCCATATCAGGCATTTTCCCTCAGGACGAAAGGCAAAAAGTCATAAGAGACTCTGGCAACGAGCTTTTACTGAGAGTTGAAGCTTATCTGCCAGATTACTTGCTTTATACGATACCTTTCACAGATGATAAGTTTATACCTTATCTGAAAGGCAATAACTATATACAACCAGGGCATCCTGAGATAGCAATCAAAGCGAAACAAATAATAGGAAGGCAAAAGAATGCTTATCTGGCTGCTAAAGAGCTTGAAAAGTGGGTTAGCAGTAATATAAAAGATAAGACATTCGATGTGGGGCTGGCAACCGCCAGTGAAGTCATAGAAGATATGAGAGGAGATTGTACTGAACATGCAATATTGCTGGCTTCTCTTTGCAGAGCTGTAGGAATACCTTCTCAAATTGTGGTCGGATTGGTGTATGTTCCAGTGGCCGGCAGCGATAAAGGTATGTTTATGTATCATATGTGGAATGAAGTCTATGTCGGCAAGTGGATCCAGCTTGACTCTGCCCTTCCCGGCAAAAATGTAGCCGATGCAACACATATTACTATTACTAAAACCACATTAAATAACCCTGAAGAAGAAGCAAAAATCTCTACTGCTGCCTTAAGCCTCATTGGAAACCTTGAACTGGATATTATTACTTTTGTATCAGATACTTCCGGTTTTTATGACATTGAAAGCGACGCTAATTTAGGAAAAACGCAAAAATATGACCTCTCAGAAATTATCTCACAGGATATTGATAGCGCAAATATTCCACTGAAAAGCGTCAACCTAGATAAATTTAAGGGGGATAACAAATATATTGACAGTTTTAATCTCAGCGGCCTGCCCAATGTATCTCCTGTTTTAGAAACTTATGAAGGTAATTTTACCAAGGGAATGGCCAATTATGCCAGAGGAGATATTGATAAATCTATCCAATACTTTAAAAACGCTTCAAAGTTAATTCCACCTGCAGATGCCAAGAAGTTTTATGATCTGGGCATTCGTCTGGCAGGTATAATGATGTTTGATTTAGCTGAACAACAATTTGAAAAGTCAATACAGATAGGAGATGAGCTATGGTCACGTAAAGCAAAAGCTTACCTGTCAGAAAAATTCCCTTCCGGAAATTATAATGAAGTGGCTGAAAAATATAATGTAACAGGGTTTAGCTTTGCAAACTTTGCTTCTAACTATCCTGCTGCTATATTGATGTTTGAAAAAGCTATAGATGCCGCTCCTAAATTTGATAGTGCCCTTTATAATATGGCTGTTGTTAATGAAAAACAGAGAAAATACAATGATGCACTGGGCTATTACAAAAGAGCTCTAAATGTTAATCCTAGAAATGTTCAATATAATGCAGGCATAGCTGGTATATACGAAAAATTGGGCCAAAAAGATAATGCTATTGATGCATACCAGAAAATAATTAACTATGGAAGCACTGATAAAAGCTTTCTTGATAATATAAAATTTAATCTAGCAAGAGTGAAAGCCGAAAAGCTGATTGAACAGAACAAAAATAATACATCTGCATACATAATGCTGGGTGAAGCCGCTCTTGAAAATGATCAGTTTGAACAGGCGAAAGAAGCTTTTATAAAAGCTTTAAGCATAAATAAAAATATAGCAAGCGCTCATACAGGGCTGGGTAAAGCATATTTTTTTCTGGGCAATACTAGAGATGCAGAAGATGAACTGAAAAAAGCTATCAGATCAAGCTCAGCGCAGAAAGAAGCACTTTTATACCTAGGCATTATCAGCAAAAGAAGACTGGATTATAAAGAAGCTATTAACTATATTTCAAGAGCTATATCCTTAGACAGAAATAATAACCAGTACCATATTGAACTTGGCAAAGTATATATGGATTTAGAAGACTACAAAAAAGCAATTAATACCTTTTCAAAAGCAACAAATGCTGAAGGTTCTTATATGCTGGGGCTAGCATATTTTTATGATGGCCAGCAGGCTGAAGCTATACCTCACTTTAAAAAAGCAATATCCCTCGACCCCTATGATGCCAGAGCCTACAAAGAACTGGGTAAAATATACCTTGATCAGGCTAATTATATTGATGCACGCAATTACATTGAAAGAGCTGTCGATCTGGATACCAACTATGCCGATGCCTACTATGTGCTGGGACTTCTCAATGAATATGAAGGTGATAAGGTAACAGCAGCTTTTAATTTTGTAGTCTCATACTCTATAAATCAATCTAGTGTTGATGCTTATAAGAAGGCATATGAAATATATAAGGAACTCGACGAACTTGATAAGTTCAATCTTCCAAGACCTAGATATATACCAACAAAAGAAGATAGAGAATATCTTATAAGGCTGCTATACCTTGAAAGTATACATATACAGGATAATATGGATTTCGTTGAAAAAGTACTGAACTTCAGCCCTAACGGATTTGTAATCGTTAGTAATGATGTTGTAGGTAAAACTATACTGAAAAAAGCAGAATCTGAATATCTTGCAAAGCTTAGAGCTTTGTATAACAATGCTCTTGAAACGCTAAAACCACCTCCAAAATTCAGTAGTGTCAATCAACTGTTTCTTAATAGACTGTGGACAGAAGCTAACTTTCATCATAAGCAGTTACATTTTATTGATGTAGGTATTTTTGGAGATAAAGGAGAAGGAGTTATCATGAATGACGAGCTTATACAGGGTCAAAATGATATACTTTCCTTAAACGAAAAGTTTTATTCTTTTGTAGACCAGATGTATTCTAAATGGGACTCGATTTCAGTTGATGAAATAACTCGAGGTGCAGGTTTCAGGCCATCAGAAGTTGATCTGTTGACTCAAAAGGTGCTTGCACTTCAAGCTAGAACAGATGAAGCTATGCAAAGACTTGCAGGAGAAACAAGCAGATAATTATAAATTCCATATAAAAGGAGAATTAACATGGCAGGACATTCAAAATGGGCAAATATTAAACATAAAAAGGCAAAAACAGATGCACAAAAAGGTGCTGCTTTTACAAAGTATTCAAGAGCAATTATGGTTGCCGTAAAACAAGGCGGGCCTGACCCTGAGGCCAACTTTAAATTAAAAACTGCTATTACAGCTGCAAAATCTGCCGGCCTGCCAAACGATAATATCAAAAGGGCCATTGAAAAAGCTTCAGGTTCAGGCGATAGTGATTCTCTTGAAAGAATTGACTATGAAGGCTACGGTCCGGGGGGTATTGCAATTATTATCGAAACTCTTACAGACAATAGAAACCGCACTGTAGGCGATATTAGAAGCTATTTCAATAAAAATAATGGTAACCTTGGCGAAACGGGTTGTGTTTCATGGATGTTTGATACGAAAGGCATCATAATTGTTGATAAAGAGAAAGCACAGGAAGAAGAATTGTTTGAATTATCACTGAATGCCGGTGCAGAAGATTTTGAATATGACGAAGATTCAGTAAATTTCAAAATTACAACTTCTCCCGATAACATTCAAGCTGTTTCAGAAGCTATTGAAGATAAAAATATTGAAATTCAATCTTCAAACATTGAACGTATTCCGCAAAACAACATCGAAGTAACAGATTTTGACACTGCTAAATATCTTCTAAGACTGCTGGACGCTATAGAAAGTCATGATGATGTTCAAAATGTTTATGCTAATTTTGATATGAGCGATGAACTTTATGAAAAAGCTTCAGGCTAAAGTAAATTAGAACCGTTATCTTTTTATTAACATAACAAAAAATTAATTTGACATAAGCAGTCCCGGCGTTATATAAATAAAAATATAACGCTTCCTGGAGACATAATTAATGAAAAAATTATTGCTATTTGTTGTCTTGTTCGGGCTTTTGTGCCCACAAATGACTTCTTTTGCTGAAGAGAATGAGCCTACTATTGAAGAATTACAACAGGTTGAAAATTCATCAGCCACAACTATTCAAACAGGCAAAGTGGATATAATACAAAGAATACCTAAAAATATTGAAAATACAGAAATAATTGAAAGTGAGAAGTTTGATAAGTTCCAGAATAAAAACCTTACTGATGTTATAAGAGATAATACTTCCATAAACCCGACTTACGGAAGCAGAGGAGAATCTGTATTTAAGATGAGAGGCTTTAGCCAGAGGCAAATACCGGTTTTGCTTGATGGAGTTCCTATTTATATACCCTTTGATGGAGTTATCAGCCTTGATAGAATACCTGCCGGTAATATAAGTGAAATACAGATAATAAAAAGCGCACCTTCAGTGCAATATGGGCCTAATTCAATGGGTGGTGTTATAAATATTATCCAGAAAAAACCTGAAAAACCTTTTGAATTAAAAGCCCGATTTAACAATAACTACGTGAATACTCTGGGTGAAGACCTTTATCTTGGCCTGAGCAAAAATAACTTTTATTTTACACTGAATCATTCCTTCTCTAAAAGTCACGGTTTTAATATGGCACACGGCTTTAAGCCAGACCCTAATGAAAATGGAGGTATAAGAGATAATAGTGCATTTCATACACTTGGCCTGGGAGGAATGGCAGGTTATAGCACCAGCAAAGATCAAGACTTCAGAATTAATTATTCATACTTAAACGCCCCCTGGAACGTTCCGCCTGAAGTTGGAATACAAAGACCCCGTAACTGGCGCTTCACTAAATGGAGAAAAAATACACTTGCCGTTTCTTTAAAACAACCTGTAATTAATAACAACTTCTCTGTTAACGGAAACTTTTATTATGACAAATATTTCAATGTGCTAGATTCCTATGATGACAATAGCTTTACAACTCAGCTTATGAGGTATGCTTTTCATAGCACCTACGACGATCATAGCATAGGTTTTAACCTGATACCAGAGGTTAATATAGGTCGATATGTTAAATTTAAGCCCATATATCTTTATAAAAGAGATGTACACAAAGAGATACCTGATAGAGATCAAATAAAACAGATATATAAAGCATCAACCACTTCGTTAGGTGGTGTTATAGAGTTATATCCTACTGAAAAGCTTACATTTCAAGCCAGTGTAGCAGCTGATAGACATAAACCCATTTATAATGATGGCAATATCCTTAGAGATAAAATATGGTCAGTTAGCGCTCAGGGGGGAATATCTTATATGATTACTGATAGCAACAAAATATATTTTAATATTGGCAGAAAAACCAGATTTCCCACTTTGAAAGAGCTATATTCTGGTTTCATTGGCCGAAACATACCAAACCCAGATCTTGAGCAGGAAATTGCATTAAGTTATGAAGCTGGCTATACTAACAAATTTAGAGATATTTCAGAGTTTAATGTAAGCATATTCAGGAGCAATTTAAAGAACTTGATTGTTGATGTTCCTGTTAGACCAAGAGTTTTTCAGATGCAAAACGTCTCAAAAGCAACTCAACAGGGCATTGATGTTAGTCTTGATACACACATTTTAAAAAATAAGCTTGATTTTTACGCTGCCTATTCATTTTTGCATGCTGCAAATCGCTCAAATGGCCGTCTGAATAACTATCTGGAGTATATACCAAAGCACAAGTTTTTCACAGGGTTACGTGCATATCTTCCTGCTGATATCACAGCAGATCTGAATTTTAGTTATGTCAGTACAGTTTTATACCAGGATCAACAGGATCTTAGCTGGAACAAACTTGGTGGTTATCCTCTGATAAATTTCAGCTTGAATAAAAAAATTAAAGAACATTATAATGTTTTTGTTAGTATAGTAAATATGCTAGATAAAAACTACCAGACAGAGGCTAATTTTCCGATGCCGGGTATCAGTGTTATAATGGGGCTAAAGATGGTGATCTAAATGCAAGAATACAGCTTAAAACCAGTCGGGTATATCTCAAATAATATTGAAAATAGAAAAGAGATGGTTGCGCTGGGTGTTGAATCATCTATCATAATTAATGATGAATATATACAGTGCCTAGAACACCTTGATGAAAATTCCCATTTAATAATTATGTGTTTTTTCCACAGGGCTAAAAGAGATGTCTTAAAAGTATATCCAAGGAAATTTGGCCTGTCAGGCTCTTATGAAAAAGGTGTGATGGCAACAAGATCTCCTGATCGGCCCAACCCTGTTTCTATAACGGTTGCAAAATTGCTTAAAATACAGGAAAATATAGTTTATGTAAATAAGCTTGATGCTGTAAATGGTACTCCTGTTATAGATATCAAGCCATATTCCTATGGAACTGACTGTGTTTATAATACATTTAGCCTTAATAAAAAGATAGACTTCTCTAAAGCCAGCGATGAAAGACTTTATGAATATTTTGCAGGCGGACTGAAAAACTTTGTTTTTAATATTGATGATAGCTTCGATACAGGTATTAACTACCTTATACAGTTTGTAAGAAAGACAGGCTATCTGCCTGATAGAGAAAATGTGCAATCTATAGAAACAAATCTCACTGGCAATGCTCTTGATGCACTATATTACTATGGCAAGTTTACACCTGGTGATGAAAAAATTAGTCAGGTAAATACTCATACCTGTGATACCTTCATAAAAATTATATTACTGTCAGGAGAAACTTTTGAATTAAGCCTGAAACAGAATATAAATGTTTAGAATGATAATTTTAAAGGACTAAACGTATAAGTGAAGTTTGAAAAGCTTACAATAAAAGAAAAAGCCTATATTGCTACATTTGGTGCCCTCTGGGGAGGGTCTGAAATTACACTGGGCATGCTTCTTCATAATTTTAGAATACCTTTTACAGGTTTTATACTAACATTTATTGGAGCAATTATTGCCTTAACCTGTTTGAGACTTACTGGAAAGAAGAGAACTATAATTTATGTAGCCTTAATAGCTGCAACTTTAAAGATGTTATCTTTTACAACAATTAAGCTGGGCCCAATAATGGGTATAGTAGGTTCTGCTCTTCTTGCACAGAGTGTAATAGTAATCTTAAATATTAATTTTGTCAGTTATGCTCTTGCAGCAGGTGCTATGTGTAGCTGGCCATTCTTGCAGTTTCTGTTAAATCAGGTTATTATCTATACTCATAAAATATTTAATATTTATCAGGAATTTCTTATTAATATTGGCTTAAAAGACCTTAAAGTCTATGTCCTGTTTGTTTTTATCCTTATAATGCACTTTGTACTGGGTACTATGTCTGGCATGATTGCCTGGAAACTATCAAGCTGCTTGATTCAAAGAGGTAAAATTAATGAAAAACCTGCTTAAGCATAAAAAAACACTGCTTTTTTTATTTATAATATCCCTGTTTTTTATAAATAACATTACAGGAACCTTAATGGCTCTTGCTGTAATAAGCTTTATACTTATTACTAACAGGAAATTTGCAAGGCTGGTGCTTAATTGGGGTTTTCTTGTTTTTCTAGCTATAGTTCTTTCAGTACCTGTGATGTTTGATTTTACTATAAATAACCTTTTTAACAATACCTTGCTGGTGTCACGAGGTGTATTAATAATATTTTTAATAGTTTTCATATTACAGGATATGCCAAGCAATAAATATTACCTGAAAATTGAAAGATATTTACCTGAAGAGCTGGTAAATACTATTAAAATAGCTGTTACAATATTGCCGGAAATTTGTAATAAATTAACAAAAGAATATAAAAATATAGGCAATAATCTTCAAAATCCTTTTAAAACACTGGTAAATATTTTTGAAACCTTTGTTAATATTGCTGAAGAGCTTGCTGTTAAACTTGAAAAACAAATCCGGCCAAAGGTTTACATTATTACCGGAGATGTGCATTCAGGAAAAACGACTTATGCATTTAAGATTGCACGAAAGATCAAAAAGAAAGGTATAAAAATAGCAGGTATTCTAGCTCCTGGTTATATGAAAGAAGGAAAACGTATAGCATTTGATGTTTTAGATTTAGCTACTGTTGAAAAGACAAGGTTAGCAACATCCAAAAATATAGAAGACCTGAAAGAGGTTTTCGGAGAATATTTTGGTCCGTATTATTTTTATAGAAGCGGTATGAATTTTGCTCGAAATGCTTTAAAACTAGAAACTGTAAAAAACAGTTATGTTGTGTTTATTGACGAAGTCGGCAGGATGGAAATTCAAGAATCAGGATATTATCAGGCATTAATAGATTTACTTGAATCTGATATAAATACAATAATTCTTGTCGTAAGAGAGAAATTCATTGAAGATATTAAAAAGAAGTTTAACATAAACCCCGCTGGAATCTTAAGAGTTGAAAAGCAGATTTATAAATCATCTGAGTTGTTGAATGAAAATGTTATTTGTTCTATTAGTTCTTGAAATTCCTGTTGTAATGAGATAAATTTTTCTATTAATTTCTGTCCTTCAGGTGTAAGGGTACTTCCCCCTCCTCCTTTGCCTCCTGAAATTTTTACAACGAGATCTTCAGGGGTAAGGAGGTTCATTTTATCCAGCAAATTCCAGGCATGATGGTATGATATACCCATTTTTTCTGCTGCGCTTAGAATAGAACCTTCTTTGACAATCAGCTTTAGTAATTCCACTCTCCCTGATGCCAGAAATGTTTTTCCATCTTTTTCAAGCCAGAAGCGGGCTTTCAGAGTCACGTTATTACCAAGATCCTTTTCAGCATCAGGTCTGGCATGAGCACTTTTTAAAGGGTTTTTATGATTGATTTTTCTGGTCATTATTTTGTTATTCTATTATTGTTAGAATCTCTTCAAGTGTTTTCTTTTGTGCCTGTTTATGAATAATTGTTGTATCAGGTTTGCCAAAAGGCAAAAGGGCTACCAGGCTATATTCCGGGTCAAAATCAATAATTTTTTCCATTTCTTCATATGCGACGATAGGTGCAGTACACCAGCAAGCGCCGTATCCTTTATCTGTAGCAGCAAGTAATAGATTTTCTATTGCAGCACCGAGACTTTGAAAATCTGGCCCGGGACGGTATCTCATAATTAGTTCCCGGGAGGTGTTTCTTGTTTCAAGAATTTGCTGTACAGTATTAGATGTAGGTTTCATAAATACAGCTATTACAACGGGTGCTTGATTGAAGAAGGTAGAAAATTTCTTGCTAAATTCCAGTTTCTTTGACAAATCAGCAGCTTCTGGAAGTTTTTTAAACTCTTCATATTTATTTTCAACAGCTTTACAGAGTTTATCAATTATATTTTTGTTGTAAATTGCTACAAAATGCCACATTTGCTTATTGTGTGAACTTGGTGCCATTCTCGCACAATCAATTACATGTTTGATATCTTCAACAGGCGGAATATAGTTGCTATATTTCCTGATTGATTGTCTATTTGTTACTGTTTCTAAAAAGTCCATAAATCACCTCTTATATTTTTTTTAATTATAATTTAAACAAAATTAAGGTTAAATTCAAATTTTTTGAAAAGCTTTTATTTAAGCTGGTTAAATAGTTTTAATACGAAAATGTTTTGCTGTATCAAAGAATATAAATTTTTTAAGAATTAAAAGTTACTCATATAGTAATTTTAGGCTGAATTGTAGAAATGACACTTAATTTGACCTCTACACAAAATGTTATTTGTGTGATATATTGTGAAATGAAATTTGGGGGAAATAATAATAGTATTTAAAAAAGGGGAATCTGAATTAACTCCTCAATTAAGGTTAGAGTCTTTTTAAGGTTATCATTAGTTATTTATCTTTTAGTAATTCAGTTTTCAGTAATTTAATGTTTATTTAACCTCTTTTTGAATACTCCGGGGGGAAGAATGAGACTAAATAGTATCTCTATTTCAACATTTTGTGGGGATCAGAATAGCAAAACGCAACAGAGAAAACATTCAAACATACAGCTAAAGGTAGTACCGCAAGCTGACAGTTTTAATGGTAAAACATTAAAAGCTGAAAGTAATGATCTGCTTTCAAAGATACTTGACTTTACCGGCAAAAAAAAGAATCGCAGGAGACCACCCCGTATAACACTGCCTGAGGGGCCTTATGGACTTGCACCTGGTGAATACCGAAATATGTTTGATGCACAATTAAAAGCCACTCCTGCACCTGACCTGGCTAAAAAGCTTTCTATAGACAATACTATATATGATGTTGAAAAAGCAACTTTAAGGTTAACTTCATTATCTAGATATTTAAAAGAAGAAATGGTTGGTTTTATAACGCCTTCAGGGCATCACTGGTTTCCTAATGCTCTTGAAAATATAATTAATGGTGCTAAATCGAAAAAAGTACCTGAAAGTCAGATGAAAGATGCGGCAAAAGAATTCTGGGGGTTAATTGCTCTTGCTGATCCTTACTGGATATCTGACGACTATGTAAAATATCTCAGTGATATGAAGAAAACGCCTGCAAGAGATGCAACAATCCAGGCTATAAAAGAATTACAGCTAGAACAGAAACTACAAGCCTCTACAATTAGTTTCACTGGATACAAATCAGAGCTGAAAGATATCCCAGAATTGCTTGAATCTGGTTGTGCTTATGACGGTACACCTATGAAAAGAACCAGTAAAAACAGAGCGTTACAGGTCTCTAGTGAACATATTTTTCCACGTTCAAAAGGTGGCGCAAATAATGACTTTAATTATTTTCTGACCAATGTTAAAACCAACGGTGAAAGAAGTAATATGCCTCTTATTGACTATTTGAAAGGTCGTTAAGTATTTACTGTTTTTTTTAGCCTCTCTCTATCCTCAGTAATATACCCCGACTGGGGATTTTTTTAGTTTATAATTATTAAGTTAATAAAAATTGATGAGGTTATTATGCTTAAACGATCTATTATTAGTGCATTTGTATTGTTATTATTAGCCTGTCCTTTATATGCAGAAGATAATAATGATAAAATATATCAGGTATCTACTATTGATGCTTTGATGGAAGGATTATATGAAGGTAATATTACTTTTGGCAAATTAAAAGAACATGGTGATTTTGGCCTGGGCACCTTTAATAATGTTGATGGAGAAATGCTTGGCCTGGATGGTCAATTTTTCCAAATAAAAACAGATGGAAAAGCTTATCTAGTGCCTGATGATTTAAAAACACCATTTGCCGTTGTAAAGTTTTTTAATACTGACAGTGAATTTCAAATTAAGAAAACCTGCAAACTCTCTGAAATAAAAGAAATACTGGATAATAATTTGCCGACAAAAAATATATTCTATGCATTTCGAATTGATGGAAAGTTTGAATACCTTAAAACAAGAAGTGTTCCTACACAGCAAAAACCTTATCCTCCTCTTTTAGAAGTGGTTAAAGAACAAACAATATTTGAATTATATGATGTTAAAGGAACTATTGTCGGGTTCTGGTTTCCTGAATATGCTAAAGATATAAATGTTTCAGATTATCATTTTCATTTTATAACTGATGATAGAAAAGCAGGAGGCCATGTTCTTGATTGTATTTCTACTGATATTAAAGTAAAAGTCGATTATGTTCATGACCTGACCATAAAATTGCTGGATAGTAAAGATTTTTATAACCTCAATCTCTCTGATAAAGAAGAAAATCAGCTACAGGGAGTTGAACATTAACCTGCAAGAAGACTCTTTATATTTTATCATTACTGTCCGGTTAAATTTTTTCTGAGAACCCTGTTTAATAATTTTTGCCAGTTTCTTTAATTTAACTTCCTGTAAAATTTTCTAATCCAAAACAGATATCATGACAGGTTTTATACATCTGAAAAAATCTAGAAAAATTATTATTGCATATAAAGTCAAGAGCATTATTATACCTAGTTTTTTAAGTATATTTTCATGAAAAAAAATGAAAAAGTGTTGATAGTAAAAATAATCTGCTTAAAATTCCTGCGATGCTCAAAAAAAACCGGAAAAGATCCGGTTTCTAGTGTCTTACAAAATAAAAAACCCCCTCATGGGGCATGACTGGCTTGTGGAGAATATTAATTGGGGGGAAATTTTAATTATGATGTCTCTTGTGTGTGAATATTCTTATAATAACCTATAAAACAAAGAAAAACATCGCCTTAGAGTGTGAAATTTATTTATCACCCCTGTCTAGCCTGTTTGGGTGATTAAATTAATACATATGTATAAATGACAATCCATTTACCTGTTTTTTTGTATATTGATAAACCAGTAAGCCCAGAATTTATGGGGGAGAAAATTAATACAAATATCTTCAAATTTATCCAGAATATGGCAAATAAACTTTATAGAAGACAGATAAGGCATACCCATATTATAGTGAAGTAATAATCTAAAGGTGTTACAGCATTCAAGAGGAGTAATTGTACCGTTATATTTATGAATTAGTTGTGTTAATTTTTCATATGTAGAATCTTTCATGCCTTTTTCCTGGGGAAAGATTGTTGCAAAGATGTAGTTTGTTGGTTTTTGTCCATTGCCTTCAAGTATAATAACTCGGCCAGAGGCTTTAGTTACCCTGAGCATTTCGTTAATTACTTCTTCTCTGTTTTCATTAACATGGTGAAGAAGGTCTCTGGCAAAGGTTATATCAAAGGTATTATCCTCAAAAGGCAGGTTTCTAGCATCTGCCTGAACAAAGTTCGTATTAGAAATATTCAGGCTATTGCAAAATTTGATTTTAGTTTCAGAAAAATCAATAGCAGTAATATAGTTAACAATACCCGATGCCCTTAAATTTATTATATTAGCAGCTTCACCGCATCCGGCTTCTAAAATGCTGTCTTCAGGGTTAATGAACTGAACCAGCTTTTCAAGAAGCTTAATTTCTTTTTTCTTGATATAAACATTTTCTGTTTGCCATTGAAATCTTTTAATTTCAGCGGTTTTATAATATTTTTTTTGTATGTCATCAAAGCTTTCTGGCATTTTTAATTATCAAATTTGCGTACTGTTTTACTGGCGAGAACTTCAATATGTTTATCGTATCCTGTAATAATTATTGCAGTATTTCCATCTGGTATAATGGTTACAACACCTGCCCCCGGATGAGTAGCAAATGGCATAATACCACTGTCAAAAGGGCTTTTAGCTGTTTTATCATTCAAAGAATACTTAGTGTTTAATTCTTCAATAGTTTTTAAAGATGCTTCTTTTGCAGGCAAGTCCTTTACCACAAGATAGGTAAGAGAAGTTGAGGCAGCAGCAGATACATTTTCTTTTACAATTTCTTCTTTTGCTTTATCTGTTGCGTTCAATAATGACGGAATAGCTATACTGGCAAGAATACCTATCAGAAAAAAAGACACAACTGCTAAAAACCCTATAGCTACTGACACTATTGCACATCCAATGAGATATTTCATTGTATTATCAGGTTTTTTATTCTCATTCATAATCTTACCTTAAATCTTTTAACCGCAACATTATAAATGAAAATGGCAAATAATGGTATTAAATTCTGCGGTCTATCAGGTATTTAGCAATTTTATCATCTGTAAGAAGCTCGATAAAAGCTGCTGTTAGTTGATCTTCCCAGATAGAGCCGCTGCCATCCTGAAATGTTTTTATAATCTCTCCGGTATCGTCAATTGCTTTTCTGTATGGACGATCAGAAATCAATGCATGATAAGTGTCTGCAATAGATATAATACGGGCACCTATATGTATTTGCCTGCCGCTTTTTTTCTGCGGATACCCTGTTCCATTCCAGCGTTCGTGGTGATCCATAATGACAGGCAGAATTTTTTCAAATGATTGTATTGGTTTTAATATCTTTTCAGCGGCTATAATTGGATGTTGCCTGATTATTTCAAATTCTTCAGTTGTCAGTGTACCTTTTTTGTGCAGTATATTGCCGGGTATATCAAGATAGCCTACGTCATGAAGTAAAGCCGCAAGAGTAATTTCATTAATGTGTCGTTCTTTTATACCTACATTTTCTGCAAGAGCAGCAGCAATTTTTGAAACCTGCAATGAGTGCTGCTCTAAATAAGCATCTTTTGTCGCAAAAGTTGATAATAGAGACTTTATCGTTGATTCAATAATAGAATTTAGTTTCTTTTTCGTTGTATTGAGAACATCTTTAGTTTCTTTCTTCCAGCTGAGGCCCTTTCTTATTGATGATATTGTTGTTATAGCGTTTTTGCCCTTCTGACGGGATTGAAACATAGCATATTTAGCTGCCTGAATAAGTTCTTCAGAATTATCACTATCACCCGGATAATTGGATATGCCTGATGATATAGTTACTTCCACCTCTTCAGAACTTAGAAAAGAAAGCTTATCAAGTATCCTCTTAATGACCATTATTGCAATATCTTCTGTAGACTCAGTTAAAAGGATTAAAAAATCGCCTCTTTCATCTTTAGAAGCAATATCGATGTTACGTATTGTTTTAGCAATTGCTTTTGAAATATGAGGCGTTAAAATATCTTTAGGATAAGCTATTGACTTTATTTTAGGTGTAGTGACATTTAAAACAGCCAGACAGAAAGAAGATCTCAGCCGGTCTGCTCTTTGCATTTCAGTAACAAGCCTGTATTTAAAAAATTCAGGCTTTGTAAGTAAATCATCAGCTGCATTGTGTTCTGTGTTATGTATTTGCAAATCTCAACCTGTCGTTTTTCACGTTTATGTTTAAATTATAGCCTATTATATTGACAATATTAAGCTGAGATAAAAATGCATTCAATAGAGCAAGTCTGGATTCATTATTATCAAACATTATCGCCAGAACAACATAGCTGAATATACTTTCAGATTATTTGATATCCAGTATTATAGAGTAAAAATTGCCTTAAATCACCTTAAATAGCGATACTGATTTCTTTATAATATTTTTTTTGATGTTACAATTTGTTTATAAATTATATGAGGATTCAAAAATGTCTAACATAAATATACTGAAAATAGCCCTTATAATAACTATTTTCTTAATTTCTGGCAGTTCAGGTTTCGCTAGACACCAAACTTTTATATCTATTGAACCTCATATGGGTTATGCAGGCTCAAACATTATTTATTTTGGTGGCAAAGTATACAATTATGACGGTATTAAATGGACTCGAAAACCTTATTATAGCTCACCTGCTCTTATAGCAGAATTTAATAATAAAAAGATTGACTTTAATCCTGATTCTGAAGGTTATTTTTGGGTTCAAATACCTATTGAATATGATACAAAGCTTAACTATGGATCTGATAACCTTAATTATATTTCAGTTTCTCTGGATAAAAAACAAAATAATGAAAACAAAAACCTGATTCTTGTAACTGATTTTGGCCTGAATACAGATAAAATAGTTATACCATTTCTGGCCCTGCACCCTGATTCAAAGTTTTGTGTCGTATCAGATTTTGATAATACTATTACCCATAAGCGAGGACTGGGTATTATAGGCCAATTAACCAATAACCCTGAATATTTTAGAATTCGTAATCAACTAAAAGATACTTATATAGCACTTCATAACGATTTAAACCCTTTCTTTTACCTTTCTGCAAGGCCTAACGGCACCTATAAGGTTGTTAAGGAATTTATCGAAAATAACGAACTTCCAACAGGGCCTATTCTACTAAGAAACCTGGGGTTCTGGTTTGTGGATAAAGGCATTACCCCCAGAGCACACAAACTGAGTTCTCTATCACAGCTTATGAATACATTCAGTGGAAAAAGGTTTATCTTAATTGGTGATGATTCTCACATAGATAAAAAAGTTTATTCTGAAATTCAAGAAAAGTATCCCAAACGTGTAATTAAAATTTTTATTATCTCTAAGAATCCTTCAAAAAAGAAAGATACAGAGATAATAAACTATGTAAGCTCACCTCATGAGATATTAGAGGATATTAAAGAAACAGGTTTGCTTGATTAGTAAGTTCTTTAGAGGAAAAAACATGAGAGAATTAAATTATAATAAGAATATAGAAATTTTAAAAAAAGAATTTTCAGAAACGAACCTTTTGAAATTTGATAAATTTATCCCTGACTATTTTGTTGAAAAGCTTTATCTGCCTGCTTCTAATCTGAATTTTGATGAAGCTATTAAAAATATTGAGCAAAAGGTTGAAAGAGACTGGAAATATCACACGAGTTTTATGAAAATTGTTGATATAGTTGCTGAACTAGGTACATGTGAACGCCGCAAGGTGGGCGCCGTACTGGTTAAAGACAGGCGTATTCTTGCAACCGGCTTTAATGGAACCCCGCCAGGTTCACCGCATTGTAATGATGAAATTTGTCCGGGCAGAAATGCCGAATCGGGGTCAAGCCTTTCTCTTTGTGCAGCAGTTCATGCAGAAGAAAATTGTCTTTTATACTGTGCTAAATATGGTGTTACAGTATCTGATTCGATGCTTTATTGTAGCTGTGAACCCTGCGACGATTGCATGAAGCTTGTAGAAACGGTTGGTATTAAAATGGTTGTATTTAAACATCCATATCCAACTAAAATGTCAGCTTTAAGAAAATATTTTAAAGCTATAACCATATCTTTTGCTGATCTTGCCAAAGAATATGAGACATTTTGCATGGGTAGGTTAACTTTTGACCCTGAAATAAAATTTGCTGAGCAGAGTGGTTGTCTCAGTTAGATAGATATTTTGTCAGGTCATCAAGCTTTGAATCCAGGTCTTTTTCGTCATCAATAGTATCTTTTTCATTATTAGTCGGAACCTCTTCTCCTGCCAGGTTTGTTAATTTAAGTTCTATTGAAGACTCTTCATTGGTTTCATATTCTTCATAAGGGTTTATGCCTGCCAGTTCAAAATATTTTTGTGCTTCATTTTCAAGGCCCATATCTTCAAGTGCAAGCCCTTTTTGATAGAGTGCATCACGATTATATGGGTCCTGTGAAAGTATAAAATCAAAGCATTTAAGCGATTCTTCGGGTTTTTTGAGTATAACAAGAACGACTCCTTTATCGTTCCAGGCTGATTTATAGAAGGGGTCTATTTCTATAACCTTATCAAAGCATTCGATGGCTTTTTCATACTTTTCAATAACAACATTATTAAGCCCTTTGAAATACCAGGCATCAATGTAAAAATCGCTGATTTTGATTGCGTTATCAAAGTGTAAGGATGCTTCTCTGTGTTTGCCCATTCTATATTTGTTATAACCAATTTTGAAGTGAGCTTCTTTCATATCAGGATTAATTTTCAGGCATTTATCATAAAACTTTATTGCTTCATCGTGTTTACCCATTATTTCAAGTATATTTCCGGTGCTAAAAATCGCATAAGGATTATCAGGGTTATTTTTGAGATCAATCTCATTCTTTTTTATCAGATAGTTAACCAGGGTTTTGATGCGCATAAAAAATATTTACCCTTCTTCAAATTTAATTTTAAGACAACCAATTATTCATATTTTACACGCAATACAAAAACTTTTTAAGAGCAATAATTAAAATTCAGGTAATAATAGTGAAAAAGCTACTAATAATTACTATTAAGAACAATAAAATTCGTAAGATCAGTGCATAACTTAAAAATTTTTCGATTTTCAAAACCCAGATCCCGCCCACCCTAAAGGAAGGCATGGGGTATCACTCCCAGGCTATGCCTGCTCGTTCAACCCATATCTTCACTTTTAAAATTTTTGAAAATCGAAAACAAAAAATCTATTGTTATAGTTATGCATTAGTCTTTTCATGAATATGTTGCTGAATATTTTGAGTATAAGTGTATGTATTACAATTCAAATTGAATATTTGTTACATTTGAGTGAAAAAAATCACGATTGAAATTTAATGTAATAATTTGAGAAATAATTCACTAAATGCACTAAAAGGCTTCAGGAGAGTTGATTAGCAGAGCATTAAACTTAAATTGTTAATTATTTCACAAATACATTAGCTTAGTGTTTTTTAGACAATAATCTAAAAAGTGTAAATTTTACCTTTAAAGGGCTAACAAAATTTTTAAGGTTGGTTTATATTTATATCATCGAACGAAATACAAATCCCCCATAGTGATAAAAATCCCCCACATAAGTTTTATCACTGAGGAGAAAAATCAAAATCCCCCACAGAAAATTTAAGCTTGAGCCTCTACCCCCCAAATAGAGGTTTTTTTTTGCCCGGCTTTTATTATACTGGGCTTTTTTTGTACTAATGGGTGATTATTTAAGAATGATGCATAAATAATACCAGTTTGCTTTCAAGGCAAAGTTTTTGCCGGATTTTTTTAACCCCCTCCCTGTTTTTGCTGGAATCAGTAATATCTTAATTAATCAGAGGTTCCATCTAAATAAAATCTTTTACCTGACACCAGTGACTTCGTATAAGAAGATATATTTATTTATTTTCGATTTTCAAAAAATATAAATTTTAGATAGGGGTCTCCTTTTATTGCAGGGGCATAGCTATTGGTTTAAAGTTATTAATTAGTCTTTATTAACAGGTCAGTAAATGTAGTACAATATAAAAGTTTAAAGAAGAAATACATTTTACTCAACAAATGCATAGACTATTATTATTGTTTATTATCCTTTTTGTTGTATTGCTTACTGCATGTACAACTGAAAAATCTGTAGATTATAACTTTAACGACCTGAAAATTATTGCTAATAAGCTTCGAATGATTTATGGAGATATGACTGCTATTGCAACTGATAGTGATGGCAGAATAAAATGGAATACTTCAAGAGCTAATCTGGTAGAAGAGCTTATTAATCTGGATGTTGAACTAAAAGACCTCCCGCCTGCTGAAAAAGACCCTGATACTGTATATGATAAACAGCGTGCACAGGATTTTAACGAAAGATTAAAAAATGCTAGAGATGTTAAAAACAGGTTGCAAAGCCTTTTAGATCTTCTATATTATGCAAATTATTCTGCTGACTATTCTTATTTTGAGACTGTTGCGTTTGATGATTTAATATTGCTGAGGTTTGAAAATATAATTGAACGGTGTGAACAGAATGGCAAATACATAATACTTGATACTGAAGCATATATATTACCTTTGCCACGGGTAGGCTCCGAAGCAGATATTAAAATTGTAGAAACTGAAATTTAGGCGCTAACAGGCATGCCTGAAAGTCTGATGGCTTTTTCTGCATACCGGGGTTCTTGAAGCCCTGCTTTAAACATATCTACTAGAGCTCTTTTAACGATTTCTGCTTCAAAAGATTTGTTTTTAAGTCTTTTTAATAGCCTGATAGCCTTCAGGTATGGATATCTATATTTAAGCTTTATACCTGACTTTTTGACCATTTCTTCAACGCATTCGGCAAAATATTCAGGGTGTTCCATTGCGGTTGGGGCGATATGGTTGTTGAATATTTCCTGAGAATAAAACCAATTGCCATTAAGGTTTTTTGAATAGCTGAAAAGGTCATACCATATTTCAAAGACGTTTTGTCTTATTTTACAGGGTGATTCGGGTGTTTGATAAAGTTCACTTAATATGCCACTACTCATTAATGTGATTACCTCTTACTCTTAAATAAAATCCATTTTAATGAGTATTCAAATGATTGTTATTATTTTAAATACTAAATGAATATAAATCAATAGCCAGATAAGGATTTTCTGGAAAAGAATCCTTAAAGGTTAAACTTGCTGATTGTTTTGTTATTTTTTCAAGTAAATGTTCAGTTCCTGCCACAGAATAAGCTGAGAAAGTTTATCTGGTGAGTTTTTTAAGCATGAACCTGATCATATCGTCAAATAGCCAGAGATCCCAGTCGACAATTTTGGCAATATTTTCATCACGGTCTTTTTCCATTTTTTGTTGCGTTTCAAGCTCTATTTCTGAGAGTTTGAGTTTAATTTGTTCATCATCAGGCACAGGGCGGGAGGCCATGTTTTTTAGATATTCGTTCATTCCTTTGAGTTCGCCAGCATCAACCCACATGCCGTTACATTGCTCGCAAGAATCAAGAAAGATATCAGACTTCATATCCCAGTTATATTTATAGAGTTCGATATTACAGCGGGGGCAATAACGCTTATCTTCTGCCATTGCCTCTTCTTTAGGTTTTGGTATGAACTGACCGTCCATATCCTGAACTTTTTCTGCTCCGTCGGGTTCCTGACGCACTTTTTTCAGTTCTCCTTCATCGAACCAGATGCCTTTGCAGCCGTTTTCACAGATATCGATTTCTATATCGCCTATCATTTTAGGTGCAAGTTCTTTTTTACAGTTTGGACAATTTAAACCCATTTTATTCTCCTGCTTTTTTAATGCCATTATAAAGAATTTTAATGTATAAATAAAATTAATCAATCATTGGAGTCTATGAATAACATAAAAGGTCTCAGATTCCTCTCTGTTTTTGCGGGAATCACTAATTCGTAAATTAATCAGAGGTTCTCGTTATATATTGACTGGTACGTTGAATTTTTAGAACATAATCTTTTTTTCAGGCCAGGGTGACTTTTGCAGAACAATAACTTATATTGAGTTTTTTTCCATATTTAATATACTGGTTAAGCACTTATATAAGATTAATTTTTTTTGTTTTTTAAAACCCTTACTGTGACGGACACCAGCCCTGATAAAGGCGTTAAACGAACCTGCATGTTCAGCCTGTATACTCATCTTTTAAATTTTTGAATGTGAAAATAAAAAATTCTATTACATTGTAGTTAGTGTTTATCGGGAGTTTGCTTTGAGCCTTGTCATTATGTTAATAAAACTTGTGCTTCTTTTAGGGGCATTTGCACTTTTGGTGTATGTTACTGGCTATTTTTTTCTTAAAATTAAAAGAGAGTCAGAAGAAGGCTATCAATTAAAAGACAAAAACAGTGACAGAATGTATTGCATGGATTGTGATAAAATTTTTTATACTGAACAGTCAATAAAAACGCAGGCAGGCGTTTATCCTTGCCCTTTTTGTGCAGGTAAAAACACTGTGCAAGATACCCTGGCATCAACAAAACAGAAGTTTTTAGGGCAGTCAGAGCAAAATGAAAACTCCTGACATAAGGTTTCTGAACAGGGCGAAGAATCTTATGGCCATTGCTGCAAGCGAACCTTAGTTACAGCCAGTATAAATAAAGCACTCAGAAGACATAGTGATGTATTAAATTTCTATTCGGCCTGTTTCAATTATTTTTTGGGCTGTTTGAATTATCCTGTTGACAGATTCAGGAGGGTAAAACTGCTCAAGTATCTTTTTATTTTTATCTTTAGCTTTTAAAAAATTTGCAATCTGATTTTTTTCAATATCAGTAATTTCTATAGTCTGAAGCTCAGGGAATATTTCACTAACACCTTTTAGCATTGCTCCACCAGCCCCGGTGAGTGCATGGTCTATGCTTTTAACTTTACAATCTTCATCATCCTGATATATAAGCCAGTTACCTATTCCTGTATCGATGTTATTAGCAATATAATTGAACATTATTACCTGTCTCAAGTCTTTCATAGCTCTGTCAGAATTTTTAACTTTTTCTGCTAAAGAAGGATCAGAATTAACCTGCTTGCCATCTTTTATAATCTTTTGTATTGAACCTGTTTGAACCCCATAATCAGGTGTTTTGACCTTAACAAAAATAGTTTCAGGCATTACGTCTTGCATTGACAGCATTTTAGAGAGGTATCTTGCACCTGTTTCTCTAATAATGTGGCCATCCATACAGCAAAATTTAAACATACCTTTAAAGCCTGAAGGTGTCTCGATAATATAATGAGGTTTGTAGGGGCTGAATTCTTTTTCATCGAAAGGCTTAAGAAATACATTAGATTCCGTTAAGTCTACTATATTAAAGATGTTGCTTGAGGCTGTCAATAATTTCAGGTTAGATCCTGTTGATGTCATAGATTCTGAAACAATTTTGCCGTCATCATCAAGGTTTTTGTCTCTGAACTGTTCCATAATTTTTGTTATATCTTCCATTGCCTTAAAAGATATAGCTGTAAGTGGTTTATAATAGATGTTTGCAATTTGCTGCTCTGATTCCTGCTGGTGTGGCTGTTTGGCAAAACTCAATTGAGCTGCATTTTTATTAAATGCCTGAGGAGGTTTTGTTGTTTGAAGAGATATATACAATTATCTGTCCTGATTTCTAAATACTTATGTTTTTTATAACTCTCCTCAAAAGAAAAATTTACTCTTTAATTAGGAAATTTACAATTTTATACTTAAGGGGGTCTTTGAATAACATATAATCAAACTCACAAGTAATCAGATTTCTGAAAATATAGAGCTTAGAATTGTTTAATTTTTTATGTCGTTAAGTATAAAAGTTCTCATATTCAAGAAATTAGTGTCTTTGCTGGAATCAGTAATTCTTTATCTCACCTGGTAAAAAATTAAATGGGTTACTCTTAGCATAATGCTTCAATGAGAGCTGGGTTATAAATTTAAAACAGGCATAAATCCTTCTTAAACAACGAGAATCGATTGTAATGTTCATAGCAGATGTGATAATTTAACACTACAGAAATATTCATACGTTATTCAAGATAAACCTGATTGCACTCTTTGAAATTATTGTGAGTATATATATCCATTGTGCCCTCTTTTGTCAGAGCATAAAGTTTGTCATCAGTAATATTAATAGATTTTATTCTGTTGCTACAGGTTATAGTTGTCAGTATATCAAATGTTTTAATATCTCTTACAATTACAATCACTCCGTGAGGTATGAAAATACTAAAGATGGTATAGCTAATTAGAAAATCAGTCAGGCAATTAATGCCACAAACTGAAGTGCTGTGTCCCTCAAGGGTGATAAGGTGCTTGAAAGTTTTTCTATCAAGCACCATTATTTTATTTAGACTTGAAGACAGATAGAAATGTTTGTCGTTGAAATTAAAGACACCTGAAAGATAGTCACTCACTTTAAGTTTGAAAAGCTTTCTGGCGTTTTCAACTTTAGCATTTAAAAGATAGCCCTGACTTGTTGTTGCGTAAAATCGTTCATTTTCGAGCTTGAGCCCGTTCAGGCTGAAACCTTCACAATGATAACCTTTTAGAGGCTTGCAGGTTTCGTCAACCAGTTTATACCTACTTGTACCGATACAAGCGACATTAGATATGAGCAAATAGTGATCGTTGATATCCATACATCTGGCTTCTTCTCTGGTTGAATAGTGTGTATAAATAATTTGTCCGGTATTGAAGTTCCAAAGGTGGGTTTTGCGTCCTAAGTCTGAGCTGATGACAAGGTTTTTATGAAATTTCAGGTTTAAAATCATATCACTATGATGGAAAAATTCAAGTTCTATAGTCTTATTTCGCATATTATAAATAAAAATTCTATAATTATCAGTGACTATAAAGCAATAAGTGCTGTTATAAAAAGCGAGAAAAGAAATATTATCTATGTTAAACCTGAGTGTTTCAATTATTTTCATTGTTTTACCCCGGAAAAGTCAGGCAGCATTATAGCACAAAGATTAATTAGCACCTGAAACTATATCCTGTAATGTTATAGGTTTATTATCTAACTTCTGTAACCTTAATAAGATGCCAGCCAAACTGCGTTTTAACAGGGTCAGAAACGGAACCGGGTTGAAGTGAGAATGCAGCTGTTTCAAATTCAGGAACCATTATTCCTTTTTTAAAAAAGCCCAGATCTCCGCCATCCTTAGAAGATGGGCAGGTAGAATATTCTTTAGCAGCAGCAGCAAAATCTTTACCATTAATAATTTCTTCTTTTATTTTAATGACTTCATCTTCTGTTTTAACAAGAATATGACTGGCTTTAACTTCAGATATCTCAGCATCATTAACAGGAGAATTTGCAATTGCCTGTTCCTGAACACGTGGCTGATGACAGCCAGCTGCCCCTGCAAGAAGAATCATCATAACCAGAATATTGATTGTTAGTTTTTTCATAAACCTTCCTCCAATAATATATTTTGATAACATTATATGTGTTATGCATTAATAAATAAATGGTGGATAAAATATTAAATACAGACTTTCAGATTTTTATAGTTAACGCATGATTTAATACTTCTCAAGTGAAGTCTTTATAAATAAGAACGTAATTTTTCTAAATGTCTTTCAAATGCGTTTATTATTATTTCTGTAACCTCTTATTAATTAAGTAATTACTGATTACAGCAATAACAGGGAGGGGGTTAATTATTACATCAATTGTATGCCTTTAACAGGTGACCAGGGCTAAACGGTTACGTATCTTCTAGTCTTTAATAGCTTTTAGAGCCTCTTCTTCTGTGGTATATACCGGTATAATCTGATCAAGGTTGACTATTTCTATTACATCCGCCACATCAGGGTTGTCTAAATGACACATTACAAAGTTGCCACCATTATCTATACAGGTTTTATATCCGTATGAAAGAGCCCCAAGACCTTCACTATCAATGGATTCTACACCGTTCATGTTGGCTATAATATAATACTGGTTATCTTTAAATATCTCTTGCAGCGCAGCTTTCAGGTTTTGTGCCATAGTATTTGAAGTGTAAAAATTTGCTGCCAGCAAAATAATTGCGACTTCATCTATTCTCTTAATTTCAACTTTTAAAGGTATTTCGTTCATTTCTTTAAGTCTTAAAGTATCCTATGTTAATTATATTTCATTATCAAAAAACTTGCAAAAACTTATAAAACTACTCTTAAAGCGTTTATAATCTTTAAAGGCCTGCTATAGAGTTATATTATACTTTAGCTGATCGATATTTTGAATCTGCCAATATGGTCAAATTTTGAAACTATATCAATGCCCTTTTATTTAAGTAATTTTAATATTATTAAATGTTAAAATAACCCAAAAGCACTGTGTTTTAAGATTCTTAATACTATTTTTACATCAATCAGGCTACAAAATCATTATTGCTTTATTTTAAATTATTTTTTTCTTATTGTATAATTTAGCCTCAGGCTTATTATACCCTTGCAAATTTATGGTGAGCAAGAAGATATCTTAAGTCAATTATTAAATCTTAAATACAATCGTTTAAACTTTAATGTTCAATGGAGGACAATATGTCTAAGTATCAAATTTCTGATATTAGAAATGTAGGGCTAGTCGGTCATGTTGGTACCGGCAAAACATCTTTAGCAGATGCTATTCTGTTTAACGTAGGGCTTAATACACGTCTTGGTAAAGTTGATAACGAAACATCTTTGCTGGATTATGAGCCTGAAGAGGTAAAAAGAAAAACATCAATAAGTTCTGCTTTTGCAACTTTTGATTACAAAAATAAACGCTTTAATATCATTGATACTCCTGGTGCTGCACACTTCACCGCAGATTCAAAAAACTGTATGCAGGCCATGGATACCTGTTTGTTTATTGTAGATGCCATTGATGGCGTTACTGTCCAGACAATGGATCTCATAAACAAAGCTAATGACCTAAAAAAGCCTACCTGCATCTTTATCAATAAAGTCGATAGAGAATATGCAGACTATAAAAAAGCTGTTTCAACTCTCGATGACTCAGGCTTGGCTAACCCTGTCTTAATTCAACTTCCACTCGGTCAAGAGTCAAGTTTTAAAGGTGTTATAGACCTTGTTTCTATGAAAGCCTATGTGTATGAAAAAGATGAATCTGGCAAGTTTAAAGAAGAAGATATACCGGCAGATTTGAAAGAGGAAGCCCAGTCAGTTAGAGAAGAATCTATAGAGTCTATTATAGAAGCCGATGACGCCCTTTTAGAAAAATATCTTGAAGGCGAAGAACTATCATTAGAAGAGATCGAAAGCGCCCTCAAAAAAGGTATCTCAATGGGCAAAATTACCCCTATAGTCTTTGGAGCCGGCAGCAAAAATATTGCTGTCAAACAACTGCTCGACCTGATAGCTTCAAGTTTTCCATCTCCTGAGGATGTAGCACCTGTTAAAGGCCTGAACGGCAAAGGCGAAGAAGACGAAAGAAAAGCCAGCCATGATCAACCACTATCAGCTCTTGTATTTAAAAATATTGCTGATCCTTATGCAGGCCAGCTAACTGTTATACGTATTTTCTCCGGCAAAATGAGCGATGATGGCTCTATCTATAACGCTACACGCAAAGTTAAAGAACGCTTCGGGCAAATTCTCTGCCTTCAAGGTAAAAAGACTGATACTCTTGAAGAAGCTGGTGCAGGCGATATTATCGCACTGGCAAAACTTAAAGATACAAAAATTGGCGATAGTTTTGCAGATGAAAAAGCTCCGTTTACAATACCGATGATGGAACAGCCTAAGCCGGTTATTTCTTTTGCCATAAAACCAAAAAGTAAAGGTGACGAAGATAAGATACAATCTTCTCTCAAGCGACTTATGGAAGAAGATACAACATTAATCGCTTCCAGAGAAGAGCAAACTAAAGAAATGATACTTTCAGGTATGGGTCAGGTTCACCTTGAAGTTGCCATAGAAAAACTTAAACGCAAATTTGGCGTAGAAGTAGAACTCGCCACACCTAAAATACCTTATAAAGAAACTATTACCGCTAAATCAAGTGCCCAGGGTAAACACAAGAAACAATCCGGGGGCAGGGGTCAGTTTGGTGACTGCTGGATAGAAATGGAACCACTACCCAGAGGTGGCGGGTTTGAGTTTGTAGACAAGATTGTTGGTGGTGCTATACCCAGAAACTACATACCGGCAGTTGAAACAGGCATCAGAGAAGCTATGGAAGATGGCTTTGTTGCAGGTTTTCCTGTTGTAGATATTAGAATTACCCTCTATGACGGCAGTTTTCACCCGGTAGATTCTTCTGAACTGGCGTTTAAAATTGCTGGCTCTCTCGGGCTTAAAAATGCTATGCCAAAAGCTAACCCGGTATTGCTTGAACCAATTTATAATGTTGAAATTACCGTCCCGGAAGAAAACGTTGGAGATATTATGGGTGACCTTAACTCACGAAGAGGTCGTATGAGTGGTGTTGCTGGTAAAGGCAAAGCCCAGATAGTAAAAGCTGCTATTCCTCTGGCAGAGATGCTTCGCTACGCACCTGATCTTGACTCTATGACATCAGGTGCCGGCACCTTCACAATGGAATTTTCTCACTATGAAGAGGTTCCACAGCATTTAGCACAGAAAGTCATCGACGAGGCCAAAGCAGAAAAAGAAGCTGCAAGGGCATAGCCTTAGAGGTTATGCTGGTTTCATTTATAATATTCAGATAAATTTAATATAATTGCCGCAGAACAGTTTTCATCTGCGGCAATTACTATTTATACAGATCCTTGAAAGTAATGTATAGATTCCAGATTATAGAGGCCCAGCATATATTAATTATTTACGTGGAATGGTATATTAAGACTAATGCATAACTATAACAATAGATTTTTCTTTTTAAGTTATGCACTGATCTTACTTATTACTGCATAAAAACTGCCGCAGACTCTATCCTGCGGCAGTTTTCTCCTCTATTGATACTCTCTATCGGGTTTACGGGTTTCGAGTTGGTGGAACTTATATGAACCCTTCAAATGTATCTCTCGAGAGCATCATAGAGTTTGTGTTTCCTTATTTAGTTTTATATAGCCACTCATATTGCTGTTTACAGCAATCATTAAAATAAAATATAACTATCATGTCCCAAGCACTCCTTATTTTACCCCTGATCAAACACGCTCGTTTAGACGTTTAAAAAAATAAAATTACCCCTGTATTTTTATAAAAACAATCAATTTGATTTTTGGAACAGATTATTAAGAAATATACATAATACATTTACAAATTGTTGCAATATGTCTGTATACAGCAGAGATCTCTGAATAACTAAAAAGTTCTCAGATTCAAGAAATTGGTGTTGGAGGTTGGAGATTTATTTTACTGTTGTTTTGCAGAGGTTTTCAACTTCAACGGCAATTTTTATAAGATTTTCAAGCGTTGCAAGCAATATTTCAGGTTCTGTGAGTTTAACGTGATACCTTTTAAGTAATGTAATATCCTTTTTGATGCTCATTTCGGTGTATTTTTCCATTATTTTTTTTATTGCTTCGAGTATATGAGGTTTATCAATAAGACTTTGCCCTATTTTTTTATTATCAACTAGAATCCTGTGAACCATGCTGAAGTCTTCATCAGGTATATCAAGTGGTTCCATTTCGTTTATTCTCGCATCCAGTCTTGATTTAACATACTGCTTGAGACATACCATTCTCATATCACTTTCTGATTCCAGATGAACATGATAATAAACGGCCTTGTTCTTACCAGCCCCTCTGGGTTTCATATAAATAGTAAATTGCCTCCCACAGTAAGCACCTTTCAGTGTGTAGTTGTTGCCGTCTTTTTCAAGCTCACCGTTAGTAGCAAGTGCAACCTGCATTAAATTATCGCCAATTCTACGATTATTGAACCAGTCAATAAGAATAATTGCAGCAAGGACACTGATAACAACCACAGCAAAAGGTATTACGGCCATGTATTGAGACATTAAAAGAATCTCCGGATATTTTTAATCATCATGTGTTCGTATGTAATATTAAAGCACACTCATAAACAGAAATAAAAATAAGTTTATTTTAAACAGTAATTTCTTTAAACTTGAAGACAGTTTGATATAATTCAGTAAGAATTAAAATGTTAATAAATCAGTATATGAGGCAAAAAAATGTTAAAAGATAAAAAAATCGTCGTAATAGGTGCCGGAACAATGGGCAAAGCAATCATAAAAGGACTCTTAAACGCCGGCCAGGTCAATGATATTCAGGCAATTGAAAGATGTCAAAAAACAGCAGATAAAGCCAGATTGCAACTGGATATAACTGTTTGCCCGATTAGCGATGCAGAAAATATTATCAAACAGGCTGATATCATTGTTCTATGCGTCAAACCACAGGATATAGCTAACTGCCTGAATTCTGTAAAAGAATGGCTGAACACATCTACATTAATTATAACTATTGCAGCAGGCATAAGTACAGGTTTTATTGAAAATATATTGCAGACAAAAAATCCTGTCATACGAGCCATGCCTAATACGCCCTGCTTAATTGGTGAAGGAATGACAGTAGTCACACGTGGAAGCCAGGCAATACCGGAACATATTAGCCTGTCTATTCATATGTTTAGTGTTCTTGGCAAATGTATTGAAGTAGAAGAAAAACATATGAACGCTGTTACCGGATTGAGTGGCTCTGGCCCGGCTTTCATTTATCTAATTATTGAAGCTCTGGCCGATGGCGGAGTTATGGAAGGTTTGCCACGAAAGGTCGCTATAGAACTGGTAGCACAAACCCTTCTGGGCTCTGCAAAGATGGTACTGGATACCGGTAAGCACCCGGCAGAATTGAAAGATGAAGTGTCTACCCCTGCTGGATGTACTATAGGGGCCATACTCAGTCTCGAAGATGGACGTATTAGATCAGTGCTGGCAAGAAGCGTTCAGGAAGCTGCTAAAATCGCCGGCAGGCTCGGCAGCTAATAATATTGTTTCACTGACAAAAAATCAGGATTCATATTTTAAGGCTTTTCCTTTATAATAATCTTGTTAACTGACAGGGTAATATAATGAACAGGCAAAACGTCGGAACCCACATATTATTAAATATTTTTGACTGCAATAGAGATTATATTGCCTGTGCAGACAATATTAGAGATATATTAGAATCTGCCATAAATGAGTCAGGGCTTACTAAAGTAGGGGAAAGCTTTCATCAATTTACACCTGAAGGTGCTACTGGTGTTATGCTTCTGTCTGAATCGCATATATGCATTCATACCTGGCCAGAATATCATATGGCTGCCATAGATATATTTTGCTGCTCAAGCGAAGAAAAGGCCAGAAAGGTTTCAGATATACTGGTTAAAAAGTTTGAATCTGGCAGGTTTGATCAGCAGGTTTGTTATCGTTAAAACAAATATATATGTATTAATTTGACTCATAATTTACCCTGATTAGACCTTGTATCATTAAAAAAACTAATGCATAACCTGAATAAAAGATTTTTCTGGTTTTGATTTTCAAAAATTTTAAAAGTAAAGATATGGGTTTTGGCCTCATTGATAAAAACTCTCTCCGGAGCGAACTTAGTTCGCTCCGGTAGTATTGCTTAATATTAGCCTCTTCTCTTTTCTTTAATACTGCTATAATAAACATTTCGGGTAAAATTTCTTTAAACCTGAATCAACTAGCTTCTTCTAGCCAGAATGACAGATTTTTCTGGTTTCGATTTTCAAAAATCTTAAAAGTGAAGATATGGGTTGAACGAGCAGGCGAAAACTTGAGCTGCTAATTTTATCATATTATGTGCAATACTTGCTAAACCCTATTCAATAAAGAGATCTCTGAATAATTTAAAAGTTCACAGATTCAAGAAATTCCCTGTTTTTGCAGGAATCAATAATTTCTTAATTAATCAGAGGTTCCGATACTATTTTTCAGGATACCTGTCGACTTTAAACCTGAATATGTGAACAGGTTCATTCATTGGTATACCGGCTTTACGCTTGGTAATAGATATTTGCTTTTCTATTGTATCTACTCCTTCAAGGTCAGGTAATAATAGAGCCTGTTTTCCTGAATCAGATTTCACAATAATGCCGTATATTTTTGGATCCAGATCATTAATGTTATTAATAGGTTCTGGTTTGTGTAATATATCTACTGTATATTCAAGATCATCGAGTTCATTCTGGCCTACAGGAGAAAATCTCGGGTCTCCTGTAGCAGCAGATATGGAATTGTTGATGATTTCATCTTCTACTGTCTCTTTTGTCGGGAATATTGTCCCTATGCAACCTCTAAGATCCCCGTTTTTTTTCTTTATACAGACAAACGCCCCGGCCTGATCAACTTCTACATCAGTGATTTTATATTCTGTAGGGCTGGTTTTTTCTTTAGATAAAATATATTGTTCTACTGTTTTTCTGGCCAGTGATGCCGGGTGAAGTTTTTCAACCATATATGATCCTTTCTAAAGTGATGCTACAAGATAACCTACCCCAAATGGTGCTTCATAAGAGTATACTTTGTTGCTTTCAGGCCTGTCTGAAAGGGCTCCTAAAGCTACCATTAAAGAATTATATGCGCATTCTCCTGCATTTTGTCTCAGAGAAGGGTTTATATTGATTATCTCTTCATAGTTACCGGTTTCAACAGCTTTAACAATTATCTGATCAAATTTCTCACCGTCAGGGTGAAAGCCTGCAGGGGCAAAAGGAGTAATGCGGTGGCTTAAATCTCCGCTGGCAACCAGTATAATCTTTTGGTCAGCTCTGTTTGAAGCTTTTAAAAGAGATTGACCGAAATCTTTATGACAGGCAATATCTGCCATACTATAATTAATAGCAACAACATTGCCTTTGTAACCAGCATTCGAAAGGTAATATAAAGGAACACCGCAGCCATGATCAAGCAGTGTGCCTGGTTTTATTTGAACAAGATCGGTTTTACCTTTCTCATGCCTGACTTCATTGAGTATCTGTATAAAATCAAGGTCATTTTTATAGGAAAGCTGAACCTGAGGAGCCCCAAACATCACAAAAGATGAAGTTATTTTAGGTTCTACAAATACTGCAAAAGCTGATCTGTGCATATTTGAATGAGGCGTAATGACTATAACAGTTTCTGGCTGAAGTTGCATAATATCTTTTGCCAGCTGTTTCATGCCTCCTGCGGTTTTGTTTACTTCATTGAAGCGTGGGCCTGCAACTTCAGGCAACGCTATCGGCGGGTGTGGCATTATAACTACTTTTTCAATGCTCATAATTTTACCTCTCTTGCTCTTTAATTTATTTTAAAACACTCAAAAATTTATATAAAGTCACTGATGTTCGGTAAAAGTTATTATTTTATACACACGAAAACCGGTCATAATACCTCTTTAGGATTAGAATATTTTACAGGATCTTAAATTTAAGATATGGGCAAAAATTATTTAACAGGTATCAGCAAAAAAATGGGGCGGGTTTGTTTTTTGGGTTTGCTTGCCCAAAAACCAGACCCTCAGAAAAAATTTAACCTGACAGTAATGATATAAAGCCAGAGTTTTCATTGAGTTATATATAATGACAGTTTTAAAAGGTGTTTTTTGTTATAATAGTTCTTCCCAGATGTTCTGGTTGACAGGATTATAGAAAATGAATCACTTATTAACACTAAAACAGGAGGAATGATAAGATGAAAAAGCTTCTGGTATTGTTTTTAATGCTGCTTTTTTTGCCGTTCGGTATTGCTGCAAAGATGTTTTCTGGTGATGAAAATATTCTGAAGCACTATAAAGTTGATTCTCCTGATGAAATTATTAGCAAAACTAGCGTTACTATCGACAAAGTGGAACATACTGACGGTAATGCATCATTAAAAATTGATGCAACAAACCCGATTGTTATAAAGCTTTATGAAACAGGCAATATAAATATTGAAAATGCTAAAATTGTTTATCAGGCAAAATTAAAAACTAATAATTTCAAAGGAATGGCCTATCTGGAAATGTGGTGCCATTTTAAAGATAAAGGAAGCTTCTTCTCTAGAGATCTGGCAACACCTATAACATCTGATACTGACTGGATAACTGAAGAAACTCCGTTTTTCCTTAAAAAAGGTGAAAACCCCGACAATATTTCACTTAACCTGGTCATCAATGGCACCGGAACAGTTTGGATTGACGACGTCAAATTATTGAAAAAACCTTTAAAATAAGCTTCTTATGAAAAAAATCTATTTTGATAATGCTGCTACAACGAAAGTACGTAGAGAAGTTATTGAAACAATGCTTCCCTATTTTGATTGCCACTATGGTAACCCGGCAGGTATACACAGTTATTCAAGAGAGGCAGAGCATGCTATAGAAAAAGCCAGAGAGATAATAGCTAAGGCTATTAATACCAGCCCTGAAGAGATTATATTTACATCAGGCGGAACAGAATCCAATAATCTTGCTATTCAGGGATATCTAAGAAAACGAAACAACAAAAATGACCACCTGCTAGCCTCAAGAGTAGAACATAATTCTGTCAAGAGAATCTGCAACCAGCTAGAACTGGAAGGTCTGGATTATAATATTATTGAAACAGACCCTTCGGGTAGAATTCTTCTTGAAGATCTTGACCTGCTCTTAAAACCAGATACAGCATTAATTAGTATTATGCATGGAAACAATGAAATAGGTACACTGCAACCTCTTGAGGATGTGCTAAAAAGAAAAAAAACATAAATTTTATCTTTCATACTGACGCTGTTCAAACTCTGGGCAAAGTACCTTTCTGTGTTCAAAAAACAGGAGTAGATCTTGCCAGCTTCTCAGCCCACAAGCTCGGTGGCCCCAAGGGTATCGGAGCTCTTTATATCAAAAAAAATACGCCCTTGCTGCCGCTCTTTTTAGGAGGAGGTCAGGAAAAAAATTTCAGGTCAGGTACTCTGAATGTGCCCCTGATAGCTGGCTTTGGCAGGGCAGTAGAACTTGCTATCCCTGAAATGGAAGAGAGAAAAGAATACTTATACAGCCTGCAAGAATTTATACTGGATAATTTATCTGGCATCAAAGAAATAAAACCAGACGGCCCAAAAAATTTTGATGAGAGAATACCAGGTATTCTTCACTTTACAGTAAAAGATATGAACCCTGAAATGCTGTTAACCGAGCTTGACAATCATGGCATTGCAGCCTCAAGTGGTGCTGCTTGTGGAAACTCAAAAAAAGGTATCTCACATGTCTTAAAAGCTATAGGTTACAGTAAAAACGACAATATAGCTCCTTTAAGAATTTCACTCAGCAGAGATAACACAGAACAAGAATGTATTTATTTTTGCAATACAATTAAAAGCATAATTATAAAGAACAAAAACACCCGGCCTCTATAATCTGTAATCTATACATTACTTTCAAGGATCAGTATACCAGGTATTATTAGTTAGCTTTATAATACTTAATAATTTATAATATAAGCTCTGACAGATTATAAAACCCTGATCAGTTAATAAAATCTCTGGCTTTGGTCATAGCTTTGATGGCATGCTTTTTAATTTCAGGGTTATGGTGTCTTGAAGCCCTGTAGAGTGCCGATATGACAGACTTATTGTTTTTATCCTTGCGTGAGAGTTCACCGAGCGCCCAGGTACTAAGGGCAAGTATATCATCGTTATTATTCACATCTTTTACAGCTTTTACCAGTGCCGGTATAGCTTCAGGATTTTTTATTTCCCCTAACTTCCATGCAGCAACACATTTAGCATCTTCTTCTCCTCTTTCCAGCAGGTCAGTAAGATAAGGCACTGCCGGATTACCTATCATGCCAAGAGCATCAGCAGCAGCATAGAATACCTCATTATTAACATCTGACAGGGCATTTATCAGAAAAGGTATAGCCTTTTCGCCTACCATACCAAACGCCTGTACAACATAATTTCTGACAATCGGGCTTTCGTCATCCAGGCAATATTGAAGTTTATCAATAGAGACGTCACCAAGTTTAGCCATGCCCAGTGCAACAGCAGACCTGACTTCTGGTAGTTCTTTTTGATCCTGCAAAACTTCAGTCAGAACAGGCAGAGATTTTTTGTTATAAAACTTTATCAACGCAAGAATAGCGCTGTAACGGTCTTCTGGCAACAGCTCCCTGTTTTTTAACTGGTCGATCAAGCCATTAATCATAGATATCTTAAGAGATTACTGTACCCTACTACTTCAATTGTAGCATTTCTTTGCTCTTTTTTAAAGCCTTAAAATATCTTTTTTATTAACTGCAGTACCCTTTTCAGCCTGCTATCAGGGGAAGATGGCTTAATAAAAAGTATTAACAAATTTTAAAAACCGCTAAATTCTAAGATTTAGAATATCGTATACCCTGACAGCTGCCTCTGCGCTCGAGTTCATAATCAATCTGGTTAAGCAGTTCAAATTTTTTGCTCAGCCAGCGTGGAGCTACAAGAATTTTCTTCAGTCCGTTACCGGCCATCCGGTGTATGGTAATAGAAGGGGATAAATTTTCAAGGAAATCAGCTACAGCAGTTACATATTCTTGCTGGCTTAGTGGTTCAAAGTCGCCGTTTAAGTATATAGGTTCAAGTGAGGTATTTTTTAAGACACACAGAAGGTGAATTTTAACCCCATCTACACCGAGATCTGAAATGTATCTGGCAGTTTCAATCATCTGGCTGGCTGATTCACCAGGCAGGCCAAGTATAACATGAGCACAGATATTGACATCAGGTGCATATTTTTTTGTTATTTCTATTGCATTGTTAAATTGATCCAGTGTATGGCCTCTGTTGATAAGCTTTAGTGAATTTTCATGTATAGTTTGAAGGCCATATTCAAGCCATACGTAATAATTTTTAGAATAAGTCTGTATAAGAGAGAGTTTTTCAGCATCCACGCAGTCAGGCCTGGTTGCTATTGAGAGTCCTGCAACATCTTCAAAGCATAGAGCCTCATCATAGATACTTTTAAGTTTATCTACTGGCCCATAAGTATTGGAATAAGCCTGAAAATAAGATATAAATTTCTTTGCTTTAAATCGATGTCGGAGTTTTTTCATACCCACATCAAGTTGTTTGCTTATTGGCCAGCAACTTTCCTGTGCTTGAGAAAATGACCCACCTTCATCGCAATAAATACACCCCAGCGAAGATAGCTTTCCATCTCTATTAGGACAACTAAAACCAGCATCCAGTGTTACCTTATACACTTTGCAGCCAAAAAGGTTTTTCAGATGCTGGCTATACAGTCTATATCGTTTAACTTCTTGAATTGACATTCACAATCAAAGCTATTCTTTAAGAATGTTTGAATGCCTCCTGCATTCTTTCACCATCAGCAGATTCATAAAAATCTGGTGGCGGATACAGATAGTGCTCACCGCAAGTAGGGCAAACGACTTCCTGACTGATGCCTTTTTGCGTAATTATAGCAACTTCAAAAAGCGACTTGCAGCCAGAGGTCTGACACCTTATAGCCCAGGTTGGTCTGATGATTCTTGCCATTAATCTCTCCTTTAAAAAAGATTTATTGTTCTAGTTTCCAATATTATACATAAATACCCGGTCTTAATTCAAATAATGGTTTAAAAAGTCAGCTATGAAAGCTACAGAAAGAAAGAGATTTTTAACGGCTTATTCAATAAGAAAAAAAATTGTAACGATTAATTCACAAACCAATAAAAACAAGCAAAAATAGTGCTTGAGGATCTTTAAACATTTAAGCATAGATAACCGGGGGAAAAATGGTTCAGTCTATCTACAATAACTACTCTCCACAGTATAACTATAATTATCAGGCGATGCCCGGGCATATTCAGCCACGTTTGCCCTCAGGGTATAATGATATTGCTGCACAATATAACCCACAACCGCCTTTAATGCCGCATCCTGTTATGCAGCAGTTTGTACAGAGAGTTCCCGGGTATATCTATCAAAACTATTATGATCCTCAGACTGCCCCTGTAGTGCAGTCTATATTTGATCGATCTTTGAACAATCAGTTATATTACCCGTCTAACTCCGTGCAGAATGCTGTAAAGCAGGCACCAGCGTATAATACTGTTCAAAATCAGGTGCCATCCACAGTTGATTGTTGCCCCTGGATTCAGGATCAAGAATTAAAGTTTGCACTCAATAAACTGGCAGAAATTACTCACGACCCGGCAGATATTCAGCACCTCAACAGTATGGGTATTTATCCTCCTTTCAACAGTGGCAAAGAAGCCCTTGATTTAATTGTCAACAATCAGGTAAAAGTCAACTTTGCAGACTTCGGAGATTCACTTGCTCACGCACAGTATGATAATGCCAATAATACAATAAGCATAAACCAGAAATACAGAGGTAAAATGACGCTGCCGATGGCACTGGCTATAGCCTGTGCACTCTATCACGAAGCAGGTCACGCAAAAGACAGAGATGATGTTTCATCCATACAGGAAGAACTTAATTGTCTGGCTTTGAATGTTCTGGGTTATCGCTATCAACAAAGATATTACCCGGATATTATCAACAATGCTTCAGGAGATTCGAGACTTATTAACGATGGTGTAGCATTGTATCCGAAGCTTTTCTTTGATTCAGACCCTGCTAAAACAGGTCTAATTAACAGGGTTAGCGAAAAGTATGGCTTTTTACCTTTGACTTCACCCAATCATGAGATGAAGAATAAACCATTACCTCTTATTATTAAAGAAAACCACGTTATGCAAAATAACCATAACTTACAGCAGGCCTGATTAATAAGTTTTTTTAACTTGTACAGTTATATCAGCTGGCTAAAACCCCGCCTGACTAAAAGAATGTTCCATTAAGCACCTTTTACTTGCTATTTGTTCTAATTTATCCTTTCGTATATTTTATAATATCGTAAATTTTGATTACGATTTTACTAAAATATCTTAATTTTTTCAAAAAAATGATCTATAATTATATTAACAGGGCAAAACAAACACAATTATAAAGGGATCACTATTTAATTCAACAAAGGTAAAACAGCTATGACAGACAACCTTGATATAATAACATATTTAGACAAAACAGACTCAACTAATACAGATGTTGCTGAATCTAAAGAGGTAATAGAAGACCTGAAGCCTGCTAGAATACCTTTTGTTTATATACTGACAGGCCTGACAATATTACTCTCGCTGGCTGTATTTAATCAGGCTATGAACTATTCAAAGATGACATCAGAAGTTAATGACCTTAAACAGGAGCTTAAAAGCCTGAAAGCTATTAATAGCAATACTCTGCAAGAACCTGCAACTTTCAGAGTGTCTGAAAATACCCCGGCTAATTATAAAAGCAATACACCTCAGAACGTTGTAACAGAAGATGTTTCAAATGTTCAAAAGCTCTATATGCCTTCAATAACTACATCAAGTTCAATTCTTGATAAAACAGCTAGACCTGAAACGGTTTCTCAATATGCTTATACCGGTTATACTTCAAATAATTCAACTATTGCTGCAAAAAAGCTTGAAGAAAGACTACTGGAAATAATACAGCAAGACATAAGCATAGATAATATTGATAAAACAACTAAATACAAGATTATAGATCTTTTAAACAATATTGATAGTGAGCAGTTAAGTGATAAAGATGCCGAAAACCTTTCCCGGGTACTTACCTTCATACAAAACACCCGACCCCTTAATACCCGAAAATATAAACCCGGGAAAGTTTCTATTAATTATCCTGACCCGTCGTTGCTGGATTCAGATCCGCTGGGCTATACGATGAAGCATCTGGATGAGACAAGAAACATTTATGGAAGCGTGATAGCTAATCTTCAGGCAGTAGAATATCGCTTAAAACAATCACAACAGGTTAATAGCCATTAAAAGACTGATGCATAACAATAATTATAGATTATTTTATATTCAGGTGAATTTTCAGTTTTTCCGCAACATCATTCATTGTTGCTTCATTAAGAATGCCTATTTTATTTCTTAACCTTTGTTGATCAAATGTTGAAATGTCTGGTATTCTCAAAAGACTTTCTTTATCTAAGTTATTATCAGCATCTGGATTAACAATGATCGTAACAGGTAAAGGTTTAACCTGACCTGTGAAAGGTATAACTGTTACCTTTGGCGTTATTCTATTAAAAAGATCATTAGATATTATTAGGGCTGGTCTTTCTTTTTTTATTTCAGTTCCAAGTGCCGGTTCAAAATCTAATAACCAGATTTCTCCTCTTTTAGGGTATGTCATGATTATTATTCCTATAAATCTTTTCCAACATCATGAGCAGCAGCAGCTTCCCATGCTTTCCATTCATCCTTATCATCTTCTTCATATAATTTAGCATATTCTTCATAGGCTTTTTCAAGTTCTTTTAATTCTTTTTGTTGTTTATATTCTTTTAAAATAGTCACAATTGTACCACTCCTATTGTTCCCTAAGGTATCAATAAAGTTTAACACATCCTCTGGTAAAGATACTGATACTTTAGGCATAATATTATAACCTCCTTTATTATACTCTTATATGGTAGCATAAATTAGGGGTAAATTTAATACATCCAATAGAGTATGTAAATGAATATAAACGTTTAAAAATAAACTACTTTTTTCAATAATTTTAAAAGTAAAGATATGGGTTTTGACCTCATTGATAAAGACTTGCTGAGAAAGATCACAAGGAATCACTCAATACCCCGGGGTATAGCCTGCAAAGCAAGCGAAAGGGTTATAATCCTCTGTAAACATGACCCCAAACAGGCTCGAGCAGGCGAACACTTGAGCCTGGGTGATCTTTCTTAATCGTATTTTGATTAGAAAAACCCTCTCTTTAGAGCGTGTAAAGTCTTAAGTGCAATTGTGAAAAGTTTTTGCTTCTTTTTTCAAAAAGAAG
>Ga0334898_1000497_pt1 | contig 61459 bp, 47 predicted proteins | sample GraSluR3_MG_10_FD_207228 | JGI IMG/M metagenome (GOLD analysis project Ga0334898, IMG submission 207228) | Sludge microbial communities from methane-producing bioreactor in Wageningen University, Netherlands - Granular Sludge_3_08-R3 | ecosystem: Engineered > Bioreactor > Anaerobic >... | reverse complement strand
TTCATCAAGATAAAGATTTAATGTTGAAGCAATTCAGTCTTTTTTAAGGCCTTCTCCATAATCATTGCCAATACTCCCCCGCTGAGAGCTGTAAACAATTGTGTAACACCAAACATCTGAGCAACAGGTTGAGGAAGCTGTAAAATGAAAGCAATCGATACTGCAAAAACTCCATATTTTAATGCAGACCCAAAGACAACACCAAGTAGTGTTTTATACAATTGTGGGATTCGACCTCTAACCAAAGAAAAAACAACTACTAGTACTGCATTTCCTATCATAATAACAGGAACCATCTCTGGTCTTCCCATGATGCCAACGGCCACTGCAATCAAGGGAGTAATGAGGCCAAGAGAAACGCCTCCCCAAACCCCCAAAAGCATGCAAGCCATAAATAGCATAAGGTTAACGACAGGACCGGTAATAGGTTGGGGGAGTTTCAACATTTGAAATCCAATTGTAATGGCTATCAAAATGGCCAATCGGACCATCCATTGAACAGGATAACGCATTTTTGAAGTTTTTTGTGTACTCAATTTTCACCTCAGTTCAAATAGAATATTATTATTATATAATGTTTTTATGTTAGAAAGGATGCAAACACGAATCAACAAAAAAATAAGGAATGGAAAAAGAATGTCTAAAAATATCCGATTCATTCACTGTGGCGATCTTCACCTAGAAGCCCCTTTTAAAGGCGTCCAAGTAGAGAACGAAGAAATTTGGAAAGCTGTAGAAGGATCCACTTTTAAATCGTTTGAAAAAGTTGTTCAAACTGCTATATCACAAAAAGTTGATTTTGTACTTATTGCTGGCGATATTTACAATGCTGCCAATAAGAGTATTCGAGCACAACTCTTCTTTCTGAAACAAATGCGGTTGTTATCCCACCATCATATCCCCTGTCTGTTTGTGCATGGCAACCATGACCCTTTGGATAGTTGGATGATGAAGACAGAATTTCCCGATTCTGTTTTTCAATTTCCTCCTTTTGTGTCATGTAAAAGCTTGTATCGTGATAACAATGATACTCCTTATGTGAATGTTATTGGCTATAGCTACCCTACAAGAGATATTCAAAAAAATATTGCCAAGGAAATGGTAGATTTTTCGAAAACGATCGATCCTAACACATACACCATTGGGCTCCTACATTGCAATGTAGGAGGAGACCCTTCTACAGAAAACTACGCACCCTGTTCTCTGCAAGACCTTCTTATTCCTACCATTCAATATTGGGCCCTTGGACACGTTCACACAAGAAAGTTGCTTCATGACGATCATCCTGCAGTAGTGTATCCAGGAAACACCCAGGGTTTGCATATCAACGATACTCAGAAAAAGGGGTTTTATCTAGTAATGGTCCAGGACTGGGAAACAGAATGCACTTTCATTGAAACCAGCTCTTTTCGTTGGTTCCACATAACTCGAGAAGTTCATGATGAACACATCGATCAGTTAATTGAATCAATGATGGAAGATATGATTGATAAGACGCAAGATTCCCCAGGGATTTTCCGTTTTGAATTGGAAGGCCATACGCCTCTCCATAAAGATCTACAGGAACGCTTGCAGGAAATGGAGGATTCCATTCGAGAAAACACTGAACAAGAAGGGTGTTATCTGGAATCTATTCGGATCAAAACAAAACCATATCTAGATATAGATGCCATTCGCAAACGAAATGATTTTAGTAGTTTGTTTTTACAAAAAACGGAAGAGCTTCTACGGGCTGAAAATCCTGAAGAAATTGCCAAAAAGCTAATTGAAGACATGCCTTTGGAAAAACTTCTTCGAATGGTCCCCGACAAAGAACTTCGTCTTCCATGGAATCGCATTGTTTCGAATGCACAAAGTCTAGGATTAGAATTGTTATCGGAAGATCAAAATGAAGATTAAATCAGTATACATTGATCAATTTGGTGGATATGAAAAGACAAGAATAAGCTTATCGGAAGGTTTTTCACTATTTTTCGGTCACAATGAAAGCGGGAAAACAACATTACGAAATTTTTTTCAACAGATGCTGTTTGGTTTTCCCAAAAAAGCATCCAAAACAGATGTAACATATCCTCCATTTAACGGTGGGAAGCCTTCGGGTACGATACAAATCGCCACTTCTGCCGACAAAATATACAAAATACAAAGACTAGACCAAAAAGTATCCGTCCTGTATCCCGATCAAACATTGTCAAATCAAGAGATCGACCATTCCTTATGGAACGGTATTGACAAAGAAACCTTCCGTCAAGTTTTTTGCATGGATGTTAAAGACTGGAACGGATTGTCCTTGATGAATAAAGAAGAGATGCAAAATCGTTTTCTATCTGCAAGCTTTGGCGTGCGATCCTTATCGTTTGCACTCAATCAACTGCAAAAAAACTACAAGGAAATTTTAACCCCTAGTGGTAGGACGCAAATATTGAACAAGCTTCACAAAGAATTGCGAGAGACAAAAAAGAAGATTCGTGACAGAGAACAGATGAGCTCAGAATACCTTCAATGGAATGACGAATTAGATTCACTAGATGATCAGATTCAAGAATTCCAGAAAGAAACTACAATCCTTCAAAAAGAGCAACTCCAAAGATCTCTCTGGCATGAAATGAAGAGCGATTGGGTATCTTATCAAGCCAAAAGAAAAGAGCTTGAAAAGTTTCCTTCTTTGTTTCATTCTGTTGCCTTTTCAGAAAGCCGGCTAGAAAAAGCAAAAGAGTATCACAAGGATGTACAAAACCTTACAGAATCTTTACAAAAGATCCAGCAAGAACGATCTGTTCTTCAACAACAATATGCAAGCATTACAATACCCACCTCTATATTGGAAGCAGCACCATCTATTCACCAGCTTGTCGAACAAAAAAAACAATACGCACAAGCAGTCGAAGATTTCCCGCAAATACGTTTGGAAAAAAAGAAACAAAAAAACCTACTCAATCAACTACTAACAAGAATAGACCCTCAATGGAACAAACAAATCCTACAAGAGAATATCCCTCAAACAGCCGAAGAAGAACTACAGATTCATCATTGGAAAAAAGACTACAACAATCTTCTACAGCAAGTCAAAAGCATGGAAGATGCAAAGAGCAAAAATGAAGAAGATGTTTCTGTTTTGCAACGCAAAGTACAGACTCTTGGTAAACAAATTCAAGAGGAGAACTCCAAGCTTTTGTCAAGCAAAGAATATGCTTCTCTTGTTGGCCATTATGAGCAATACAAAGAATTTCAGAAACAGCTTTCTTACTTGCAACAAAAAGAGTGGGAATCAAATCTTCAAAGCAGACTTCATGGATTGCCCTCAAAGTCTATTCTCCTTGTTCTGTTTATTTTGCTATTGGTAAGCCTATCTAGCATTTTTCTTCTGCCTAGCATTGTGCTTGTGCGTACCATCGGATACATTGTCGGCATAGGGAGCATTCTGTTCCTATTCTATCTACTAGGAGTTAAAAAACAAAAAGCAGAAAAAAGTGAAGGAATTGGCATTAAGAATACCATAAGGGCCTACTCCAAAAAACATCAGATTCCAGTAGAGTCTTATGATAGTTCTGATATTGCCAGACTTCTGACAATGTGGGAGCAGACTTTGCAGAATCACCGAGACAGTTTGCAGGCTATTGCAAGGTGGAAAGAAAACATGGCTGATATGCAATCAGATCTTACAAGGCTGAAAGCAAAAATGGATACAATAGACAACCAATATGCTAAAGCAAAACAACATCTACAAGATATATCCCAAAAATGGGAAGCATGGAAACGCGAACACCAACTTTCCAACCAAATTGACATCCATGATGCAGATATTCTCTTCTCTCTCATCAAAGATGCTCAAGCACAGTTAAATTCATTGATTCAATATTCTGATAGACAAGTTTTAGTCAAAACAACCATTCGCAATGTCCAAAATCAGCTTATAAAAATACTACATCATCTAGAAGAAACAATCACAAAAGAAACTCTTTCGGCAGAATTTATTACAAATCTACAAAAAAGACTCTCCGATGCTGAAGAGGCAGCGCATAATAAAAAAGAATTGGATATCCATATTGCACAATTACAGCGTAGCGAAGTGGATATTCAAGAACGATTGGATAGCAAAGTCAAGCAATACAATTCCTTGCTACAATCCTATCAAGTTAGTAATATGGATGAATTTGAACAGCAGACTACAGAGTATCAATCCTTCCAAAAGACCAAGGAAGAACAAGAATTGCTTTTCCATAGAATGTATGGGAAAGTGGGCAATGATGAAAGATGGAACGATACTCTTGAAACTCTCTCAAAAATAGACTTTCAAGAAAACGAAGATCGTTTGCTACATTGTCAAAGCACCATTAAAACGCTGGAAAAACAGATCAATGAAGCAGTTGAAAAACGTGGTAAACTGCAACAAAGGAAAGAAGACCTGTATGCAAACAACGAAATGGAATATCTTCAACAAAAGAAAGAATCTCTTGAGAACAATCTACAGGAAAAAGCAGAAGAATGGCTTACCTACATAGTAGCCTATAGTTTGATTCAAAAAACAAAATCTGTCTTTGAAGAAAAACAACAACCCGGTGTCATTCGATATGCCAGTGAATGGATCTATGAAATAACGGATCAGCGATATCACCTCATGAAAACGAGTGATTCTGAAAATAGCCAGGAAAGCTTTGTCTTGTATGATACAACTGACACAAGAAAAACAGAGAAAGAATGGAGTGATGGTCTGGCTGATCAAGTGTATTTAGCCATCCGAATTGGACTCATCAATGAGCTCTCCGAACATGGTGAAACGCTTCCGTTGTTTCTTGATGATATTTTTGTTCGTTTTGATGCAGCCAGACAAAAAAAAGCAGCAAAGTTGTTGCTAGAAATGTCAAAGAAGCATCAAATCTTCTACTTTACATGCCATACCTCGGTTTTAAATTCTTTTCAAATAGCTGCCAAAGAGTTGGAAGATGTATTCCCTACTTTTTACGAAATACATCATTTCGGTCTAGAACATCACCCAGCAGGAGATAAAAATGAAGATACAGTGGCCACACTATTCAAACAATAAAAGTTTTGCAAGTGACAACAATGCAGGAATTCACCCTACCATATTGGAGGCTATACACAAAGCCAATCATGGGCAGTTTGTAGCTTACGGCGACGACCCCTATACCCAAGAAGCATTACGGGTATTCCAGCAAATTTTTGGAGAAAACACAAGAACATTCTTCGTATATAATGGAACTGGAGCCAATATTACAGGACTAGCTTGCGGTACAAAATCATATCATTCCATTCTCACCACCGACACAGCCCACATTGTATGTGATGAATGTGGAAGTCCTGAAAAGATTACAGGATGTTCCATAAAACAAGTTTCCAATACGTTGGGTAAGCTATCCCCAAAGCAGTTGCATGGATTCTTAGAATGCAAAGGGATTGAGCATCATTCCCAGCCAAAAATTATTTCCATCACACAAGCAACGGAGCTAGGCACCGTATATACTCCACAAGAAGTAAAAGCCATTTGTGATTTTGCTCATCAAAATGACATGTATGTACATGTAGATGGAGCAAGAATAGCCAATGCGGCGGCCACATTGCAACTTTCCCTTAAAGCCATTACCATTGATTGTGGAGTAGATATGCTTTCCTTTGGGGGTACAAAAAATGGATTGGCATATGGCGAAGCTTTGGTTTTTGCATCCCAAAAGCTAGCACAGGATGCATTGTTTGTCCGCAAACAAAATGCTCAATTAGCCTCCAAAATGCGGTTTATATCTGCACAGTTTTTAGCTTATTTTGAGCAAGACTTATGGATTCAAAACGCAACACAGGCCAATCAAATGGCAAAATACCTAGAACAATGCATCCAACTACACCTCCCTTTATTGGTGGTTACAAAACCTGTCGAATCCAATGCTGTTTTTGTACGCCTTCCAGAAACCAAAGCCCTTCTCATGCAACAAGCTTCCTTTTTTTACTCCTGGGATCTAACCAACTCGGAATATCGATGGATGACATCTTTTGATACAACAAAAAAAGATGTTGAAGAGTTTGTCCAACAAATGAAAAAAATTCTTACAGACTAAAACAAAACGATCAATCGTGCTACAATAGTATCATGAAAACCTTCGTTTCCTTTTTACTTTGCTTCTTTTTGTTTTCATCATTTCTCTCACTTCATTCTTGCCAAAAATCGAATACTGAGAGCAATGAAAACTCCTTGCCTATCTCATCGGTTACTGCTAGGGTCTCTCAGATTACGGTTCCTTTTGCATCTCAGATTCCAAAGGATGCCCGGGTTTTTATTCCAAAAAGCATCCCCGGATCATACTTTGTCAATACTGAATTTGATGGAAACCCTGGCACAGAGGGTGTCATTTTTCTTGACCACCCTGATTACCCAAGTCATATTCAGCTCAATCTTTATTCTCAGGAAGGAGAAGACTGGAAAAAAAAGGGGTGGAGTTTGATTCAGGGTGAAGAGCTCGATTGGGTTTACTTACACAAACAGTTTGTATATGTTGGGATTCAACTTTCAAATCAAAAAAAAATTCTATATATTTACCTTATTGATACCATAGGAAAAGAATGGACGCTTAACCGCATTAATACAATTTCCTACCATAAATTGCATATAGAAAACTACCCTGGTAGCTATGGGAACGATGATAAGCCAGAGATTGCCAGGTGGACATTCGACAAGGCTGGCAAAGAAAGCATTGAGTTGTTTCGCCTGAACAGCTGGGAATACAATTTTAGTTTTGTTTATGCGGAAGATTCTTATCCCTTCTTCTTCCCCGATATTGTCTCTGAATATCAAGAAAAAGTACGATCCAATAGCTCAAACCTTTCTCTTGCGATTCAACTCATTGCGTATGAAACCTATGCCAACTACAGCGATACTGCCCTTCAAAAGATCAAAAGACTATTACAATCCTCAACGGGTTCTTTGACAGTGGAACAAAAACACCTTTTAACCTTATTACAATGTAAATGCTTACTACAATTACATCGATATGAAGAAGCACAACTTGTTCTTCAAAACTGGATTCCTGACATCCCTGAAGAACCTTTCTCTATGAAGCTGTTAAAGAAAAAAGCATACATTGCCCTACAAGATGCCCTTTTGTATCAAAAAAAATATGCTGCATCAAAAAGTGTTTGGGAATTGATGCCCACAATATCCTCCGATGAATACAAGGCAAACGATCAGCCTATTGAACTGAATCCTCAAATCAATACAGCACCAAAAGCAAATCACATAGAACCCTACCATATGATTCAAGAATACTACAAAAACAAAGATTTTTCTCATTTGCTCATACAATGGAAAACGTTCCAAGAGTGGGGATTGTCACAAACTCCCCCTCTTATCATATCAAACCCCACCCTTCCCTCTTTCTTGTCTGAAACATATGAAGGGATGGTTATGTTTCAAATACAAGAAATGGGAACGGTTATCGCCTGGGCAGAAAATAGAATCATCCACATGACTCCTTTTTTCTTTATCCACTCCTTTTCTCACCAACAAACTGCTGATTCGAAGCCTGACAGGTTTTATACAAATAAAGACAAATTGGGTCTTATTCTTGTAGAAGAACCTTCCAAAGATTTATTCTTAAAGTCGTATCAATATCTTGTTCTACGAAATGGATCTTGGAAGATAGAGTTTAGTTCCCCCTTTTATCCAAATGGTTCCATACATGTTAACGAACCCAATTTTGAAATGGTTACCGCAAAAGGACAAATAATGCTAGATGCAACAGGAAAAGGATATCTTTTTGGGGAATGCAACTCATCGACCTATCGCCGCTATTATCAGGAAATCTGGATCTTGGAAAATGGAACTTACAACCTGATGAGCTCAAGCATTGTTCAATCCCCCTACCAAACTCTTGTTGACTATCTGTATTACTTGTATAATGGCACCATTGAAAAAGCTGAAGAACTAGTAACGGATCCCGCAATAATAAAGCAGACCCACGATCTAGAGATTGCTGGTAACACGGGATTTTATTCCTGTCCTAAATGGGTCCTGAATTCCAAAGGAGAAGATGTGATAACATTTCGAATTAAAGACAAAGAGAATGTAGCCTTTTATTTTATCCAAAAACAAGGTAAATATATTATTTTTCGGATTGAAGAAAACCCCGATCTATCTACTCTTTATTCCCAACCATCTCAATAGTTTCATACCCAGACAATGCATAGGATTGAACAGAACAATGCAAAATTTCATGCTTTACAAAACCTTACTCGCTACATTCTCCAACCAACGGTTGTAAAAAAACCTCTTCAGATTTCCTTCAGCAGTCGAATCGAAATTGTTTTTCAGTATTTAACAGTGAACCTTGTTTTTCAGCTTATTCTTGGAGGAGCAATTACAGTTCTGCTTTTTTTGGTCGATTCTCGTTTAGGGACAACAACAACCAATGAACTTGCGACTTTTGTACAGTCTAGCTCTTATTGGGAACTCTTGCTGATAGGGGGAATACTGCTACCACTTACAGAAGAGATTGGATTCCGGTTGCCTTTGCATTTTCACCCCGTGTCCTTGGGGATTTCCATTGTTTATATCCTGATTCTATTGCATTCCATTCTTTCTTCACAAAGTTCGTCATTCTTTGAGTCAAACAATCTTATCATGATGGGTATTTTTGTTTCCATTGGCAGCATTTGTACCCTTCTTTTTTTCTTGAAGAGAGTCTCTGTCGAAACATTTTGGCATACACATTTCCGATGGATCTATTATGGTTTTGCATTTTTGTTTGGGATCATGCATATATCAAACCTTTCCTCACCTAGTTTGTGGATATATTTTCTTTCACCATTGATCATTTTACCTCAATTTATATCTGGACTTGTTATGGGCTACATACGATTACAGTTTGGATTTTTTTGGGGATTTGCATTTCATGCCATATGGAATACTGCACTTTTATCTCTTGCTTATGTCGCTTATGCATTCCTTACTCTCTAAGAGATCGTCTAAGCACACTCTTGTACAAGGAGTACATTTGTGGAACTAAGTATTACAAGCTATATCCTTCTTTGTTTGTTTGGTTTTATTGCTGCCTGGGTAGATAGTATTGCTGGTGGCGGTGGAATCATCACAATACCCGCCTATTTAGCAGCTGGTTTGCCTCCTCAGTTTACTCTTGGCACAAATAAACTATCTGCTAGTTTCTCCTCTTTTACTAGTTCATTTCGATACCTTTGCTCAAAAAAAACCAACCTCCGTCTTTTGCTTCTTTTAGCTCCATTCACCCTCATCGGCTCTATTGTGGGCGTCCGAACTATCTTGTCGCTAAACAATACCTTGCTAAACATTGTGCTTAGCATTGGCATATTAACTGTTGGGTTGTATTCAATATTTCACCCTTCTCTAGGAACCATTGATACTTCTTTGCAAAATCCTACTAGAAAGAGTGTCTGGATCGGAATGTTCCTGTCCCTCTCTTTAGGTTTCTATGACGGTTTTTTTGGGCCAGGCACCGGATCATTTCTCATGTTTACATTCATCAAGGTATTCGGGTACGACTATCTTCGTTCTAGCGCAAATGCACGTTTTCTTAATTTTATTAGCAACATCACATCTTTGATCACCTTCATACTATACGGCAAGGTCCTGTTTGCAGTCGGCATTCCTGTTGGTATTTGTATGATTGGAGGTTCATGGTTAGGATCTCATATGGCAATTAAAAATGGTAACAAAATCGTCAAACCAATTTTTGTCATTGTAACGATTGCTGTTGCTGTTAAACTAATAATAGACTTACTCTAAAGTGCTTTTCCCATTTGAACACAAAGGAGTCGCAATGAAACAGCTTCTAGGTAAGACTATATGGATTGTTCTGCTTTCGTTAGTTGTCATTGTTTTTGTATTGATTTATGGAGTTGAGCGATCTCACATATTTTCTACTGTTGACTCCATACCCTTTCTAACCTATGACGAAAAAGCAAGCAACAACCAATACATGGCACATGAGTGGAACGTGATAAACGGCATTGTTATGTTTGAAAACAAGCCTGTGTTCAAATCAGATGCACCGGATATATACCCTTTTGTATGGGATGGAAAACAAGATTTGATTTTTATTGATGTACCTTCTGAAATAGAATCTTCTATTGACACGCAATCTCCCATTCAAAAAACTTTTGTAAGACCAAAAACACCCCTTTCCATACAAAGAATTTTACGCCCTGGTTTGCATATTCAGATCTCTATCACGGACCATGGAAACCATACTCAGGCTACCGCTGAGTACTATGGATACAAACATGATAAATATACCCTTAGACCCAATCTAGAAGATTACAAAAATGCTGTTCTGATAAGACCTTTAGACGCTATTGAGATAGAGGCTACTACGTATGTATATTTTCAATTTGCATGGCTTGAAAACAACACAAATTTGAAATTCGGGGTCGTGGAAGGAAAACTATCGAAAAATCTTCTTGACTGGAGAGTAATTACCGATGACATTGGTTTTCAAGAAACTGGAAAGGGTAGCAATTGTGTTGTTTGCCAAGATAAACTGTGGTTCTCTTTGCTAGATGGGTCCCTGTACTCCATTTCTGTGAAAAAAGGGATCATACAAAAACACAAAACCGTAGAGGAAGCATTAACTCTTGGGGCTGAAAATAACACCCAAGCGGAACTGTATCGGTTCCAGAACGCACTGCTTGCAAGAAGGTTTATCCCGGGAGAGCCTGCATGCACAATCCTTGTCATCGAAAACAATAAGATAACCAATAGAATTGAAGTAGATAAAGATTTTGTAACCATGTTTCATTCCGATAAAAAATCCATGTATTATCAACTTGAAGACGGAATGAGGGATCCTCGTAATTGGTTCCTTCCCCTTTCATAAAGGAGTTAAATAATGAAAATCAAAAATATTGTTTCGTTCCTTCTCATTCTATCGTTCTCTTTTACTATGTCCTACTGCACAACAACCAAATCAAATCCTCAATTAATAGAAGACCTTTCTGCTATTCAAAAAACTAAAAATGGCTGGTTTGTCACCCTATCGGGCACTCCCATAAATTCTATCAGTATCAACAATGATCATGTCTTTGGATCCACGGATTATGGACTACTACACTTTTATCCATTAACCAACAATCCTGCAGGAGAACTATTGTTTCCTATCACCAAAGAACGCTGTCTTAATCACTTTGTAGGGAGTGGCACAGATAAAAATGGTACTCCGATAAGTCGCTACTTGTATATTGAAAATGAATCTCTACATAGTAAAGATTTGTTTTGTACAGCAGATAAAAAAGAAGTGGTACCAAAAAATGCGGGTTCACTTTCTTTGTCTCCATACCCTCTATTTGCCGGTGGAACCATTAAGCATCACTTTGACTCGGACGTTTCTTCGCAAACTACAGCTTTAGCAGCATACACAGACTTACTGTTTGTTTCAAAAGACCAAACCATTCAGCATCATACATTAGAGAACCATGTCTTTCAAAGTCACCTAATTGGCTCATCTTATTACTATTTATCAAGAGGTGTGGATCCACCAGCTACTCAGTTTCATGCACTGAAAACGTCAACGCCTTCGAAGTCATGGAGTTTTCAACCCTCTAGCAACAATCCAGCAGAAGTTCTTATTGATGCATCGTTTAGCCATACACTCCAAAGATTCTTTGTTTGTTTTCGGTACGAATCAGTAGACACTCGCACATTGTCTATTCAAACGTTCGACACTGAGGGTACAGAACTACAAGAAAATGTGTTAACAGGCAATGCAGAGGGTTCTCTTCCTACATCGTCGGTATATAGTTTTGTTTTGAACAAAAAGGTTCTTTTGATTGGTGAATTTTTCCAAAAAGGGGAAATTATTTGCATGGATACAACAGATTTCCAGGAAGTTTGGCGATACACCGATGAATCAGGCGACAGTATTCTCGATATTGTTACAGACCCAACACATCAAAAACTATTTGTCTTACTAACAAATGGTAGTCTTGTAACATTGGATATGGATAATGGAAGTTTGATTCAAGCAGATACTATTGGTCCAAATCTTGAAGACATTGATTATTCAACTGGTTTTATTCACATGTTCGGTAGTGGGATAACCGGTTTCCTCAACAACGCAATTGCAAATCCTTATCGCAGTTTGTTCTTCTATCAATCTCTGTCATCGCAATGAAGTAGCTGAATAACAGAAATATCGGGAGGATTAAACAAACGAAAAGGCAAAACAGTAGCCCCTAGACCTCTATTTACAAACATCCTTGTACGGCTTTGCTTATATTCTCCTTCCATATAGGTAGGGAAAAAGCCTTGATTGGGAGCATATATCCCACCAAACCAGGGAATTCGTATTTGTCCTCCATGTGTATGACCAGAGAATACAACGTCCACTTGGGCTTCTACATATTGATTGAAAAACTCTGGCCTATGAGCCAATAACAAGGAAAATAAGTCTTGCCCACATTCCTTCCGCATTTGTTCCAGTAGTGACGCATAGTTGGAAGGATCTGTTGCAAGAGCATCTCTTAATCCCATTAACAATAGGTGGCTTTCTTCTTTTGTAAGCACAATAGACGTATCATTCAATAAGGTCACTTTTTTGTCCTGTAAATCTTCTAACAATTGTTCATAAGAAGCATGTGGCATAGATTCTTCATGGTTGCCAGTAACAAAATACACAGGGTATCGGTTTGTTAACTGTTCCATTAATACAAGTCCTTGTGTATTTACGTCGTATCTTCTTTCAATCAAGTCTCCCGTAAAAACAATAATGGAAGGAGCTATAGCGTCTACAATACTCACTAGCGATTCTTGTTGATGTCCAAACGATGCATTGTGAAAATCGGAAATATGCAAAATTGTAAACTCATGAAACTGAACAGGTATTTGAGAAGATTCTACCTCATAATGAGTGACAACGGGCTTGTGATAAAAAAGAAGTTCCATGCATACAACTCCTGTAAAAAAAATAACCAAAGCTTTGAACCAAAAAGAGTGTGACATATAGTGATGTTCTGCTTTCTATGACTGATACTTACAAATTCTTTACTCTATTTGACAAACATGATTCGAAGAGCAGCAAAAATCATAATGACACCAAATATTCTCTTCAACCAAACAGTGGGAATTTTCATAGCACTTTTTGCTCCCAAAAGTGTACCAATAAAAAAACCCGCCACCACGAACAAGGCTATGGCTACCTCCACGTGGCCATTCTTGTAGTATTCGATAGCGCCTAAAAGACCAATAGGTAACACCATAAGGGCAAGGGTTGTGCCTTGTGCTGAAAGCTGGGGAAGTCCCAATAGTACCAACATGGGGATAATAATGATTCCTCCGCCAATGCCGAAAAGACCGCTAAAAACTCCTCCGGTAAATCCAACACAGACATATATAAACCAGTTTTGCATATTTATCCACCTTTTTTCCACAGCTACGTTACAAACTGTGGGAATCATTTTGATAGTCTTCTCAATTTGTAGATGGTTTTTCAATCTTGTACAAAACCCATTATACATAATGTTTGTAAAATTTCTTTGATGGAATGCGAAGAAAAAACCTTAGAGAAGGAGGAGTTATTTTTTTTCCTCTAAATTCTCCACTTGTTTTCCACAGTTATTTTTAAGATCGACTTGAAAAGTGGAAATAAATTTTTCCTTCTTTCCAATTCAAAAAACAATTTCTTTCTCTTTTTTTTCAAGCCTCCTTTTTTGACTTGTCCTCATGGGGGTTATAGAGCTTTTTCATGAAAGTGTTAGCAGTTTTGTACACAAGGGGCATCTTTTTGACAATTAGAGAATGCAGTTTTCATTAAAAACACGTACGTATCTGTTATAATCGTAACTGATCCACAATCCCTTAATGAAAACTGATCTCTAATTTAGCAGGTTGTTTTTAAAAAAACATCTTTCAATTTTCATGTATACTATAGAGATATGAAAGAATTGTTTAGTTGCCATTCAATCACATTTTTAAACGTCATTCAATCCTCCACAGTAACAATTTTTGATTCTTTTATTACATCCATTAAGGGTCCTTCTGGTTCTGGAAAGAGTACTTTTCTTTCTTTTCTCAATGGAACAAAAAGCCCCACTTCGGGTTTTGTGTTTTACAAAGGCAAGGACATTGCCTCAATGGATATCATTCATCACCGTAGGAATGTGACGCTTGTAGAGCAAAAACCCGTATTGTTTCCTGGCACTGTTTACGCCAACCTTACAATAGGTTTACAGATGCAACAGAAGGAAATTCCCCAAGAAAAACAATTGCAAGAATACCTGGAAGATTTTCAACTTACCGTTTCTCTTCAAGAATCAATTTATTCACTTTCTGGGGGTGAAGCTCAGCGAGTTTGTATCATTCGTTGCTTGCTTCTACATCCAGAAGTCTTACTCCTTGATGAACCTACGTCCGCATTGGATGAAAGTACTGCTGACCAAATACTGCAGTATTTAATGAAAACTCACAAACTCTCTTCTATGAATCTAATCTTCTCCTCTCATTCGGAAAAGCTTTGCTCTTTAGCAGACAAAACCATTGTCCTTCATAAAAATCGTATCGAGGATCAACCATGAGTGATATAGAAATAACAAGATTGGCAATAGCCTATATTTTCATTGTTCTACTCTACTTTTTTATGAAAAATCGCAAGATACATCAAGAAATGTTGCTTTTGATAGCATCCTTCAGAATGACTATTCAACTTGTTTTGGCTGGCTATCTTTTAGGCGTTATCCTTGAAGTAAACAACCCCATTGTTACTTTGACTACAGTGCTTCTCATGGAAATTTTTGCGATCTTAAACATTCAAAAAATCGTTCAAAAAAAAATGTCCTCTTATATTCTTAAAAGTGTCATCGTTAGCCTTTCTAGTGGTACGTTGCTAGCGCTTTGTTTCTTTTTAATCATTGTTGTCAATCCACCTTCTCTGTTTGACCCTAGATATTGGATTCCCTTAGCTGGGATGATTATTGGAAATGCCATGACTGGAGTATCCATTGGATTAAAAACTCTCCTAGACAATGTAGAAGCAAAAAAAGATCAGATACAGACACTCCTCCATCTTGGTGCTGAACCAAAAGAAGCTATACGGGACAGTATCAACAAAAGTTTTGAAGCAGCCATTCTTCCCACCCTGAATTCAATGCTTGGAATGGGGATCATTTTTTTACCTGGTATGATGAGCGGTCAGATTATTGCAGGTTCTTCTCCAATAACAGCAATACGATACCAAATAGGCATAATGCTTGGTATTACCGGGAGTGTCTCTTTGAGTATTTTTATTTTCGCCAGTATTGTATGGAAGAATTTCTTTAACGAAAAGAAGCAGTTCATCTCCTGAATTGTCTTCATCATGATATCTTTTTGTGCTATTATGGAAGAAAATTATCTTCGTGATTCATTAGTATGTACATGGAGGGCTCTATGAAGGAAGTACTCAAAGATTTAGGCATTGAAGATGTAAATTATGGTGTTTGTCTGGGTCACAGTGATCAGTGGAAAAAAACTCATGGAGAAAAGATTACAAGCATTTCTCCCATCGATGGCCAACCACTAGCATCTGTAATCCTAGCGACAAAAGAAGATTACGAACAAGCCGTTGAAAAAGCCCACATTGCATTTCGCAATTGGCGATTGATACCTGCTCCTCAAAGGGGTTTAATCGTCCGAGATATCGGCCTGGCACTTCGCAAGTACAAAGAACCATTGGGAACTTTAATAACTCTTGAAATGGGGAAGATGCATCAAGAAGGACTCGGAGAAGTTCAAGAAATGATTGATGTTTCTGATTTTGCTCTGGGTCAAAGTCGTATGCTATACGGTTCGACAATGCATAGCGAAAGACCTTCTCATCGCATGTACGAGCAGTATCATCCCTATGGAGTTGTTGGTATTATTACTTCCTTTAACTTCCCGGTTGCTGTTTGGTCGTGGAATGCATTATTGGCACTCATATGCGGCGATACATGTGTATGGAAACCGAGTTCAAAGACTCCTTTGTGTGCAATCGCTGTCCAAAATATTATTAACTCAGTGTTTGCAAAACATCACCTAGAAGGCATTAGCAATTTGATTATTGGACAAGGCTCAGTGATTGGAGAATCGTTGATTCATGATACTCGAATTCCCTTAATAAGTGCTACTGGCAGTACAAAAATGGGGAAAAGAATCGGTGAAATTGTTGGAAAACGTTTAGGAAAATCCATCTTAGAACTTGGAGGAAACAACGCTATTATCATCACAGAAGATGCCAACATGGAGCTTGCTCTTCATGCAACTTTGTTCGGTGCCATTGGAACAGCAGGTCAAAGATGTACATCAACGCGTAGAATCATTGTTCAAAAAAGCATACGTCAACAATTCATCAAATTATTGCTTCATGCTTATGAACAGATTCATATTGGGAATCCCCTCCTCGCATCAACAAATATGGGACCCTTGATTGACGATAAAGCCCGTAAAGAAATGACAGAATCTATTGGGCAACTCCAACAAGAGGGCGGCTCTATTCTGTATGGGGGACAATATCTCTCCATTGCAGATTACCCCAATGGATTTTATATAGCCCCTTGCATTGCAGAAATTGCCGATAACACCCCTATTGTCAAAAAAGAAACATTTGCCCCGCTTCTATATGTTATGAACTATGATACTATAGAAGAAGCCATTCAACTTCACAATGATGTCCCCCAAGGATTGAGTTCTTCGATCTTTACTAACAACCTTCAACAAGCAGAGTATTTCCTTTCAGCCGCAGGTTCAGATTGTGGAATTGCCAATGTGAACATTGGAACAAGTGGGGCCGAAATTGGTGGTGCCTTTGGCGGAGAGAAAGACACAGGTGGCGGACGAGAGTCCGGTTCCGACTCTTGGAAGACCTATATGAGACGGCAAACTAATACCATTAATTACGGAGATGAATTGCCTTTGGCACAGGGGATTGAGTTCCATCTCCATCCTACGAAGTAAACACATGCTAATGGCAAAACAAAAAACCAAGATTGCAATCATTAATTGTGAAAGAAATCATCAACAAAAAATATCAAAACTCCTATATCCCATTGCCAATGAGATTACCTTTTTACAATCTGTCCAAAACAATCTTGTAAAACAAAAACTTCCCAACTGTATTATTCTATTTCCCACTAACAATGAATCCCCTTTTATTGATCAAATGCATTTTTTACGTGACCATGATCTATTGGAAAAAACAACCATCATTGCTGTAGAAAACGAAAACAACCCTTTGAACATTCGATCTTACATGCAACTGGGTTGTGATTATGTAATCCCAAACTATCAACTTCATCAACTCCCAACCATTGTAGATGTTTTTTCCAATCTTTCTCAATATCGAATGCTCCAAGATCCTTTTAGCTGCGAACAAGTGTCTCATCATTTTCATCAACCCATCTTTATATGCGATGAAAAACTTACAATATTCTTTGCAAACAAAAGAGCAAGCGATGTTTTGCAGAACAATCAGCAATCTATGCGTGGACTTTTCCTTAAAGACTATCTTCTACCGAATCAAGCAAAGGAAATGCAAAGAAGACTCTCAGAAAACATCTCCAGAACAACTAGTATTCAACACCCTCAGGTTTCTCTTAAAACGTTTTCCAATGAGTATGTCCCATGCTCATTGTCCATTCATTTCATGGGCCCTTATAAAGATGCGGATAATAGTTTCTTATTCCTGTTTGAAGAAAATAGTGAAATCGAATCCATCAAGCTAAAATCTTTTCTGCTTCAGTCTGTTTTAGATAAAAGCTCAAGTTCCATCTTGATAACCAATGCACAAGGTACGATTTTCTATGCCAATCCAAGTTTATTGGATAGGGTTCATTTAGATTCCTCCAATGTATTGAGTAGATCATCTGAAGAACTCTCCGAAGAGTATCACTTGCACAAAAGGGCAGATGCTTTCCCGTATATCACCCTTGGCTTTACTTATTTTCATGAACAAGACTACTTTGATTCAAATGGTGACTATATTCATGAAAGAGAAAAAATTCTTCCTATTCTGTATAACTCTGCAAAAAAAGAAGGTTTTTTAATTCGAATCACCGAATATACAAAACAGAATCAAAAACAGAATGGAAAGCACGATCAATGGTTTCAAAAACTATTAGAAAAAGCCTCTGAAGAAATCCACGCATTATATAATGCACCTTCCACAGGTACAGCCACTAGGTCAAAAAAGAATAACTATCTACAATCGCTACCTAGAATTCTCCGTAATCTGAAAATTGTACAAGACTTCTATTCCACAAGTATTGCTTCTAGCATTTCATTTGACTGTGTACTTTTGAATACATTAATCCAAGATATTGCTCACATGTTCCCAGACTTTTCAAGTGCCATCAATTTCCAATTTCAAGAGAATATTTCGCAGGTTTTTATCCAGAAAGAGAAATTTCAATTTGTTTTAACAACATTGTTAGAAACTGTTTTTGAACGGTTCAACGCTCCAAACATATACCTTTCAACCTCAATGCATCAGCGAGATATTCTGCTTGTTTTACGGGTATTAATGAAGGATTCTGTCATAGAAAACCCATCAAACTTTTTGATATCCTTGTTTGAAGATGAGCTTTGGATTGTAAAACAATTGTTATCGACACTTTCTGTTACCTATGAGATCCACAGTGAAATGAATGGTGGATTTGCATTTTTCTTTACAATCCCCTCTATCATTGACAATATGGGCTACAAAGAGCAAGAGATATCAGAACTATTATAACCCCTAGAACAACCCCCCCTAAAACTTCTATCATGTTATGTCCAACTAATTCTTTCATCGGAAAATGCACCAAAGGGTCGTTTGGTTTTCTGTTCAAAATATGATCATTAATGTATTTTGCATGTTTCCCGACTTCTTGTCGAACTCCTGTTGCATCGGCAACAACAATGGAGCTAAGGATAAAACAAACAGCAAAAATATTTGAAGATAGTCCGCAATCTATGGCAATTCGTATTGTAAGGGCTGATACAGTTGCTGTATGAGAACTTGGAAACTTACCATTCACAAACAAAAGGGATATATCCCATTTACCAGTTTGAACCCTTTCAATAATTGGTTTCAAGACCTGAGCACATATGTTGGCTATCAATGCTACCCAAAAAGAACAACTAAACATGTTCGACAAACCTTCCTTTACAAATACCTAACAAAATAAAATGCATACAATAATAAAAGTCCGCTAATGAATGCAAATAGAACTTTTTCATAGGACATCCTAGGAACTAAAGCATCTTTCAGACGCACAATAAAATATGCTTTTGAAAGGCGAAGTAATGACTTTGTACTGGTTCTTATGTAGGCGGTTTTTGTAAGAACGATGTAAAAAGCTTTCATAGGCACTTCTGGAGATATTTCTGGAATCATAGACTTTTCTGAGATACGATAAGAAATTTTTTGTTCATCCAGAAAATCTATCAAGTATTCCACAAAATCTTCTTCTGAAATGCCCTGGATGAAATATTCCCTTCGGACAATGATGAGTACAACAATATATAGCGCAATGGAAGCCACTAAAGTTGCAATATGCCAAAACTGTAGCTCAATTTCTCCCGAGAAGAAAATGGAAAATATATGCCCCATCAATATCAATACAACCATTGAAAAAAAAGTGCTTGATTGCATAATGCGTACATGTACAGACCTAGAAAAGGCAAGTACAGCAAACCAAATACTACCCCCAAAGAAAAATGCTGAGAAGAAAAGGGGTTCTATCACCCTAAATCTACCTCCTTTATTGTATATGCACTAGGCATAAGCGATTCAAAGTCCGATTGAGGCGGAATGGGATATATAGGACCATTTTTTCGTAGCTCAACTAGAGAATCATAAATTCTCTGCAAATCTTCTATCGGAGCAGCAAAAATTAATTCTGAGTGTTGCGTCGATGCAAATCTTCGGTCCCCTGCACATGGAAAACCTACAATGGGTTGGAGCATCCCTTTTGCATAGGCTGTAGCAGAACACAAAGCCCCTTCCGCCACAGTGTCTCCTGTCGTTTTTCTTCCATCTAAGAACGAATTTGCATGAATTAAACCAAGCATTTGTGCTGGATTCGCATAGATAACAAAAACATCTCCAATGGTATTTTCCAAAGGACCCACTTCAATAGCTTCAAATTGTTTCCCTTTATCGCCAAGCTTGTATGTATTTGCAAAGAAGTTTTTTCCCGCTTCTTCATCCTTCGTATACTTTCCAACAGCTGCAGTTCCATCTTGAAAACTTTTGGGAGTTTGAATCAAGCCCAATGCTGCAGCGCCCAACGAACATACCATCCGCTGCGGAATACCGGTAGAAGTTCTGCTTTGATACCTAGCATTCGCCACTAGTTGACAAAAGTTTAGTTTATTTGATACGATTTCAGATTTTGCTTCTTTTTGGTTTTGTAAAAATCTAACTCCAATAAGTTCTGTACCTAGTTTTAATATGGATTTAAAATCACTTGATATACTTCTTACATTCATCATAGAGCCCCTTATTGATATGAAACATGTGCTTTAAATGCAAACAAGTCTTTGCAGAACAATGGATACAAAATATTTCTTGAACATCCCATGAAATCATTTCCAAACATTTTCATTGTATGGGATTGTATTGTTATGGGTGGTACGCGGCCTAAAAGTTGAACACCATCTGTTAGGTAAGCAACTTTCGTTTGACAGAAAAAATCGCCGGTTTGTGAATGCTTGATTTCTTTCGCGTTCATAACTACAATCCCCACATTGCCCTGCAGCATATCCGCTAAAGATTCATGTGTTTGATGCAATTGGAAATGAGCAATTCCCGGGAAAGGAACTCGATTGTAAGCTCCCACGGCATTGGACGTCAAAGGAAACTGATATTGTTTTGCTGTTCTTTTGTCTGTATAGGGAGATATCAGGACTCCATCCTGAATCAATGGGCAGCGAAAAGAAGACAAAGGACCTTCTTTTAATCGTAATACCGTACCCTCCATGTCAAAAAATGGGGTAATAAGGTTTTCGATATCATGCGAAGAGTAAAGAGTAAAAGAGGGATGAAACAAAAGGTGATTTATTTTTCCAGAAAACCTTGAATTTCCACTCCCAACTCTTTCCCCGTGTAGGTGGTGAAACAAATCCGTGAAAGGAGATCGATTGGAACATGGAAATATAACGGGCAGACAAGAGTTGTCCTTGACAGCTATCTCATTTTTCCAAGCTTCACCCATGGTTTGAACTACGTTTGCAAATATTTCTCTAGAAAACCTTCTTCCTCGATACGAAAATGGTACTGGGGTATCGTTTTCCTCGGTAGTGAAATACATGTTAATCATGATGTAATGATCTTTATATCGTAGCTTCAAATTCATTTCATTGGTTAGAGATTCTTCTCTATCAATCAAGCTCATTTGCCCGTGAAAAATGCAATTTGGTAGTTTCATTTTAAGCTCTTCTACAAAGGAAGTCATCGCTTTTTTATAATCCTTTTCACTGGATATTTCATAGTTATAAATAATCATTTGTTGAAGACCACTCGAGCAATCCAAAGAATAAGGAGTACTTTTTGCATTTTGGAGAGCTTTTTTTTCTAATTCTATCAGGGAGAAATCCTTTTTGGCTGTCCCTGCCACTCCCAATAGGCCCGTAATATATAATCGCAGACCAGTAACATCCTCCGTCCTTAAATAATCAGACTCAATATTGTCATTCTTGAACTTAATATTCTGATCTTTAATACTCTTCTTGTAAAACTCTTTAATCATGTACTACCTCGACTTCGTAGAAATGCAAACTCGCCTTGTAGAATTTCCAATTCGTACATATTTATCTCCCTTCCAAATGGCAGAAGAATGGTTTGTTTCACGCATAGGCTCTATATGAATTACCCATACAGACCTTCCGTGGACATGAATGATTTCTTCTCGAATATGGTCTGTGGACCATATTGATATTGCGTCATGATATGCCTCAATGTCTTTAGTAGAAGGCTTAAAGCCAGTAACATTACCATTGTCATCCACTCCAATTAAAAGATTCCCTCCATCTGTATTCAAAAATGCACAAATTGTTTTATATACCCCCTCACATGGCATTTGCTTGAATTCAATTCGCTTACTTTCACCATAATAAATTAATGATTGAAGTTGTTTACATTTCATTTTTATTCAACATATTTGTTTTTAAAGTGGTATGGTTACTATATTACTATTTTTTAAAGGAAAAGGCGACCTTATGTTAATACGCGAAGCACATATATACAATCCAATCAAGATGCAATATGATGAATTTGATATGCGCATTACAAACAATACAATTACAGATTTACAACCCTGGAAAAGTATGACCCCAACAGAAAACGAAGTTATTCTAGACTGGTCTGGAAAATACGTCTATCCAGGTTTAATTGATAGTCACTGTCACTTAATGGGAACAGGCGAAAAACATCTTTGCCCCTCCTTGCTAGATGTAACTTCTAAAGAAGCTTTGTATCAAATAATCAAGAATCACCTTGAATGTCAAGAGATTGGCCTGTTAAGAGGCTGGGACGAAGAAAAAGTAGGCCTTGTCCCAGATCGTTCTTTTTTAAACACAATTTCTGCTGTTCAACCCATTATTCTCATCAGAAAATGCGGTCACGTTGCTACCGTAAACTCTTCAGCGATTCATTACCTGAACCTATCGGAGCTAGATGGCATTGACAAAACATCCATACAAGAAGGAATGATATGTGAAACTGCCCTTATTGAAATGAGACAAAGACTGCCCCAAAATATAGAGAATGAAAAAAGATATCTCATTGAAGGTGCAAAACGCTTTCTTCAAAACGGGGTAACATCCGTTCATAGTGAAGACTGGGACCCCTATCGCATCCATCATTTTTTCCAAAATACAGAAATGCAGCTCCCTTGTAGGTTGTTTGAAAAAGTATCTATCCAGAATCTACAAGATTTGCAGTATTGGATTCAAAATCGAGCAAACATTCAAAACAATCCATCAAAAAGTTTTATTCACACAGGTCTGATGATAAAGATTTATATGGATGGTTCTATTTGTGGCAAAACGGCCCATATAAGTACATTCTATAAAAATACCCAACACAATGGTGTATGCTATCATTCGGTTGATACAGTCAGACAGATCATTCATCTAGCCAATCAAAATCATCTTCAAGTTTGTATCCATGTGATTGGAGATCAAGCACTAGAAAAGGTGTTGAATGCCTTTTCTGACAATTCGTTTTCATTTCTGCGCCACAGAATCATTCATGCTCAATTTGCATCACCAAGCCAGATACAAGAGATGAAAGAGAAACAATTGGAACTTAGTATACAACCATGCTTTTATAGTGCAGACCTGCCAACAGTACAGAAAATTCTTGATCCGTCCTATCTTGCGAGAAGAGGATATCCTTATCGACGCTATGATAAAGAAAACCTGTTGTTTTCTCTTTCTACAGATGCACCTGTCGAATCGGAAAATCCTTTTCAAAACATTGCGTATACGGAAGAATTCATGTCTCGAAAAAAAGCTTTTTATGCATATACTATAGCTGGAGCCCGTCAAATTTATCAAGAAAACTCCCTTGGAATGATGGCCAAAGGGTATATAGCAGACTTCTTTGTCCTAAACAGAGACCTTTTTCGCATTTCGAGAAAAGAGATAGCATTCACAATCCCGGAAAAAGTTTTTCTAGATGGCAAAGAAATGATAGGAGATTCATATGCAAATACAATATGATGTAATCGTAGTTGGTGCTGGTCATGCTGGCTGTGAGGCTGCTCTTGCTGCTTCTAGAATGGGATGTTGCACACTGTTACTCACCATTAATCTGGACACGATAGCATGGATGCCATGCAACCCTGCTATTGGTGGTAGTGGTAAGAGTCAGATTATCGCTGAAGTAGATGCTCTTGGTGGTGAAATAGCTCGAAATGCAGAACGAGCTTTATCACAGATTCGAGTACTAAATACTTCCAGAGGTTTGGCTTTGCGTTCAAAAAGAGTTCAATGCGACAAAGCTGCCTACAGCAAAAATATGAAAGTAGTAGTAGAGAAAGAACCCAACCTTCATCTATACCAAACCATTGTGAACGACTTGATAATAGATCACAATAAATGCATTGGTGTTATTGATATATACAAGGAAAAAATGTATGGGAAAACTGTAATATTAACAACAGGCACACACCTGGGAGGAAAAATACACGTAGGATGGGTATCCTATGATGCCGGTAGAGGAGGTGAGTTAAAGGGTGGTGATTTATCTGAAAACCTAAAAAGACTTGGTCTTGATGTTCGACGGTTTAATACAGGAACTACTCCTCGAATCGACAAAAAATCAATACAATACGACATGCTTCAAGAACAGCCAGGTGAGGAAATTCCCATTTCTCTTTCTTTCATTACGCCTAGAAAAATTTGGAAACCCCAGTTATCTTCCTATTTGGGTTGGACAAATGAAAAAACCATTGAAGTTACAAAAAAATATTTACAATACTCGCCTTCCAAGTCTGGCAATATGATTAAAACTGGTCCCAAATCCTGTCCTTCCATTGAAGAAAAAGTACAATGGTTCCCCAATAATGTACGACACTCTCTGTTTTTTGAGCAAGAAGGATACCATACTGACGAAGTTTATATAGCAGGGTTAAACATGAGTATATACCCGCATTGTCAATTGGAAATACTCCGTACAATTAAAGGATTGGAACAAGTACGCCTGTTTCGACCCGCTTATGCAATTGCCTATGATTGGGTCCACACTTCAGAGATAAACACGAGCTTGGAGACAAAACAAGTTAAGAATCTTTACTTAGCTGGTCAAATCAACGGTAGTACAGGATATGACGAAGCATCAGCCCAAGGCATTGTAGCAGGAATTAATGCAGCACTCTCAGTAAAAAACCAAGAGCCATTACTCCTAGAAAGAAATGATTCCTATATTGGAGTCATGCTAGATGACATGATTCACAAACCCTTAAATGAGCCATACCGGATTACTCCCTCTCATGTAGAATACCGGATGTTGAACCGAGAGGACAATGCAGACCAAAGAATGACCCCCATAGGCCGCAAGATTGGTCTTGTTACAGATGAACGATGGAGAATTTTTGAAGAAAAAATGAATTCGTTAGAAATTGGAAGAGAGTTACTCGTTCATAAGAAAATCACACCAAGTAAATCGATGATAACATTTTTAAAAGACAAATCTTTGCCAGAAATTCACCAAAGCTATTCTTATTTCGATTTGTTGAAGCGAACTGATTGGAATGAAAAAATGATTAGTCTTTTAGACGATACTTTCGCAGATCTTCCTCCAGATGTAAAAGAGGAATTAATGATTGAAAGTAAGTATGAGGGATACTTGATAAGAGAACGAAATGAGCGTAAGCAGATGGATAAATATGGCAATCATCCTCTGCCGCCAAATCTTGATTATTCAGACTTTGATATGTTGTCAAAAACATGTATTGCAGCATTGAACGAATACAAGCCGTCGACTATCAAAGATTTACATGATATACCCGGAGTGAAACCTTCTGATATGATTATCCTGATTTCTTTGCTAAAAAAGAAAAAAATCATTCCCTAGATAATCTTTGACAAAGAGGTTCTTCTTGATATGTTTCACGTGAAACATATCAAGAAGAACCCTCCTTTAGTTTTTTAATATCTGATTCTTCATGGATAATTTCTTTCATTTTCTTCAGTCCACTTTTAATTAATTTTGATACGTGGTATTGTTTTAAATGAAGTAACTCTGCAATTTCTTTGTTTGTTAACTCAAACTTATATCGTAAAACAATGCTCTTTTGTTCTTTTTCTGGTAATTTCATAAGAGCTCTATCAATTGAGTTTTGCTTAATTTTCTCATCAACAATGTCCCTCTTTTGGGGGATTGTGTCTCCGATTAAAATTTTCTCAGAACTTACTTTGATTGGTTCATCAATGGATACTGGAAATTTCGCATATGCTGCAACCATGGCATCTATAATTTGTTTTTCAGAATACTTAGACAATTCGGCAACTTCTTTAGTTGTAGGAGCGACACCATAGTCGTCAATATACAAATCGATGATTCTCATAACATCTTTATAAACTTCCAGATGCTTCCGAGTAATGCGTATAGTGTCAATGTTGTCTCGTAAAAAATGCTTAATTTCACCGTTCACAATAATGGTAGCGTACGTAACAAAAGAGGCCTCTCTATTTTCGTCATATCGCTCTGCTGCTTTTATAAGACCAATATTGCCAACTGAACGCAATTCTTCGAGAACAGTAGGGTGGTCGTCGCGATATTTTTTTAAAACATATTCAACAATCCACAAATGATCCGTTACTAGTTTATTTCGCTTTTCAATATCTTCTTTACCAGATCGTCCTTTTTTCCTATAAGGAACAATCTGTTGGTTTAATGTATCATGTGTTTTTTTATTTTCCATAGGCATTAACTTCTAGGATACTCCAATATAATTTCTCGCTCCGTTGCATTCCATTGTATGTCAATATCGAGGCTTTCTGCCACAAATCGAAGAGGTATCATAGTTCTTTCATTTTGAATAAAAGGTGTTACGTTTTCGTTGTCTGGGTCAATTTGAATGCTCTCCCCATTTTTGGTAGCGATTGGATTCATCAATTGTAGCTGAATTGTATTCTCCATAAAATCTAACACAATGGAACGCGCTGTTGGTTCCCATGTAACGGTTCCTCCAAAAGACTCAACGACACTTCGTATGGGCAAAAATGTTCTATTTTCACGAATAATAGGTGTGGTATTTCGACCAGGATCGATTTCAACAATTTTTCCATTAACCGTCATAAGAGGTTCGTTGATTTGCAACACAATTTGCCCAATAACAGTAAATGAATAAGGTTTTGACCATTGGGTGTTACCGGCAAAGGATTCTGCTCGAACTGTCCAATGATAAGTATTATACCGGGATAAAATATTTGCAGGAACAATAAACTGATCACCTGATATGTGATCTTTCTCATAAATAGTTTTTTGTGAAGAATCCATAACACGCAAAGAAAATGTGTAAGGGATTGTAACTTCCGTCGTTTCTGTCCATAAAAACGTGGGTCGAAGGGTGGTGATTCTTTCATTGTTTTTAGGACTCATGGGCATAGGCACATTAGGAAAGTGGACATTTCTAAAAAGTCCCTTCTGATCTGTACCTACAAAATAAGAATCACTAGTCAAATTTTTAATAATAGATCGCACTCGGAGACCTTGAAGTCCATGACCGAATTCTTCCCAAGGATCTTCCATAGTCTTTCTTCTATAGATGCCCGTTTCGGTACCGACTAAAAACTCTTCTTTGTTGGTGTCATTCGATGATAAACAATAGACAATATTAGATCCCAAGCCTTCGTTGCAAGCTCCCCAAGAATTTCCATTGTCAACCGAACAAAACACACCACTTCCAATGGTGGTACAAAACAAAGTGTTTGCATACAAGGGATGGTATACAACAGAAGTAATATGTCTGTTTTCAATTCCTTTGCCAGAAAAATACCACTCTTTTCCAGCATTTTTGGAAGAATACAAACCGGTTTCATCTGTAGAAACAAATATCTCATTTTCATTTTCTGGATTAATGGCTATATCTGTAATGTTTCCTATAGGATTTTCAAAAGATCCCAAAGAAAGCTTCGTCCAATCTCGTCCTGCATTATTTGTTTTGTAAACATTTCCGTTGGTACCACAGTATATTGTATCTGTATTTGTAGGAAGAGACTTTAAGGAGTAAATGTATTTGGTGAAAATGCTAGATGTTTGAAGAGATTCCCAAGAAAGTCCAGCATCATTACTTTTGTATATTCCTCCATTGAAAGTCCCAACAAGATATTCTGCATCGTTTATTCTTTCTATGCATAAAATATAAGGATTTTTTAAACCTTTGTTCGATGGTTTCCAGGACTTTCCATTATCAAAAGATCTATAAACCCCCCCTCCCCATGTTCCTAACAGAATTGTTTCTCCTTTTGAGTCTTGCTCAAAAGATCGAACATGAAGATTCGTAATATGTTCATTTAACGGTGTCCACTTTTTAGTAGTATCGTCTAATGTATGTATACCGCTACCATTCGTACCAACAATCCAAGTTTTGTTTTTTTCAAAATACAATCCAGTGGTAATATTAGCGTTCAAAAGATTGTCGCCCATTTTTTCCCAGCGAGAATCTTTTACATGGTATGTATGCAATCCACCATATGTACCGCAAAAAATACCTTGATCAGTTTGTTGTATAAAAGACACATATAGATTGGATAGATTTTCACTTTCGCTTTTCCACGTATGTCCTCCATCTTTGGAAATATAAACTCCTTTTTCTGGAGTCCCCGCATAAAGAATTTTCTCATTATCTCTGTCGATACTCAAAGAAATAATTTTGCCGTAAACTTTATCATTCTTTATTTCAATCCACTCAATACCATAATCATTTGACATAAAAAGGTGACCGTTGCCAGCTGATACAATAATTTGGCTCTGTTTGCTAGGATTCACAGCAACAGTATACACGGGAACTGTAATTGTGGAATCAAGGATCCAGGTTATTCCTTGATCAAATGACTTGTATAGTCCGCGGTTTGTACTTAGTAGCAATACGTCGTTATCTCGAGAAGATGCAACGCTCATCTGCTTAGCTCGTATTCTCTCATTCGATAAGTGAGTGGATACTTTTTTCCAATCCTCTGACGGTGATTTCACATAAAGAAATTGATCTGTTCCACAAAACACAGTATCATCCCATTCCAAAACAAAATAGACATAATCAGGAAGAATCTCATTTTCGACAGGGTCCCAATGATCAGTTCCTATGGTATAGATACCGTCTCCCATAGTTGAACAATAGAGTTGATTGTTAGATCCTTGTGATATTGAGCTGATAACTCCACCATAAACAGGTATTTTAATCCAACGATAATTCTTTTCGAGTCCGCTTGTATTAGTTGTGATAAGGGCTAACAAAAGTAAAAGGATAACAGTTATAGATGTAATTTTTTTCATTGGTTTTCTCCTTTGTACAAACTTCTCTATATGCAATATGTAACTATAGCTAAAATATATAAGCAATATAAAAATCGACCAACGTAGTAATAAGAAAAAAATAGATGCGAAAATTCTAATTTACATTTTTTTGAAACGCAACGTTCAGATCCTTCGCGGCTTTTGCATCGTCTGTTCTACGTATGGGAGTATGTACAGGAGCATTTTTCAAAAGTTCTGGATTCTCTTTTGATTCCTTTACAATGATCTTCATTACTTCGATAAACCGGTCCATTTCTTCCTTTGTTTCTGTTTCGGTTGGCTCAATCATTAATGCTTCTGGAATAATAAGTGGAAAATAATTTGTAGGAGGGTGAAAACCATAATCCATTAGACGTTTTGAGATATCTAAAGCAGTGATTCCATTTTCTAGTTTGGATGCTGACAGTACACACTCATGCATGCATGGAGCGGATATTGGAGAATGAATATATTGTTTTAACATAGCTTTGATATAGTTTGCATTCAGCACAGCATTTTCTGCGACTTCGTGAATATGTTCTTCTCCGAGTGTTAGGATATAGGCATAAGCCTTCACTAAAACGGTAAAGCTTGTATCGGTTAAACGTATGCGACCAATAGATTGTTCCATTCTGCTTACTCGATACAACTTCTCTTCAATATCCATATCTGTAGTTTCTACTTGGTCATCTTCTATGCCAACCAATGGTTCTGGCAGATAAGGAATAAGATGGTCCTTAACTCCTACAGGTCCGGCACCAGGGCCACCACCACCATGTGGCGTAGAAAAAGTTTTGTGGATATTGAGATGAACAATGTCAAATCCCATATCGCCGGGTCTAGCGAGTCCAAGGATTGCATTCAAATTAGCACCATCATAATACAATAAGCTACCATTCTCGTGTAGAAGAGCTGCAATTTCTTTGATATTGGACTCAAACATACCCGTTGTATTGGGATTTGTTAGCATAATTCCTGCGACGTTTTCGTTGAGTTTACTACGAAGCGAGTCTAAGTCGACTTCGCCCGTATCAGTTGATTTGATTTCCTCAACAGTGAATCCAGCCGCAACTGCAGAGGCAGGGTTTGTACCATGTGCTGATTCGGGAATTAAAATGACGGTTCGGGTATCCAATTCGCCTTTGTCTTCAAAATATTTCCGAATTAGCAAGATCCCAACTAATTCGCCGTGTGCACCTGCTGCTGGTGCCAACGTAAATGTATCCATACCTGTGATTTCACAAAGCATATCTTCGAGGTCGAACAAAAGAAAAAGATTTCCTGAGACAGTATTATCGGCTTGCAATGGATGGGTCTTTTGAAAGCCGTCAAATTGGGCAATGAGTTCGTTCATTTTAGGGTTGTATTTCATCGTACAGCTACCAAGGGGGTACATACCGTTTTCAACACCATAATTTAGCATGGAAAGATTATAAAAATGTCTTGCTACTTCAGTTTCTGAAACATTCGGTAGAAACAGCTCATCACGAAGCCATTTTTTGGGTAAAGATTCTTCCACATAATCATGTACAATTTCTGTATAAGGAAGTTTGTAACAAGCCTTTTCTTCGTGGGATGTCTCGTAAAGTAATTTTATGTCTTTTTTGATCATTTTAATACCTCTTTCAATGCATCTCTCAAAGTATCTATTTCAGCCTTAGAGTTCATTTCGGTAAAGGAAAGAATGACAGAATTTTTGAGATATGAAAAATAATCATCGAAACTGTTTTTGGAAATCAGGATGTCTCTTTGCAATAATGCATCTCTCACAATATCAACTGGCTTGTTGAATTGAACAAGAAATTCATTGAAAAAGGGTTTTTTGTAGGGGATGGTAATGCCGTCTATATCATTTAATTCTTGGAACGCATAGTGTGCATGATTGAAATTTCGTTTGGCTAAATCTCGTAAACCTTTTTCCCCTACAGTAGCTAAAAACACAGTTGCCTGCAGTGCACACAGTGCATTGTTAGTGCAAATATTAGACGTAGCCTTATTTCTACGAATATCTTGCTCTCTAGCACGTAGCGTCATAACATAACAGGATTTTCCATCAAGGTCTACAGTTTTTCCGATAATTCTACCTGGCATTTTTCGAATATATTTAGAAGATGCACACATATATCCAAGGCCTGGTCCACCAAATTGGGGGTACATACCAAAGGACTGTGCTTCTCCGCATACAACATCGAAATCAAAAGCTCCGGGTGGCGTCAGAAGACCTAAAGAAAATGATTCTAGTACAACAGCTATAGAGGGTATTTTCTTGTCTTTGAGAATAGAAGAAATTTCTTCGAGATCTTCAATAATTCCAAAAGTATTAGGAGATTGAACGATAAAGCATCCTACATCATCGTCTAACAATGTGGTTAGCTTTTGATGATGAATGCTTCCTTCATCAGATGGTACTTCAACAATTTTTATATGGCGGGGAGAAGCATAGGTGTAGAGGACTTTTTTTAAGTAGGGGTGAAGTAAGGAGCTAATCAGGGCAGTTTTTTTTCGACTGGCATTTAGCACCATGATCATAGCTTCAGCAGCAGCAGATGCCCCGTCATACATGGATGCATTGGACGCATCCATTTGTGTCAAATGAACCATATAGGATTGAAATTCATATATTGCCTGAAGAGTTCCTTGACTTAACTCAGGTTGATATGGTGTATACGCAGTATAAAAAGAAGGCAAAGAAGCCGTAGTTCGCACAATAGCGGGTACATAGTGATGCCAAGCAATCTCCCCAATGAAACAGGAGGCTTCATCGAAAGATACATTCTGTTTTGATAACTCCGACAAAAATTGGGTTACATCCTGCTCTGACATAGCCTCACCAATGCCAGGAGGTTCTTGCAAAATGTAATCTGTGGGGATGGATTGAAACAAGTCGTCTATGCTCTGTATTCCTATAGATTCCATCATTTCTTTTTTTTCTTTCGACGTCGTTGGGATAAATCTCATGATTACCTCGATATCTTATAGCTATATAAATTTCTTACAACACATTATTCTTCTTTTGATGCATTGTACTCTTCGGCGGTCATTAATCCATCAATTTCTTCCTCGGAAGTAAGTTGAATTTTGCATATCCAGCCACCGTCATATGGCTCTTTGTTGATAATAGAGGATTCTTCTTCAACATCGGAGTTAAAAGAGATAACTTTCCCAGATACTGGAGAATATATGTCTGAAGCAGATTTAACGGATTCAACAGTCGTAAGCACGTCTTCTTTCTTTATGTCTTGGTCCTCATCGCAGGGCTCAACATAAACAATATCTCCAAGATGTTCTTGTGCATAATCAGTTAATCCTATAGTGGCAATGCCATCTTCGACTTTTACCCATTCATCAGTGGCAGTGTAAAACAAATTTTCACGTACTTTACTCATAACATTCCTCCATTGGTTTTGAATGCATTATACATCACTTACACATAAAAAAACAACTTTTTTGTATTCATTGTAAAAACTCTTTTCTATCATTATATTTTTCCTGTTTTATTCAAGAATGGTGTTGTTATTTTTTGGCTTGTCTTTTTTTTGCTTTCGATATTTTTAATGGTTGCATATAATAAGAGAAACCCAATGCAGAGAATGGAGAATAAGATGTTACAACGTACGGTATACAAATGGATTAGCTTTTTTTTAACTTTTTTATTATTGTTCTCATCCTCTTACAAATCAACAAAATGCATCGAAGAATCTTCTAGTAGCATCTCTCGTACTATTCTGTCCAAAACAACAATGTATACAATTTCTATACAACCCATGGATATTCAATACCATAACAACAATGGGAAAATAGAACTCAATCTTGATGGATATTCTCCGTTGACTATCCCAGAACAACCAACACTTTTATTTACAACAATTCCCCAACAAGTGTCGCACAATGTTACTATTTATATCGAGAATCTAATCTGGAGTCCATTACTACATAGCGATGGTTCCTTTCTATCTAGTAACGAAATAAAGGAATCTCCCAAAATGTATGCAACAGATGGCTCAGGAAGATCCAGACCAGGTGTTTTACCTGGAAATATTGTAGACTTTGTCATAACCGGGTCTTCCTTTCATCCGTCGTGCAATATTCTGTTTTACCCGTTACAAATTCGTTCTGGCAGAGTATTCTATGTTAAAGAATGCTCCTTTCTAGTTGTTCCAAACACGGATGAACCATTGCGAGCAATGTCAGCGGTCACAAACAAAGAAATCATCATATGTCCTGATAGTTGGATTACAAGTGCGAGGAGGTTGCAAGACCTACACCATCAATGGGGGATTGACAGCTACATAACCCCGTTGTCTGCAATAAAAAATTTTGAAACTAAGAAGGATTGGGAATCAAGAAACATTGGAAAATTTCGAGATATAAGTAACATCGATAAAAGTAGGTGGGGATTTTTGGAAAACTGGGACCAGGAACTCTCCTGGAAGATTCAATCTTTTCTACAATACAGGCTGGAACAAGACCCTCATAAATTTGTAACTATTATAGGCGACAGCTCCATTGTTCCAGCTTCAGTATATGTTACTGCTGGAACAATGGAGTGGGATCTCACAAACGATTTTTACAATGAAATCATTCCCTCTGATTTTTTTTATATGTCACCCAATGGAGGTAACAAAGTATTGCTAATTGAAAGTTCCCTGGGGAGAATCCCTGTAAGATCTGTCGAAGAGCTAGACCATTACGTTGAAAAAGTGGCGTGTTGGAAAGAGAATCTTGATATTGAATGGTTTTCAAAAATGACATTCATGGGCGGGGACTTGTTTCACTATCATTATATAGGAGAATTGCTAAGTCAATACATTATTAATGCTCTTCCTGAGGAAGAGTTTCAATTGTCAAAACTGTATGCTACCGAAGGAAACTGTAATGAAGAAAAAGCTACTGCTCTTTTCCAAGAAGGTCAGGTTGGTTTTGCCAATATTTGTGCTCATGGATCGGGAAGTGAAGTACGATTAGAACCGGGGTTCTTCGACGTACGAGATAGTATGCACTTAGAAAACGAAGAAAAGCTTCCTATTGTATTTAGTTATTCATGCATGAATGGTTCCTTTGACACAAGAGATTCGGGAATACAGTATGAATCGGATCCTGTATTTGGTCATCCTACCTCTTTTGGTCAATCATTGCTTTTTTCACAAGCGGGGGCCATTGCCTTTGTAGGAGGAGCACGTGTAAATTACTCAAGCTTTGCTGTCAATAAAAAAAACAATGGTGAAGTAGTGTATTCAAACCCACAACAAATGGATGCAATGTGCTCTCATTTTTTTGCAAACATTGCCTCTTCAGATTCTCTAGGTGAACTCTGTAACAAAACATTAACCCGGTACATAGAAGAAAACTACGTATATGATTTTTCTCTTCACAGCTTTGCAGGTTTTACTTTGTTAGGAGACCCTACGCTAGAAATTCTTCATCAATCCGTATCTCAAGAAGGTCCAAGGCCTGCTATGGAAGCGCGCATTAAATCATTCATTGCAAAGGATAACGGCGCATTGGTTCCAACTGTTTTTTTAGACGATAAGAGTCCTTTAGAAATTGAGATTGACCACTGTACTAAGATTCATGTATTTGAATACAATGACCCCAAAAATATTATTTTTTCGGAAACGGTTAGAGAGAAGACAAAAGTACTGATTGAAAGAACTCTTCCGTATATGGTAGGAATTCGTTGTTCTGATGAGACGGGCAAAGAACTTCGATTTCTGTTACTTGTAACCCCTCCCCATAATATTTCATTGCAGTATCCCTTTACGCGCATCCAAAATGTATATCCAGGAGAAACGTTACCGTACTTCTACTCTCTATCCAACAATGGTTATGAAGTGGTCGAGTTTATTGAGTCCTCCATTACTGTACTAGATGAAACGGGCATTACGGTGTTTACGGATACAACTATAAAAAAACAATTCCAACTGCAAGGGTATTCTTTGCATCATTTTCACATCCCCATTCCAAGCAAAAAAGGGGAATATGTTCTTAGACATACAGTTAAAGGTTTTATGTCAGACCCCTTAAAAAACCCTCATGAAAAACCTATTTTTCTTTTCACTGAACCGGATTGGAGTATGGATGCAAATGTGGAAAAAGAGTATTTTCGTATTGGCCTTCCAGTCAACATATCGTATGTTGATAAGTTGAATCAATCCATCCCCATAAACCATGTAAACAGGGAAGTAAACCAATTAAAACATCCTTCTTTCCAGAACACAACCCTCGAATTTTGTAGCATCCCCAGCCATTACGTGGAAGACTATCGCATGGATGGAATGATACTGTTTGATAACTATTGGTTTGGCTACTCATACAAAAGTTTTTCACCTTTGGTAGACTATCTTGAAACGTTCTCAGAACAAAATGGTATTGTAATAGGATTCGCTCCTAGTACATATAAACAAAATTTGAACCAAATGCTGATTCAATTTTTTGGAATAGCATCGAACAGGTTCTCTTTAACGAACTACAGTAGGCACTTAGAGCCAATAATGAAAGCCTCGGAGGGGAATGTTCTACTACAAAAAGAAGCCTATTTCATACCTTCACGAGCTAACTGGGAACCTTTTCACACCTTGGTATGGAAGGATGTGCCATTGAAGTCCACTGCTACGTTACTTGGATCATCACTGGATCAGAGAATAGGTTTTATTCAAAACGAACAAAATCGTTTTTTTGTGTCGTGCGGTTTTCTTTCATTAGATCCATTGCAATACCAAGATGATGTACTTGCATTGATACTAGACTTAGTAGGTTCAAAATCGGATAACAATGTTGATGAACCTACCATTGAAACAAAATAAATGCTATCATGTGTATAGTGTGTTTTAATGAATAAGAGTTTCTTGTTGAGGACGTGATGACAACTATCAGTAGTGGCTTATTATTAACATTTTTTGGATATCTTTTTGGTTCAATCCCATCAGCGCTTATCATTGGTAGATTAAAAACAGGAAAGGATATTCGAGACAATGAGTATCAAAATATGGGGGCCAACAATGTTTACCATTCTGTCGGTAAAATCTGGGGTATTTTTACTTTCGTTTGTGACTTTCTTAAAGGCTATATCCCTACATCAATAGGGTATTTTTTGTACGTCAATGAATTGCTGCACGGCGGATGGTTTTTAGGAATAGCAGGTTCTACAATCTGTGGTCATAATTGGCCTGTTTTTGCAGGCTTTCGAGGTGGAAAAGGAGCCTCTACCGCAGCGGGTGTTTCGTTTGCCATCTTTCCTTTCATTAGCTTGTTGTTAATTCCTCTTCTAGTTCTAATGAACACGATAACAAAGAATATTTCCTTTGCAGCTGGCATTTGTTTCTTGCTTATACCTCTTTTTGTGTTCTCAAAAAACCACGGGATATATGAAGGTTATGCTAGCATATTGGTACCCTTACTCATTCTACCTAAAATCATCCCATTGTTTATCAAAATGATTCGTACAAGCAAGCTGAATCCAAAGAAAATGTGGTACATTGTGGTGTATGGCTTTAAAAGAGCAGCAGAATATTCCGCCAGAAAATCGTCCCTTTTTTCTACTAAGATTAAGAATAGTAGCAAAGACATCTTCACGAAGTCTACTTCTCTTAAAAATTCGTTTTTTTCAGTCCAGAAAAAAAAGTCGGACAGAAAGAAAGGTCAAGATGATTGTAAGAAATAAAACCTCTGTAACGGTAAAAGTATGGATTTTGATTGCTATTTTCTTCATGACATCGCTTCCGCTGTCTTCATATGCAGATACGAATCGAAGCTGGTATACTATTGGTCATGGTCCTATAGAGGGGGAACTGGGATATCCAATAAGAATATGCAGAGATCGATCTTCCAATCTATTGGTTTTAGATGGACTAAAATCCTGCATTAGTAAATACGATACAACAAAGAAGTACATCAACTCCTTTCCCGTATATCTTCCAAATGCAAACTATTATGCCGAAGTTGAATTGCACGCTTCTTTGGATCAGGAAATCTATCTTCGGGTAGACAACTACCTTTACAGATATTCTAGCGAAGGCACCCTTCTTCAAACTTGCCAACTGAATACAATCAAGGGTTTTATTGGAGCCGTTGGCAATCGTATTGTGCCAATAGAATCACAGAAAATTGTTTTCAAGGAACAATCTAGTGGAACCGTATGGATGGGCTCCACCAAGGATGACGATTACATTGCTAGAAAACTCACTGATGAGAATGGTAGTCCAGTCGTTGCAATTGATATAGCACTATCCAAAAACGCCATTTACGTCCTTCATGCCCCCTATGGAGATCTTCGTAATTCACATGCAAGCATCTATCAATTCACACTATCTGGCACGTATACAAAACATGTTGAATTAACCACACTATCTTATTTTCCCACTCACATTTCATGCCTTCCAGAGGGTGATATTGCTCTGTTTAGCAGTCCCTCCTATTATTATATTTTGCAACCAGATTCGTTTTCTATTCGTAGCGAGGGAGACTACATATATACATCGCCTACCAATATGGAAAACAATCCTGATTTTTGCATTTTCTCGCAACAAGAAATCCTAGTATGTCAACCAAAAACAGGAATAGAATTGGTTGGAAATGGATCGTCCTCTGTTTTTATTCCAATATGTTCCTCAGACACAATGTCTCCGTATCGGATAACGGGAGATAAAATTAATATCTTTTCTTTCCATCTGTTATCCAACGTAATAAGCTATTACCACAACGATTCCTTAAAAAATTCAGTGTCGCTTGGACAAATTCTTTCTCTTGCTAATGTTTCAGATTTCAGCACGGACGTTCAATTGTTTATGGATAAAGATGATTCCCTCTTCATTGTTATCAAAGGCATACAGCTGAACATCATTCATTACAGTATTGGCAAAAACAAGGCATCGGTCATTCCCACTCCCCCTTACATTCCTCCCAAATCAAGTATCTACTTCAGATCTTCTGATCAGACATTCTTTGTTTTGTCTTGGTTTGATGGTCTACTGTATTCTTTTGATAAAAACGGCAAAAATGTTACAAAGCTTGAGGTTAGCTCCTTGAAAAGTCAACCATCATTTGCAAGTCAAAGCTCAATTTGTGTAGATGAATCAGGATTTTTGTACATCTTACTTCCAACCTTTAGGAAAGTGCGTGTGGTAGATTCGAAAGGGTATCTAGTAGCAGAATTTGCCTTGCCCATGGAAGGGCTTTACTCTGACATACACCTTGCTGGCTCTATTCTATCCATTCTCAATACGACCAATGGTACTATCTATTTTTGCACCAAGCGTGGAGAAGAATTGTTTTCAGCTGGGAAAAACGGGGCTGTCCTTTACCCATCAACCATAGATGGATACCAAGACAAACAAGGTCTTTTTAATTATCCTGGAGACATATGGGGAACCAAAGAATATGTCTATATTGCAGATACCGGTAATTCTCGTATTCAAATCCTGTCTTTAGACAATGCCCCTGCGCAACCAAAAGAAAGAACAACTATTGTTTTGCAGATTGGCTCTAAGTCAGCATATATTGACAATGAAAGAGTAGAGCTAGACGAAGCTCCCTTTACAGAAAATGGAAGAACCTTAGTCCCCTTCCGATTTATTGGGGAAGCTTTAAAAGCCGAAATCTTATGGGATAGCAACCTGAAAAAAGCATCTTATATTTTAGATGGGAATAGAGTCGATGTGATACTTGGCAGCAATACGGCATATGTAAACGACGAACCCGTAACACTGGACGTTCCACCGATGATTAAAAATGGTAGAACCTTTGTGCCAATTCGTTTTGTCACAGAAGCGCTTGGGGCATCAGTCATATGGGAAGCCAATACAAAGAAGATATATATAACCTACCCGGGACAATAACTCACAAAACTATTTTTTATAGGATCGGATTGTTCCGTGCTCAGCTATTAAGGACAAACTGGGCACCGTGAGCTTAGGGTGAGTGTTTTTTTGTACAATTCCAATCTTGGCATGATCGATGTTCTTTGAATCCAAAAGCGTGTGTACGGCTTCGTAGTCACTTTGTGAAATAATCGCCACAAAACCAAGTCCCATATTAAAATCTTTATACATTTCTTCAGGTGGAATTGTACCGGTTTTTTGAATCGTGTGAAAAATGGAAGGAACCGGCAAGGGGTTGTCAACTATGTACTCTACTGAAGAATCAAGGCGGAGAATATTTAACAAGCCATCTCCCGTAATGTTAGCAAATCCTTTGACTGTAAAATGTTGCAAAAGCAACATGGCAGTTTCCACATAAATCGTTGTCGGGGTTAAGAGTTCCATAAGAAGGTTGGTAGAAGGGTGACTAGAAGTGTCTAGTAGAACTTTTCTGGCCAAGGTAAATCCATTGCTATGCAAACCACTACTAGGAAAGCCAATCATAACATCCCCTGTTGCAATATTCTTCCCTGTAATGATTCTATCCTTTTGTACGGTTCCTATGGCTGTTCCAACTATGTCAAAAGCATTTTTTGATGAATGTAGCAAATCCTTCACTTGTGCGATTTCACCACCAGGAATAGAAATCCTAGCTTGCTTGCACCCCTCGTGGAGCCCAAAAGCGATCTGTTCTATCATAGTAGTGTCATACTCTGCCACTGCAATATAATCCAAGAAGCTAATAGGTTCAGCACCAACACAAATTAAATCATTAACATTCATGGCTACACAGTCGATGCCAATCGTGTCATATTTCTGGAGCTGTTCAGCAATCAATAGTTTTGTTCCAACACCATCGGTAGAAACAGCAAGACCGAGATCATTTCCAATATGGATAATATTCGCAAAAAAACCAATGGGTAGAAGTACATGCCCAGGTTCTCCGGGGCTGCGAAATGCAAAGGTTTTGTCTACCCAGTGTAACAACCCTTTCATGGAAGTGCCATCAGCAAGTGTTTGTACGCCAGCTTCTTTGTAAAAGTCTTTCATTTTGTGCTCCTCTGTAATAGTTCATGTCGATATTATATAATTTCTTTCTTTCGTGGTAAAATGAATATCAAAACTTTACATTACACGGAGAAGGATATGCCTAGCGAAGATTTATTTAACTCTATATCGGCTCAATATGATGATTGGTACAAAACACCTCTAGGAGAATTTGTTGATGCTTTAGAACAACGATTAATCTTGAAACACTGTGGTAACTTAATGGGCAAACGAGTTCTGGATATTGGTTGCGGAACGGGACTATACAGCATCCGTTTTGCAAACAAAGGTGCTCATGTTTCTGCCGTTGACCCTTCCAAGAAAATGTTGGAGGTAGCAGAAGAAAAAACAAATCAGTCTATTGTTCCTATACACTTTATAACTTCTGAGGCTGAAAATCTTCCTTTTCAAGATCATAGTTTTGACCTTGTTGCAGCGATTAGTTCCCTTGAGTTTGTTTCTGATATTGACCAGTCATTAAGCGAGATACATCGTGTATTAAAACCAGGAGGAAGGGTAGTTTTTGGTGTACTAAATCAAGAATCTCTCTGGATTCAATCTCTGATGAATCAACCAAACTTTGACAACACTATCTATAAACAAGCCACCTTTTTTACATACCAATCGTTAAAAAACCTCTTTAATCGGTTTGACACCTTTTCAACACCCAGTATTGAATCAGCTGTTTTTGTGAACTATCATCCATCGCTCTTTTTGGAACCGGAAGCCCCTACTCTTGAATTGTTTAGAAAACTCATAAAACCCCTTAAGGGAGCATTTTTGGTTGGTTCAGCAAGAAAAGAACAGTAACTTTCGTTTGATTTTCACCTGTACTTTACTATACTACTTTTCTTGCCTATATTTTTTTGATTTTACGTATTAAAGGAGATATTGATGAACGTTCCGAAAAAGAAAAGAACTACGCGGAGAAACAAGCATCGTAGAGCAATGCAAAAAATGACTCCCGTTCAATTAACAAAATGTCCTACTTGCAACAAGGCCGTACTTCCTCATAATGTCTGCAAGTATTGCGGACACTATGGCACCGAAAGTATCATTGCTATAAAAGAAAAATCTGAGAAACCGGCAACAGCTTGATTCGTATAGCACTAGATGCTCTTGGTGGTGATCTAGGCTATACAACCAGACTTCATGGTGCACTAGACGCCATTAAAAGCAACAACAACATACATGTTACGGTTACGGGTGATCACGATGTGATTGAAAAAGCTCTTAAAAAAGAGTGTTTTCTTCCTTATCGTGATCATTTTTCTATTGTTCATGCTCCAGAAAATTTTCCCATGGACGAAACCCCTTCAAAAATTCTTCGGTTGGGGAAATCAACGTCGTTATATCAGGCTATTCAATTGGTTAAAAATCACACCTGCGATGCTATTGTAAGCGCTGGTAACACGGGAGCTCAAATGGCAGCCTCCGTTTTTTTATTAGGAAGAATTAAAGATATTTCCCGTCCCGGGATTGCTATTCCTTTTCCTACTAAAAAGGGGGTTAGCACATTAATTGATGCAGGAGCCCACTTAGATAGCAAACCACAAAACCTTCTTGATTACGCCATCATGGGTTCAATTTATCATTCTTTGATGTTTTCATATCCCAACCCCAAAGTTGCCATCATCAACAACGGAAGTGAATCCTCGAAAGGAAACAACCTTACAAAAGCTGCTTATACTTTACTGTCGGATCATCTTCCCGATTCGTTCCAGGGTTTTATGGAGGGAAGAGATTTATTTAGCGGCAATATACAAGTAATGGTTTGTGACGGTTTTGTTGGGAATGTTGTTTTAAAAACCGTTGAGGGGTCGATGCAGTTCATAAAAGAATTCTTCAAAGAAGAAATTCGCTCTTCTTTGAAACACAAAATAGGCGGTTTGCTACTTAAAGACAGCTTCTCTACCTTAAAACAAAAACTTGATTACCGTGAATACGGTGGATCTCCTTTATTGGGTATAAAAGATATTTCAGTTATTTGTCATGGCTCTTCGGATGAAGTTGCAATAAAGAATGCAATAGTACAGTCTGCTACCCTGCGCGAGCTAAACTTTATTCAAAAGTTACATCCTATTTCGTAGCATAAACTTCCTAGAAATGGGTATACTAGTAGTAGTATCTTGAAAAATGTATATGGGGGTGTAATGGTTTCGACAGTAGGATTGCACTATGTCGGCAAGCCGGAGATGATACTTGGCTCCGTTAAAAATGTATCAAAACAATATTTGCCAATAATTCACATTACGCAAACAATTACGCCGTAGCTTAGTCTGCGACTCAGTTTTTAACTCTCCCTTTTCGGGGTTTTAAACTGCAAACAGAAAAGGGGCTACCCTACCTTCTTCTGAAGAAAGATGGGTAGCTAAAAAAATTCTTCAGATCTCTATTGATTGGTTCCTTGTTCCCAACAATAGAGTATAAAACAAGGGAAGCTTGTAACTCCGGTATACTGTTGTTCTATTTGGACACGGGTTCGACTCCCGTCACCTCCACCATTTCTATTTTCAACTTGTACTCGTATCAGACCGATACTAAAACTTGATTTTATCACTCTATCATCCTATCTTAAACCTTGTTAAACTTGCAATAGAAGGTTTATACCTGTCTGGGTTATCGTCCGGTTTGTTCCTACATAAAAGCCGTTTGGACGGCCCACAAAAGAGGGTGAAATCATAGCAAACAATCTACAAAAATCGCCACAGTTAGCGAATCAATATAGGGGGGTAAAGTATGGAAAGAATGAATGGTAACACATTGGATATTGTTGCTGAAAATGTTTGCAAACTTAAAAAACTTTTCCCAGAAGCATTTACTGAAGGCAAGATTGACTTTGGTGTGTTAAAATTACCGGTCAGATAGATTGTGAAGGACGAAATATCTCGAATAATCCCGAAACCAGTGGTCGCTATCATACCGATTGGTTAAATATGATGTACCCTCGTTTAAAGTTGGCAAGGAATCTACTAAAAGAGGATGGGGTAATATTCATTTCAATTGACGACAACGAAGTTTCCAACCTTCGAAAAATCTGTGACGAGATATTCGGTGAGGAAAATTTTGTTGCAATTTTCCCGTGGAGATCCAGAACGGCCAAAGCCGATGTTCCATTTGGGGTGTCTTGTGATGTTGAGTGGGTTGTTTGTTATGGAAAGCCAAATTTTGTAGCAGGACGCATTGGAGAGCGCAGATACTTTAAGTCTGATGATTTTTCTGATCGTTGGAGGTTGCAGGATTTAACAAAGAATACAACAAAAGCAGAGAGACCAAATTCCTTTTTTACAATGATCAACTCTAAAAATGGTGAGAAGTTTCCAGCAAATGAGACAAGAACACGGTGTGTAACAGAAGACACTTTTCCTTACTATTATGAAAATGGGAAAATCGTATTTCCTGGAGATTATGATTTCCTCAACATAAAATGTCCGGCTTTTAGGGTCTTTGAAAGGGAAGACCGTGAAAAGGCATTAAAGAAATACGGCACAGAAGAGGTGCGCATGGCTATCTCTTCATATTTGCCCGAAAAAGAAGTTTGCAGGACAGAGCATGGCTCTAAAGAGATTCGTGTTCTATTCAGTTCACAAGTTTTCTCTTATCCAAAACCAACAGGACTCATTAAATTTTTCATTGAGAACATAAGTGACCCAGATGCAGTTATTATGAATTTTTTTGCTGGTTCTGGAACAACCGCTGATGCGATGATGCAACAGAATACTCACGATAACGGTAATCGTAAATTTCTGCTTGTTCAGCTCCCCGAAGTAATTGATCCAACAAAGAAAGAACAGCAAACAGCAGCTCAATATTGCAATCAAAGTAAACTGCCACTAAAAATTACAGAGCTAACAAAAGCAAGAATTTCGCTTGCAGCTGTAAAAATCAAAGAAGAAAATCCCGATTACAATGGTGACCTTGGCTTCAAGGTATTCAAACTTGACTCCACTAATATCAAGCCATGGAAAGTGGACTTTGATTTAGACGAAGAGAAGCTTGAAGCGTTTGTAGAAAACATCAAAGCTGACCGTTGTGAGGAAGATGTTCTTTACGAGGTTCTTCTAAAGTACGGACTTGATCTTACTCTACCCATTGCAGAGCACACCATTGACGGGCAAAAGGTATTCGATATCGGGTTGGGATCGCTTATTGTCTGTCTGTCGGACACTATTTCCCTTGAGGTGGTCGAAGGCAACGCGAAACTGAAGGATGAGCTCAATCCGGAAATCATGCGCGTGGTATTCAAAGACTCAGGATTCAAAGATGATGTGGTTAAGACCAATGCGGTTCAGATTCTTAAACAGGCTGGCATTGTCGATATAAGGAGCTTGTAATGGGAAAGAAACCACGAATGGGCACGAATAAACACGGGTTGGGTGGAATCACAGAACACACGGAAAACACGGAAGTGGGTTTTGGTGGATTGGTTAGCGATATTCGGGAAATAATATCTCAGGCCCGTTCGCTTACACGAAGGAGTGTTAATGCTCTACAGGTTGTTTCCAATTATCTGATCGGAAAGCGGATTGTCCTTGAGGAACAAGGGGGGTCACGAACGAGCGGATTATGGGAAAGCAACCATAAAGGAGCTATCAGCAGAACTAACTAAAGAGTTTGGACGGGGGTACTCTCGCAGTAATCTTGAATATATGCGAAAGTTCTATTTGAGCTATGCACCATCTATAGAGGGAAAATCCCAAACACTGTCTGGGATTTCTTATAACCGACAAATTTGCCAGACAGCGTCTGACCAATCTTCATTGGAGAAATCCCAAGCAATGTCTGGGAAATTGAATGTAAAACAAATTGTGCAAACACTGTCTGCAGAATTGCCTTTGAGCTGGTCACATTATTTGTTTCTGATGGGTATATCGAATCTGGATGAACGGAAATTCTACGAGATAGAGTCTGCCAGTGAGGGCTGGTCGCTGCGTGAACTCAAGCGGCAATTTAATTCCAGTCTCTACGAACGACTGGCTTTGAGCAAAGATAAGGCTGGAGTCAAAAAGCTTTCTGAACAGGGACAACTGATCGAAAAGCATACTGATGCGATCAAAGACCCGCTGGTATTGGAGTTTCTCGGTTTTGAAGAGCATCACCGCTATTCTGAGACAGAACTGGAAACTGCCATCATCAATGAGCTGGAACACTTTCTTCTTGAACTAAGTAAGGGTTTTTTGTTTGAAGCTCGTCAGAAGCGGTTCACCTTCGATGAAGACCATTTCTTTGTGGATCTGGTTTTCTACAACCGCCTGCTTCGCTGTTATGTGATCATCGACCTGAAAATTGGAGAACTGAAACATCAGGATCTTGGCCAGATGCAGATGTATGTCAACTACTTCGACCGTCATGTGAAACTGGAGGATGAAAAACCAACTGTCAGCATTCTGCTTTGCCATTCAAAGGATGACCGCTTAGTTGAACTAACCTTGCCAAAGGATGCCAATATTCACGCTTCCGCCTATCAGCTCTATTTGCCTGATAAAGCTGCCCTTAAAAAACAATTAGAAGAAGCGCAGGCTGAATGGGAAGCAACGCACGAGTATTCCTCAGCTGTAAAAAAGAAGATGACGAATGAAAATCAAATTTGATCCGAATCTGGACTTCCAAAAACAGGCCATAGAGTCCGTTGTCGGGGTGTTTGAGGGACAGGAAATTTGCCAAACCAATTTTACTGTGGCTCCGCTAAAATCCTGGGAGGAAGAGACTCTTTTTTCCGGACAGGAACAGAATGCCCTGGGAATCGGTAACCGTTTAAAACTGCTGGATGAGGATATCCATAAAAACATCCGCAAGATACAGTTGCGGAACGGGCTGGCTCCTTCAGACGTCTTCAGCTCCAAAGATGGCATTCATCTGACTGTAGAGATGGAGACTGGAACAGGAAAGACTTATGTCTATCTTCGGACTATTTTCGAAATGAATCGGCTCTATGGTTTTACCAAATTCATCATTGTTGTGCCATCCATCGCCATAAAGGAAGGTGTTGCCAAGTCTCTGAAGATTACTACAGAGCACTTTAAGGGACTTTACGAGAATGTCTCTTTTGATGAGTTTGTTTACGACTCAAGCAAACTTTCCAATGTAAGAAACTTTGCTACAAGTACGGATATCCAGATCATGGTGATCAATATTGATGCTTTCCGAAAAAGCTTCACCGATCCGGAAAAAGAGAACAAAGCCAATATTATCCATCGTGCTCATGATCGAATGACCGGGGCTAAGCCAATTGAATATATACAGGAAACAAACCCAATTGTGATTATTGACGAGCCTCAGAGTGTGGACACTACCCTCAAAAGTAAAGAAGCAATCGTTTCGCTGAATCCTCTCTGCACACTGCGTTACTCGGCTACTCATATAGAAAAACACCAGGTGCGTCTTTTTGTGGTGGACGGGATTAAGTATCACAAGATTGGTAATGATCATTTCTATGCTCAAGAGCTTTTTAGCAATAATGAATTATTTGGATATCTGCAAAAGAATATGATCGAAAGCCAGAAGTCGGTTTTTGACCACGTAGTTTACGACTCCGATGTAGAGTTGCAATTTGCCACCGCGCTTGAGCGAAGCAGTGATGTTAAGCTCTACGCCAAACTCCCGACTGGTTCAAAATTGACACGCCTCTGAGCACCTACAACCCAGACTGGGCTGTATTAGTTGAGGTAGATGGCAAAGAGAAACTTTACTTTGTTGTTGAGACCAAAAGTACCTTGTTTACTGATGCTTTACGCCCGAACGAAAAAGCCAAGATAGAATGCGGAAAGGAACACTTCAGAGCTTTAGGAAATGATGTTGAGTTCACCGTCACAAATGCGTTCGAGGATTTTTCAGGGAAGTACATTTAATCTAAAGGATGACTTCTTGGAGTTGATGAAATACCTCCGCTGGTCCAGAGACAGACATCAAAACTGAGGAGGTGTGGTATGAAAAAGGACAAAAACAAGCAACTTCAGAAAGCCCAAAAAAAGAGGTCTAGATTGTTCACTCTTCGGCAGCCAAATACCTGACCTTTCTTGCAGCAACTTGACAAGGTGTTGTTGAAGCGGTTTACGCAGACGAAAACATCTGGGTAACCCAGAAAACGATGGAGGTTCTTTATGATATTAAAACTCATACCACTGATTACCATCTAAAAAATGTTTTCCGACAGCGAATTGGAAGAAAACATAGTAATACGAAAGTTTCAAATAACTGCTGTTGACAGTAAAAACTACCTCATCTAACACAACAATCTCTTGGTGTCCGGGAGTCCGAAGGGTTTTAGCATGTAGTAAGGTGTTGAATAAAAAGGGTTTGCGGACGTGTTTTGGTTTGGAGAACGAATTGGGGTAGAGCTATGAGTCCACCACCATGCAGTAGGTCGAATGAATTCGCGTAGCGTTTCACCCGTGTTGCGCTCTTGATAAGCTTGTTTTTCTGTTTGGCTCAAACCAACCCGACGTTCTTTTGCAAATACTCACAAGCATGAGCATAACGGGTACTTCGATTAGAACGCCAACTACCGTTGCAAGTGCTGCTCCAGATGAAAGACCAAATATCATAACAGCTGTAGCAATGGCAACTTCAAAGTGGTTAGAAGCACCAATCATGGCCGCAGGAGCGGCATCTGCATATGGAAGCCTGAGCAGTTTTGCGGCACCATATCCCAAACCAAAAATAAAGACGGTTTGAATAAACAACGGTATTGCTATCCACAGTATGGTCAAGGGGTTGCCCAATATAGTTTCACCTTTGAAGCTAAATAATAAAACTAGGGTTAACAAAAGAGCACTAATGGTTATTGGGGTTAGAAGATGTAGAAATCGTTCTTTAAACCAGTTTTCTCCTTTGTATCTAAGGATCCACCACCTTGATACAAGTCCGGCCAAAAGAGGTAGAGCGACATAAATGGAAACGGATAACAATAAAGCTTGCCAAGGAATAGGAAGTTTACCAACCCCCAACAAAAATCCCCCTAGAATTCCGTATAGAAGGAGCATTGTTAAAGAGTTTATGGCTACCATCACCAAGGTAAGCCCGTCATTGCCTTTAGAAAGATAGCTCCACACAAGTACCATGGCAGTACAGGGAGCAATACCCAACAAGATACATCCAGCAAAGTAGCTTCTCCAAAGAGGTATTTGTAGCATTTTAACGCCATCTTGGAAAACAACCATTCCAGATCCGTGTGTAGCTCCAACTGGTAAGTCAAGACCCAGTGGCATTTTCACAATGTCCATTGCCTCGGTTCCAATAAATCCCCTAAAAAGAAACCCTAAGAAAAGCATAGCTATAGCATACATGGTAAAGGGTTTGATACACCAATTAATAAACAGTGTTAACCAAACCGGTTTTCCACTTTTCCCTGCTTTCACTACGCTAGCAAAATCAATTTTCACCATAATAGGGTACATCATGAAGAACAAGCAAATAGCAATGGGGATTGAAATCACGGGTGCATTGTTTACATAAACTGCCATACCGTCGAGTGTTTTAGCCATTCCGGGAACCATCTTGCCCAGTAGAATGCCAACAACGATACACAATCCAACCCATAGGGTTAAATATTTCTCAAAACCGCTAGTCATATGCCGTTCATTGGTTGAGTGGTAAGCTTTTCCCATCATACACCGCCTTGTTTTACTCTTTGAATGATCCTGGAAAGGTTTCCACAAAAGCTTTGATTTCGTCTCGTACTTTTCTGTACCAATCAAGTTGTTCTTTTTCCGATGCTCCTTTTTTCGCCAACTCTTCAGCGACTACAGAGGGATCAATAAAACCTTTGTGAATCACTTTGTTTTTTGTTGGGAAAAAAGGACACGCCTCATGCGCATTGTCACAAACGGTTATAACAACATCAAAAAGCGTTCCTTGGAACTCTTGTATGTGTTTGGGGTGTTGGGTGGAAATATCCATTCCAATCTCTTTCATCACTTTGACAGCATGAAGGTTCAATTCTTGTGGCTCAGTGCCGGCTGAATAAGCATCAATGGAGTCTCCCATTAAATAACGTGTCAATCCTTCTGCCATTTGGCTTCTACATGAATTACCGGTACATAAAAATAAGATGCGTAGTTTTTTATTCATGCATTTCTCCTTCGTAATATAAAACTAGTGTTTTAATGAAGTAGTCATTTTTTTGTGTTTTTTACAAATTTCTTCTGGTCCGCATCGGGTTATTTCTTGCAAAGAAACAAGATCAAACAAAGCTTCTGGGTCATCTTTCAGTTTTTTTTCAATCCAGGAAAACAATTCACCGGTACCGGTGTTTTCGGTTTTTACTCTGTAATATACCCATCTTCCTTCTTTTCTTCTTTGAACAAGATTTGCATTAATCAATACTCCCATATGTCGAGAAGCAGTGGCGTTTGTAACTTGGATTAACTCAGTAATTTGACACGCACACAGCTCTTTTTGTGCGACTAAAGCATGTAGAATGCGGAGTCGGTTTCGATCTGAAAGCGCTTTAAATAGGAGAAGTAAAGATTCCATATGGTCCTCTTTCTATGTTTGTTTATTTAGCCAAGTGTCTAAGTTTTATATATAGCAAACCAACCCTGTCAATATTTGTTGCGGTGAATATTTACTTTTTTACAAAGAAAGATTTGTTAGTGGTGCAGTTTTTTACTTAACCATACCAGGTTTTGTCCAAGGTCTCTCATGTTTTTGATTCCTTCTTCATCAGATTCCACCTCACCAGGATTTCGTCCAATACCCATGTTCCAATAGGTAGATCCTATTGAAATCATTCCCTGTATGTGAATAAAGTGCATCATAGAGTCAAATGTATGGATAGCACCACCCCTTCTTACTGCCACAAGCGCCGTTCCAATCTTTTTTTCCAAAAGTCGTCCGTTGGCACCAGAGACATACCCCAGTCTATCTATAAAAGCTTTCATCTCGCTGGTAATATCGGCAAAGTAAGTAGGAGAAGCCAAAATTAACAAGTTAGATTGAAACACTTTTTGAATGATTTCATTGAGGGAGTCTGTTTCGATGGAACATCGCTTATTTTTTAACTCTTTGCACTTCATACAAGCTCTGCAGCCTCGAATAGGAGTCCCTCCTATGTGTATAATTTCTGGGGTATAGCCAGACTCTTGAAGAGGTTTTAAAACGTTTTCAATAAGACTGTGTGTGTTTCCATTTTTTCTTGGACTTCCGTTGATGGCAATTGCTTTCATAATATCCTCCTATAAAAATTGTAGTAGTGGTGAGAAATATGTAACATAGTATAAGAAAAAAACGGGATCATTCTAAAGATACGTGTTTGGAGAAAGAGTAGACAAAAAATCTATTTGAGTTTTTTTCTAATCAAGGTATCATCAATAAAAGCATTTAAACAAAATTGAGGATGTATATGGCAAAAATAATCTCTGTTGCAAACCAAAAGGGTGGCGTAGGAAAAACTACTTCGTCCATCAATATATCAGCTTATATCGCAAAAGCAGGAAAGTCTGTATTGTTAATTGATTTAGATATGCAGGGCAACGCAACAACAGGAAGCGGGATTGATCGAAGCAATCTTGAAAGCTGTGCGTACGACGTGTTAATACAGTCAACCGAGTGTTCCAAAATAATTCTCCCATCTTCCTATGGATATGATGTTTTACCATCTACCATGAATTTGGCAGGAGCTGAAGTTGAATTGTTACAGATTCCTTCTTGGGAGTATTCCTTAAAAAAACAACTTGACAAAATCTCTGTGCACTATGATTATGTATTTATAGACTGCCCACCGTCTTTAGGTGTGATTACCATTAATGCGTTAGTTGCATCTGATAGCGTTTTGATTCCACTACAATGTGAATATTATGCTCTTGAAGGAGTTTCGTCCTTTATTCAAACCTTTAAGCGAATACAAAAGAATCTAAACCCTTCAATTCAGATTGAGGGGGTTTTGTTAACAATGTATAATCAAACCACTACGTTGTCAAAAGATGTTTCAAATGAAGTCATAAACTACTTTGGAAACCTAGTGTTCAAAACCATTATTCCAAGAAATGTTAGATTAAGTGAATCACCATCTTATGGGAAACCAATTAGTGAATACGACGAACACTCAAAAGGCGCAAAAGCGTATGAGTTGTTAGCAGAGGAGTTGTTGCAACATGATTAAACGTAAAGGTGGTTTGGGAAAAGGGTTAGGAGCCCTTCTAGAAGAATACAAAGAAGAAGATAGTGTTATAAGGGAAGTTCAGGTTCATTTGATAAAAAAATCTCCTTATCAGCCAAGAATCCACATTGACCTTAATTCAATCCAAGAACTCGCCCTATCTATCCAAGAAAATGGTTTGATTGAACCTCTTGTAGTAAGATTCGTAGACAACTACTACGAACTCATTGCTGGCCATAGGAGGTTGGAAGCATTACGCTCCCTTAACCAGACGAAAGCACCCGTATACGTACTTGATATTTCCGACCGGCAAGCTGCTCAACTAACCATTGTTGAAAATATTCAAAGAGAGGATTTGCGGCCTCTCGACCTTGCAACAAGCCTACAAGTTTTAATTCAGAAGTTTTCTCTTACACACGAAGAATGTGCTTCTTCTATAGGGAAAAGTAGAGTGTATGTAACCAACTCTTTACGCCTACTTCAGCTTGATGAAGATACAAAAGAAGCTTTACAAAAAGGTTTGATTCAAGAGGGCCATGCAAGACTTCTATTGTCTGTAAAAAATAGTACCCAAAGGCAAACAATTCTTCGTTACTTAATTGATCACAAGCTAACCGTAAAGGAATTGTCTCAATATATTGTTAAAACCTGTGGAAAAAAGAAGCCTAAGTCGGTTACTTATCCACACTACAAACTCCAAGAAAAGTTTCTAACGGATTTTTTGCACAAACCGGTACAAGTTTTCCACAACCAAATCCGTATCAAATTTAAAGATGAGAAGGGGTTAAAAGAAATCTTTGAACAACTTCAACTGCCTTATAATAAAGACTAACTTCTTAATATATGTAAGAAACCATAGCGTTGTTAAGAAGTGTATTGTAGTTTTTTAATAATCTCCTCCACTTCATTTTTAAGTTTCACATCTGTTTTCATTTCACCCTTAATCTTTTCGTACGAGTGTATGATGGTGGAATGATCTCTTCCTCCAAAATATCTTCCAATAACAGGTAAAGAATAGTTTGTCATTTCACGAATCAAATATATTGCTACTTGTCTAGGAACGGTAACATCTTTAGAACGTCTCTTACTCTCTAACATTTGAGGTTTTGTGTTGTAAAAATCTGCAACAATTACCTTGATTTCCTCGGGAGTGAATTTCTTGTAACTCATGGGAAGGAAATTTTTAAGTGTTTCCTTTGCAAATTCAACAGTTACATTTTCAATATTCTGCATAGAAGAGTAACTAGCAACACGAATAAGAGAACCTTCCAATTGACGAATATTGTTAAATTTTTGAGAAGCGATGAAGTCAAGCACATCATCTGGTAAGCCGTATTGTTCGGTTTTATCTTTATTTCTTAAGATAGCCAAACGGGTTTCGTAATCGGGCGGATAGATATCAACAGTAAGGCCCATAGAAAAACGAGAAATTAATCGTTCTTGAATTCCTTTCAACTCATTTTGTGGACGATCACTCGAGATAGCAATTTGTTTTTTTTGATCATATAAAGCGTTAAACGTATGGAACAATTCTTCCTGCGTCCTTTCTTTTCCAACCAAAAATTGTATGTCGTCAATAATTAAATAGTCTACCCTACGAATATTATCACGAAATTTGTCCACAGTGTTCACCTGAATAGAGTGAACCACCTGGTTAAGAAATTGTTCCGAAGTAATGTAAACGATATTTTTGTTACCACTTCTATTGCATTCATGGGCAATTGCCTGTAAAAGATGAGTTTTCCCCAAACCCACCCCTCCGTATAAAAAAAGTGGGTTATATACTTTTCCTAAATCACTTGTAATGCTTTTGCAACCTGCGTAAGCCAACTGATTGTTACCACCAACAATAAAATTCTCGAATATATAACGAGGATTTAATGGCAACGATTCAACACTTTCTGGGTTGTTCAAATATGAAGTTCTTTCGTACGAGTGTTTGTAGTCCGTGTTTGGAATGGAATTTTTTTCTTTTGTTTCTTCTACAATGAAGTCGATATTCTCTATGTCTGGGAATTCTTTTTTGATAGCAAAAAGAAACACAGGCATAAAAGCCTCCATAATTTTATTCCTGACAAACTCGGAAACAACGGAAATGGTTATAGTATTCGAGTGGATAGCATGAATTTTGCTATCTTTTACAGCATAATAACTTGTCGGCACGAGTTCTTTTTTAATGTCTTTTAAAATTGTAGCCCAGTGTTCTTGTAGTTGTTGGTTCATAAAAAATCCTTTTCAAAAAAAATTTTTGCATTTCGTCGGGTTTAGTTATTGTACCGGAAATACTTCATATATGAAGATGTTTACGAGCTTTAAAAACAAAAAAAATAGAAGAAAATGAAAGAAAAAATTCAATGAATCGAAAGAAAGCATGGAAATCGCAATTTGTTGTTATATAATTTATCCAATTGATGAAATAATTATTGACGTTGAAAGCTACGAGGTTTTTGTATGTTTTGGATTGCTTCCATAATTTGATTTTATGGTAGTCTATGGTATTTTTGACATACTTTGTGTTGTACGTTTTTTCCCTATTCGCGAAGGGGTACAAGAAGCTGATCAATTCAAGTTTCTTACGGTTACACAACCCCCTTACAGCGAAGATGAGAAAGGAGAACTGAGATGAAAAGATTATTCGCTTGGTTAGTCATCTCTTTTATGGCTGTTGCTATGCTACAGATTCCTTTTAACAGCGCCGTGAACATTACTAAAGCTAATGAAGAACTGAACAAAGCCGTGATGATTGCTGTTCGCTTCGTTCCTGTCCGTTACAATAGAGACGGTCAAAAACTTGAAGGCAAGCTATTTCCTTGGCAAAGATCAGGAGAAACAGTTTGGGGGCGAGAAGGCTATGGTATGCCGAATTCTTTATTAGCAATAGAGAATGAAAACAACATACCCGCACTACTGCCAAATACGCAAGCAGAACCTCTTTTTTGGGCGAAGTTTTATCTCGAAGTTATTTCCGATGGCGGTAAATCTCGATTTAAAGACCCTTGGTATGCAGTGTATGATAGTTGTGGTCAAATATGGCTAGATCCTGATGGCTACTTCAACGACTGTCGATATTTTGAACCTGCCGATCCGGCAAACCTAAACGGAAAATATCAAACCAATCTCTGCACCAATAACCCAAACGCCCTTGTAGATCCATCCACGGGAAACAACACCCAAGGACCCTACATATTAGATCCTGATAACCCACGATTTGATATGTTTCACGGACCTACATTTATCGATAAAGACGGTAACACTTGCATTTATTTTTGGGATCGAAACAACACAAAGAGATTTTTTAGAATGGGCTGGATCGACATGGTTGATTTTCCTCTAGAAAGAGGAGAAGGTTCTGTGCCACCTATCCGACCTTCTGTAGTCCAAGGAGAAACCTTTGTATCAACCCAATACAGCGGTACCTATGATTGGGATGCTCAGCAAGCATACGACCTGCTAGAGTTCCGGTATTGGGGATTACCAAGAGATGCAGGATACGAATTTGACGATACCCCCATCACTCAGCCTGACTACACACTAGAACCCAACAAGTCTTTCCGCTGGTACTACAATAGCGACATAGACAACCCACAATCCAAACGCGTACTCTGTGGTGACGAACTTCACACTGACAACGTTTCTGACGAAGCACAAAACAAAACTGCTTCTATAACCGTGAACTATCCTCCTTACTCAGACCCTCCATCACTACACAGATTTTATACCCAAATATCTGATTTTGACCCCGGTGAACATATTTATCGAAAAGGCACAAACGCCACCCTTTGGCCAGACCTTTCGTTTTTTGTTCAAGAAGGTGATTATCGGTTAACGCCTGTTTCTGTTTACTTCAATGGAGAAACCAGAAACTATCCTCCCAACAGCAAAGTATTGCCTGGTGACTGGGACTGTGCCTTCGACGGACTTGGCAACCCTGTTAACCAAGGCGTTCCCCCTCGATACAAATCGTTGTTCCGCTTCCGCACAAATTTTGCCGAGTACAATGCTGATGAAGGTACTAACGGCGGAGAGCGTATTCGTAAAGAAGACGACGAACTCCACGTGGACAACAAGCAAACTCCTGCTGATTCAAAATGGCACGAGGATTGGTATTCCTATGAGTATCAAGAATGGATATACAGGGACCACGGAACAGACCCACAAACGTATGGTCGAGTTACTGTAGGAGACTACCGTCTAACAAATGTAAACGGACCTGTTTTTGGTGGTTTGAAAAAAGACCGCAACAGAGGTCTTCTAAGCTCAGATGTACAACTTATCGTAAGTAAAGCACTAAAAGAAACTTCCAATCCTTATGTCCCACGGGTTCGTGGCGACGCACTTCTATTGGCAGAAGTCATTTTTGGCGGTGGCAACGACTCTTTGTACAACCTTTCTATTGAAAGCGATATTTGGCAAGGAGAAATTCCAGACTTTACAGCTGCTTCTCTACGCTCTCAAAGTGGAAGCTTTTTGTCAACTGCTCAATCTATGCAGCGTAACACAGTTCTTGATGACGATGGAAGAACCTTTGATATTTCTGCTACCACATTCCAAGATATTGACGTGAAGTTTCGTGAGTATTTGGGTGTGGAAATATGGAAAGACGACGGTATTGATAACAACCTAGGTGAGAATTTTATGGACAATCCTCCGCCTCCCATCGATACCTTATTCCCATACAACCTTTCAGACGATTATCGCCCCGGAAGAACAGGCGAAGAATTTTTAGGTAGTTCAAACAATGTCGTAGCTGACAAAGACTATGGCAGAGTTCTGTCTCCATTTCCTTTTGACATTATGTATCACGACACTACTGCCCTAGACGCCTCCGACCCAATCAACAATCCATATTCATACGGCTGTGGTGAGTCTATTTATAAAAACAAAGTCATTCAACCCGGAGCTCTTCAGATCGTTGATCCGGGCGATGAAAGAATTACAGAAGTTACTGTTACGGTGGGACAAAATGTTATTACATATCCTGCCAATACAACCGTTGTAGATGGCGACTCTGACGTAGGATTAACCTTGTTCAATTTTAATTACAACGAAATGTTTTTTGACCAAGATTGGCTAGAAAAAGACATAAAAAAGAACTATACCTACGACAACGGAGAAGGAATTTATTTAACGGAATCTAAAGTTCCCCGTGATGCTCCACTCTTTACTACAATATCATCTACAGACATCGATAATTACTTCTTTTGGGGCGAAGCACCGTTTGAAAGTATTCTTTACTTCGATCATGATTGGGACCCTGTTGTAAATCCCGTTCATACAATTACCCCTGGCGATATACGAGTCCTTGATCTCTCAGGACAGTTTGACCCCGGTTCTATTGTCAGTGCAAACATGTTAATAGACATGGACTTGTATTATGACATGGATCCTACTCCCGCTTACATTCGAGTATACCAAGATCCAATTTTCCCATCTTCTCATGTTGGTGGATACGTAGATGTTGACAATTCAGGAACCATCAGTATGGGAGATATTCGTTTATATCCCATCTTTGGATACCAACCATACACTGTTGTTGAAATAGGTGACCGGGATAACTCCGATGATCCCCTTAACGAGCTTTTGTTAACAATTGAAGATATTATTTGGTATGGCTATATTCAACAAAACCAACTCCTTCTTTCTATACAAGATATCCTTCCTTTCAGTGCTATTCGCATTACTCCCTTAGAAATTGATCAATTTCATAGTACTCGTTTAACAACAATCACCCTTGACAGCTCCATGTACGAATGTGGATCTCTTGTCGGTGGTAATAAAAACTACTGGATCAACGAGAATATTGTTCACGGTTTATCAGTTGGAAAAAACTGTGACTTCCGTTTTATTGACTGGGAAGTGTTTCCGTCCAACCGCTTGGGTATGGAGTTATCCATTGAACCAGAGATTAAAGTAGAACAAACAACGCAAATTCGCGTCACTATCAATCCCTCTCCCAAGCCAGAATATTGGGAAAACGGCGTATACCATCCTGCAGAAAAAGTGTATGTCTACATAATAAACAATCAGGAGTTTCTTGGAATTGATTTCAATGAAGACTATCGAGTCATTACTTCTGACAACCCCGAAGCTGTTTTCGAGTTCACTCCCTACCAAGGCTCTTGCACACCTACTGGTTTTTACAAAGGCTGGCAGAAAGTATGGAATAGTGAAAAATTCCGATATGAGCTAGTGACATTTGATAACAACGTGAAAATTATTGCAGTAAAAGACTGCGGTGGTGTAGTAGACCCCACCCCAGGGCACTACAAGATTTATGATCCATTCTGGAAAATGCATGATAACACGATGCGTTACGCAGGAAAAACAGATGGTAGTAAAATCTGGGGACCTACCGAATTCCCTGTACCACCTCTCCCTGCTGAACTTAAGGGACGCTTTGACACATACACCGAAGTTTCCAAACAGGTTCTTCCTGAAGATATTAATCTGTTGCCTTCAAAAAAATGCTTAAGCATTTTGGATCAAAAGTTTCCCAATCTAAGCGTTAAATTGCGAGATGCTGATAACCCTAACGACGTAAATGATCCTAGCGGTCAAACAATATCGGTACCAAGTGGTCACGAGATTGTCGCTTTCTATAATGCATCTGGTGCTGGTATCCAATTTATGTTTACCGGCCGCATTAGTGCCAGTCTGGCTGGGAAAGTATACGGTCTTCATTCTATTGGTGCTACGGAATATGATATTGAAGAAAACCAGTTAATTATAGGGCAATACAACGACGATGAGACTCTTCTTGTATGGATGTGGAATGATTGCGGTCCAAACCCTGGTATTCTAGACGAAGGTGACTTCTTGTGGGCACCAAACCCATTCTATGATCCAGATGATCCCTCCACTGGTCCTAACATATTACCTGGATACCTAAAGGTAAACATTAATGGCAATGAAAGAATTAAGTTTACTGATACCGATTGTTCACAAGGTAAAGACAATTGTATATCCTGCGGCGATGGATTGTTTGATGACCTTGGTACGGTTACATATGGCGATACATTTGGTCCACTAGAACCTGGTATACCACCATACATTACTGTAGCTACATATGGCGTTCCATCTCTGTTAAGAAATTATGGACAAGACCCATATCCTTCTACCAATGAAGGTGGCGAGATACCCGTTACCGTTCTACCCAGAAACGCCTTGACAAAACTTGCACTAAAAGTTGAGACTTACAATGTTATTTTTGATTACAATTCTTCCATCAAACATCCTCCATATTTCATTGAAACCAATAAAGACCACTCTATTGGTGGTTTTGATGATGAAGTATATTTGGATTGGGAAAGACCTGGTTCGGGACTGCAACGATTTAATAGGTTCGGAACTGATTATTGCGGAGTCCACTACTTTAAAGTATTAGCTCCCGATCCATACGTTAACTTTGTCGACTTCAACACCATTGACCACGCATTACAGAACTCGCAAGTTGATTATACAGCTGGGGAAAACCCCCTATCACCCATGCCCGTTCCAACTCCCCAAATTCAAGCACCATACAACCCTATGGTTATTGATGTTGCAAAGGATTTGCGTGCATACCCTGGCGGGCAAACTCATACCGGAAGAGTTGCTGGAGCTGTTAAAAATGGAGGGTACTATCGTTCTGATGACCATCACAGTGGTTGGAATGCATACCCCGCTATTTGGTGGTGGTATTGGTACGACGAAGGCATTGACTATAACAAGTTTGTCGATTTCAACAAACTAGGTACCAAATTCTTCCCTCTAACCGATTATGGCACATTCTTTATTCTGAAGGATATTGATGGAAATCACCTTAGCTTCACCAAGGACACACAACCAGATTATAGAATTCGAAAAATTGAATTGTCTGGTCCTATTGCAAGACCAAAGATATTTGATCCTGTGAAGCAAACTATCGAATCAGAGTATCGATACAACAACCTTCGACATGTTCCCATTGTGTATGATTGGGAAAACAGCATCGTCATCGATAGTTCCAACTTTGAAGAATATGAAATGTCATGGGATAATAAGTACTACGGTAGAAGAGAGGATTATCCTTTAGCTGCCAATGGTACTTACTCAAATCGAGAAGTATTTGATTGGACCAGAACTAAGTCAGATGGAAAACTCTATCAATATGAAAATCCTCTTCTTTTGGGTGGAGGACAACTCGACTTTCGTGGACTTAACAACATTTTTAGAATTGATGAGTTTATTCCTATCTCCAATGGTTTGATACAGATTAAAGTAACCCTTTATGATGGTACTATTAAAGTGTATCAGGATTGTTGTGCTGAACCTCCAACAGATGGAATTGAAGTACATGCCTTAACCGTAGAATCTAATGTAGAGGCGCTATATGCAGACCAAGATAATAAAATTGAAGTTACAGTCACTGAATACACCGCTTTTCAAGAAGAAAGTCTAGTTAACGACGCCCTGGTCTATGTATGGCAAGATCGCGGAGTAGTAGGCGACGTCCCGGGTTTCTATGAAGGTGCCGGAGACGGTTGGTTAGGAAATCCACCTCATTCCAGCAAATATACCGAACTGGCTCCTCAGTATCTTGAAGAAGAAGACTACAACAAAGATGGTAAAATATCATTTAAAGACTACGAAACAGAAATTATTGGATCTTACGACCTAGCTACAAATACATGGAACGGTGGTTTAATAGATGGCCGAACATTCCAGAGAGGGGATGGGGTTTATTCATTTACCATGTCACAAGAAAATGGTTGCCAAATTGATACCGTTGGTATTGATTTTGGCGGTTTAAACAATGAACCTGATCACCTAATTTCTGATTATGAGAAACTGCCTGTTATGGTAACTGCCTATAAGTACGGCGACGACAACACAGACCGATCTTTTGAACCATTGTATAATTATGGCGGTACTACCCCACAATTTTCTCACGAAGTCTATATTGCTGGGCAGAAATTTCTACCCGTAGAACCTATTATGGACTTAACTGCTTCTGTTCAACCAAGTCCTTTGACTGCAGGTGTTACACCTGAGCTGGTTGACCCCGTTTCTCCTCTATCCTTTGTTTTAACCGACGATGAAGGAGTTCCTGTTGATTTGTCTGTAGGAATTCCAGATAGAGATGGCAAATACGAGATCGATAATGAAGATATATGGAATTTCTTGTTCCGCGATATTCACCCCGATCCGCTACCTGATTATTATTGGTTGAGAACCGATTTACACAACAATGATGGCACTCGAGTGAACAACCACCAACTCTACTCCATTTCTTCTTCTGCACCATTTAGCCCCATTGACATCGATTTCAACTTAAAAACCGATGGCAAGTATTCTTTCCGCGGTTTTTGCGCCAATGACGAAGGCTCGTTTGATGTCATCATCTATACTCCTGACAGAAAACGCGCTGCTAAAGTTAACGTAAAGGTTGTTTTACCCACTGTAGAATATGAAGTAACCAATACAGATGACCCCGCTGGCACCTCTTACTCTGTCCCGGGGAATCCAGATTTTGTCTTAACGGCTGCTGACAATCGCATCTACAAAGTCACGATTACAGCCAAAAATGCACAAGGACTTCTGCTGAAAGGTGTTAGCAAAGGCGTCAGTACTTGCGGTGGAGGTATTAAAAACACCGCTCGCTTCACGCCTTATTCCACAAGACCGGAATCGTATGATTTCAACGAAAGAGATCGTAATCTTTTTGCAGAACACTTCATGCAAGATTTGTATTCGTATACAATCCACTTTGGATTTGATTTTAACGATAACCAAAAAATTGATACCAGAAACTCTGAATTGTGTTTACCTGGCACTTTTTATCAATTACCAAAACCTGGCGCTGATCAACAAGAAATTGGTAAAGTGTATTACAACACAACATTGGTTCGATATGACGAAGAAAGTATTCATGGAGGATGGGACGTGACTCCTAATCCCAATCTAACTCCACCTACCGTTGGCTGGGGTTTAGGTGCTATCTACAACAGTCCTCACAAAGGTGGTTATCTCTTTGCTGATATCGATCCCAACCAGAAGCTAGACTTTCATGATTCTCTTGGTCTTGATGTTAATGCACAAACTACATTCTATGTCTTTGCTGAAGACGTTTGTTATATTGGAGGACTCGTAGGAGATAACGTCTATACCAACAATCCTGCACAAGCTGACCTTTGTGGATATCCTCCCAAATTTAAAACCGATCCTGCGCACGTTATTTCAAGATTTGATCCAGGACGAACTAACGACAATACCTTCTTCCTCGACTGGGAAGCTTTCCCAAGTCACGAAGTACATATTGCTCCTCCACGTTTGTCAGTTCTTTCGGCCGAAACTCGCATTGAGCTAGGACAAGATCTCTTAAACGCTGCCAATTACGATTTAACCTATGCCATTGAAAACAACATGATTGTTCAAGTGCGCCCCGCTGATCCTCGGGATCTTCCTATGCACGAAGATGGTCGCGTTTTCCTCTTTGGCAACCAACACCAAACCGCTATTTATGGCGATAC
>Ga0334898_1000493_pt1 | contig 61700 bp, 50 predicted proteins | sample GraSluR3_MG_10_FD_207228 | JGI IMG/M metagenome (GOLD analysis project Ga0334898, IMG submission 207228) | Sludge microbial communities from methane-producing bioreactor in Wageningen University, Netherlands - Granular Sludge_3_08-R3 | ecosystem: Engineered > Bioreactor > Anaerobic >... | reverse complement strand
GTTAGAAAACTGAAGCCATAAAATTCTATGGCCAAAATAAAGCTGAACTTATTTCCTGTCCAACTCGCTATTTAATTGTCAAAGAGCTTCGTCTTTCCGCGTCGAGCGGTTACCGTCGAAGCGGAGGGCTTTATGAGCCATTCGCCGAAGCTTGTCAACATCTTTTTTGAAAAAAGTTTTTAAACTTTAAAAACCGCTTTCCGGTGCTGACTGGTCAAAGAGCTTTTCGCCTTGCGACGAAGGGGGTATTTATGCTTTCCGCCTTCGGGTGTCAACACACTTTTTCACTTTTTCTCACTTTATCCGTTTTTAGCCTGCCTGCTGCACCGCCCCTTTATATGATGCCCGTGCCGCCTTGCCTTATATTCCACAGGCAGGTATCAACTCGTACACCGTTTTGTGGCACCGGTTTTTAAAACCACGTTCAGGCACACTCACACGAGGTTATAATGGCTTTAAGCAAACAGGAACTCAGGGAAATTGCGGCGCTTGTTGAAAAAGGCGCCTATGTGAAACGCTCCACCCTGTATGTCGCCGTCGGGGTTGCCTTGCTGGCAGGGCTGTACGCAGGCAACCTGCTGACAACCGTGTTCACCCACTCACAACAGGCCGCAGTACATCAACAGGCCCCCGCCCGGCAGGTACCGCCTCAGCAGACGGGGCAGATACTCGACCTTGAGGAATATGTTCAGAAACATCCCGAAGAGCATGCCGCATGGGTCAAACTGGGCCACCTGTATTTTGACACAAACCAGCCACGCCCCGCCATACGGGCATACGAAAAGGCATTGCAGATCAAACCCGGTGATGCTGATGTGCTGACCGATCTGGGAGTAATGTACCGCAGAGACCACCAGCACCGCCGTGCCGTTGAAACCTTTGACCAAGCCATCGCTGCTGATCCGTCCCACGAGGTTTCGCGGTTCAACAAGGGCATTGTTCTGTACCATGACCTGAACAGAAAAGAAGAAGCTTTTGCCGCGTGGCAAGAGCTGCTGCGCCTGAATCCCGAAGCCCGCACACCGGGCGGTACACCGGTACGGGATATGCTGCGCCAGCTGCAGGGCCAGTAACCACCTGCCGCGACCTGTCCTTAAGCCGGATGCCCAGCGCGTCCGGCTTTTTTATAGACAGCGGGCAACGGCACATGGGCAGACAGCGCTTGATGGTGCCGCAACGTGACAAGACCGGCAAAACACTCTATCAATTCCGGTAGACCGATGGCTTTTGCCGGCACCGGCCTGTCCGGCTTTTTTACTTTTATACCACCCTTTCCGCCATATTCAGGATGTTCATGCGGTATAGTCTACGTTTTTACAGTCATTGTGCATTCATAATAAGTCTTTTTGTCTTACTGACCGTTCCGGCATCCGGCGGTGCTTCGGGTATCGCTTCCGTACCGCTGGACGAGCTTGAATCACGCATGTGGGTCAAGCCGTTCATGGAGGTTCTGCCCGACGCAGGCGGGTCGCTTACCATCACACAGGTGGCGTCGCCAAGAATGAGGCAGCAATTCAGGCACTTTGACGATGTTTCACCCCTTGGCGGAGCCCGCGCCGTCTGGCTGCGTCTTACCCTGCTGGATGACGGAAACCGTAATGCCGCCGCCCTTCCGCCTTTTCGTGCGGACAAAGCGCAGCCCCTGCCGGACTCCGTACGATTTGCACTTTCTTCTGTTGAGCGCGACGGACAAAACAGTACGGCAGAAGAGCCGCAGGAAACCCCGGAACCGCGCCATGCGCTGCTGCAGGGGCCGGTTCTGCAACTCGGGCCTACCATCCCTGCACCGGTGGAGCTGTACATCCCCTCTGCTGATTCAGCCGAAGGCTGGCAGCGCATCATGACCACGGGAACGGCGGTACCTCTGCCTGCCCCCGGTGGTGCTCCGCTGACGGTGTATCTGCGCATTGCCGGTGCACCCGGACCATGGTTTCAGCCTACGCTGCATCCTGCCGGCGACTCGCTGGATGACGCCGTACGCGCGGCAAAACCCATGCACCTGCTGCAAGGAGCCCTGCTGGCGCTGATACTGCTGCATATTGCCATGGCTGCAACCGCAAAATCTGTCTGGCGTCTGTGGGCCGCAGCCGCCACAGCGGCAGTATTGCTGCATTCGCTGTCACCTGTGGCCGCGGCAACGCTGTTTTCGTGGCGCAGTGTGGCTGCGCTTTTTCTGCCCGGTATCGCCGTACTTGTTCTGGCCCAGACTGGCCGCAGCCTGCTGCGCACAGATGAATCGCAACGTGCTGACAGGCTTTTTGCCCTGTGCATGGCGGCCGGAGCCATAGCAGCCCTGCTGCCGCTTATTCCCGGATTTTCAGGCTTGCACCGCGCGCTGCCGCTCTGGCCGCTGCTGTGCGTTCTGCCGGCACTGCCGGCCCTGCTCCGCTGGCAGGACGGGGTATCAGGCGCCGGACGCTACATGCTGGCCTGTCTGCTGCCGGCCACCGGCACTGTGGCCGGTATGGGGGCAGCCCTCAGCCCCGATGCACCTTACTGGGCCTCGCTGGGACCGGCACTGGGTACCGCAGGCGGACTGCTGTGCCTTGCCATCGCTCCGGACAGCAAGCGCTGCGTACCGGCAGCCGCGCCCGAACAAAACGATACGGCAGAGCAACATGCGTTCGAGCAGCAGGAACCGCACCTGACAGCCGGAGCGCTGCTGGCAAGGGTAAGCCATGACCTGCGCACTCCTCTTACCGCCATGCTCAGCACCATCGAAGAGCTGACTGCGTCTCTGCCCGCGCACACAGGCAGAAAGCAACTGGCGCTGCTGCAGTCTGCAGGGCGTAATCTGCAACTGCAGATCAACGACCTGCTGGATGCCGCGCGTGCGGCCAAAGGAAGAACAGACCTCAAGGCTGTTCGCTTTAACCTGCACCATGTGCTGGAAGAAGCCCACGACATTGCCCTCATCAAAGCCGGCCGCAAAGGTCTGCAGCTTTCATGGTTCATGTCTCCGCATCTGCCGGTGAATTTTCTGGGCGATCCGGACAGGATCCTGCAGATAGTGCTGAACCTGCTGGGCAACGCCATCCGTTTTACCGACGAAGGCACCATCAGGCTTTCCGTCGAACGGGTTGATGATTCCACAGACCCCGGTCATCTGCGCTTTACCATCAGCGACACGGGCGTGGGCATCCCCCTTGAAAATCCCTATGCGGTCTTTGACAGCTTCTGCGTAAGCCCCGGTACGGGGTCGGGTCGCTACGGCGGCATGGGTCTCGGCCTTTCCATCACGCGCGATCTGGTCTCCATGATGGGCGGGGTGGTGTGCCTTGAAAGCGCCCCCGCATCAGGCACCACCGTCTCTTTCACTCTGCGTCTGCAGCCTGCGTCCAAACTGCCGCACGGCATGCCCTCATGCCTCGGCAGACAGCCCGGTCTGGTGCTGGTGGCTGACGACATTGCCAGCAACCGCCAGCTGCTTTCGTTTTTTCTGGAAGACACCCCGCTGGTGCTTATTGAAGCCCGCAGCGGAGCCGAAGCGCTCAGAGTCTTCCGCCGCAGGCTTCCTTCACTGGTCATGGTGGACGCCCGCATGCCCGAAATGAGCGGACCGGAAACTGTCCGCGCCCTGCGCGAAGCCGAAACGGAACTGGGGCTCATGCCCGGCCCTGTTTTCGGCGTGGTGAAAGCGGGAGATGAACAAGGCGCGGAAGCAATGCGGCAGGCAGGCTGCTCCGCCATTCTGCTGCGTCCCTTCACCCGCGGCACACTGCTTTCCGCCGTATCTGAAACCATTGCAGCCATGGAAAATCCCGCGCAGGAACCGGCAACCGCGCCTGAATGCACTGTGCCCGCCGGCGGACACACCGCGGCGCAGACCATGCAGCAGGCAGACATCACAGGCGGACAGCAGGCGCATCACGAAACAGCGGAGGAGCCAGCCGAGCCGGAACCTCTTCTTTCAGCAGTAAACCCCATGTTCTTTCATAACGAGGAAAGAAAACTGCAGAACGGGGCCGCCACGGTGGAGCAGCCGGAGACCTGCTCCGGCCCTGAGGCAGACGGCTGCGCCACGGAACACGCGGCAGCCGCAGCGGAGAATACGGAAGCAGATAGTGTAGCTGCGCAGCAAACAGCAGCTGCCATGCCCCCCGAACAGTCTGCGGCACCGGTCGGTAGCCCGTCGCTGGAACACTTCGAGACATCCCGAAGCGTAAATACCACCGAGGTTGACACCGCTGCGCAAAAATCCCATGAACTGGCCGGAACAGCCGAAGACGACCCTGCGGACGAAGAATCGCCTCTGCCTGATGACGACGGGGACGCAATGCTGCCCGTCAACATACCTTCGGTTCTGACACCCGAAACATTCGCCCGCATTTCTGCGGCTGTGGCCGCACTGGCAGAACCGGAACCCGCCGCGCCGGCAGGGCTTGCCCGCGAAGAAAAGCCGTATCCGGACACGGACGGTGCAGAAAAAGCCGGTGTGTTCAGTGTGATGAAACCCCAGGCAGAACAAGCTGCCGAACAGCATGATACTGCCGGAATACGGCAATACGCCGCCGATGCCGAACCACCAGCCGAACTGCCCGCGCAACTGCAGGGGCTGAGTGACAGCATATCGGCCGGCCGCAGGGCAATGCTGCACAACGATCTGCCGCGGACAGGCGCTGCTGCGGCTGCCATCGAGCATATCGCCGCACAGCTGGGGCTGCAGGCACTGCGCCGCATAGCCCGTTGCGTTTGCGATGCGGCAGCGGCAAACGACGCCGATGCAGTGCAGGACCTTTTTGCCGAACTGGAAAGCGCCACCGTCCGCAACCGCAAGGCGATGGAAGACTTGTTCCGCATGCAGACAGTGCTGCGGCAGAACGGAAAACAGGGGACAGGACAGCCATGACAAGGCGCAGCCCCCGATATAGCGGACGCCGCATTCTGGTTGTAGAAGACAACCGCGTCAGCCGGACTATGCTTGAGCTTATGCTGACCAAAGCCGGTTATGAAACGGAATGTGTTGCCGACGGTGATGCCGCGCTTGCCGGTATGAGCGGCAGGCATTTTGATCTGTTGCTGCTGGATATAGAGCTGCCGGACATAACCGGAGACAGACTGCTGCCCCGCCTGCGCGCCTGCCGTCCGGAAGAAGCATCTGTGCCTGCTGTGGCTGTTACGGCCCATCACGACAGCGACATCCGCCGTCAACTGACCGCAGCCGGTTTCACCGCCGTGTTCAGCAAACCGCTGGATATGCCGCAGCTGATTGATGCTATTGAAAAACTGCTGTAACACATGCAAAAAAACAAGAAATGCACAATATACTTTCAGCAGTGCAAGCCCATACAGCATTGATTAATCAGACAAAATCATGCGCAGCACGGGCACGCCGCGGCACGGCGGCACGGCAACGACATGGCCGGATATGCGCTGCTGCCAACGATTGCGGGGCTTCGTGCGTTGACACTTTTGAATGGCAGGAGTATCACCACACCTCTGAGTGAGTGAACACACCGTTTATTATCGCAACATACCATTGTAGGGATATCATGAAACGCGACATTATTCTGGACACCGCCGCGCGCCTTTTTGCGGAACGCGGCTTCAGCAATACCCCCACCAGCCTGCTGGCACGCGAAGCAGGTGTGGCCGAAGGGACGATCTTCCGTCATTTCAAGACTAAAGATGACATTTTCCTTACGCTGGTAACCAACGTGAAAAACCAGCTCATCAGCGACATCGAAAAGTATCTTGAAGTGCGCACTCCTGAAAGCAGCATGGAAAAGGTCGTTTCCATCATCAAATCGTTCTATGTTTTCGTTAAAAAGAACAACATGGAATTCTGCCTTATTTTCCGTGATGCTCCCACACGCTACGGCCACAGAAACGACAACGTGTTCCTACAGATTCAGCAGATATACAGCTATCTTACCGAGTATCTGACACAGGCCCTTGAAGAGGGTAAACAGGACGGTTCCATACGTTCCGCCCTGAACACCAAGGATACCGCAGGCATGGTGGTCAGCCTTGTGGTAGGCCTTGTCAGAGCCATGCACTTCGGTTTTGTCGAGCCTTCCGACGATGTGCTGCGCAGCGTCATCGACAATATCCGCCATATGCTGACCTGTGAATAACGCCTGTCAGAAATGTTTTTGCAAAGAGCCGTGCCCGCACGGCTCTTTTTTTTCGGGGTCTTTCCCCGCGGAACCGTCCTGCAAAAGGCTGAGTGCCCTTGCGGCTTTCTCAGCCATGCAGCCGGCGGGGAAACCTTTTACCGGCCGGTACCCGCGTAGCGGGCGATACGGCACGGCTCTCCCGCAAAACAAAGAGGACGCCGGAGCGTCCTCTTGTGGTATATATGCAGCCTGTTTTAGCGGGTCAGTTTGCGGAACTTGATCCTGTGCGGCTGTTCGGCATCCTTTCCGAGCCGACGCTTTCTGTCGGCGTCATAGTCGGAGTAGTTGCCTTCATGGAAAACCACCTGCGAATCGCCTTCGAACGCCATGATATGCGTGGCAATGCGGTCAAGAAACCAGCGGTCGTGGCTGATGACCAGCACGCAGCCAGCAAAGTTTTCCAGCGCGTCTTCCAGTGCACGCATGGTGTTCACATCAAGGTCGTTCGTGGGTTCGTCAAGCAGCAGCACGTTGGCGCCTGATTTCAGCATACGTGCCAGATGCACCCTGTTGCGTTCACCGCCGGAAAGCACATCGACATTTTTCTGCTGATCGGATCCGGTAAGGCCGAAACGCGAGCAGTATGCACGGCTGTTAATTTCGCGGCTGCCCAGCTTCACCGTTTCGTAGCCTTCGCTTATAACCTCGTACACGGTCTTGCCAGCTTCCAGCGAGCCGCGGCTCTGGTCAGCGTATGCGAACTTGACGGTTTCGCCCACTTTCAGCTCGCCTGCATCCGGCTGTTCCTCTCCTACAAGCATCTTAAACAGCGTGGATTTACCTGCGCCGTTGGGCCCCACAATACCCACTATGGCGTTAGGAGGAATGATGAAACCGGCGTTGTCCACCAGCAGTTTGTCACCCATGGACTTGCACAGCCCTTCGGCCTGCACGACAACCTTACCCAGACGGGGTCCCGGCGGAATGTAGATTTCAAGGTCTCCGGCCACTTTTTCCGACTCGTGGCTGAGCATGGCCTCGTAGGCGTTGATACGCGCTTTGGATTTTGCGTGCCGCCCTTTGGGAGACATGCGTATCCAGTCAAGTTCGCGCTCAAGGGTCTTTCTGCGTTCGGCTTCGGCCCTGTCTTCATTGGCAAGACGTTTTTCTTTCTGCTCCAGCCAGCTGGAGTAGTTGCCCTTCCACGGAATACCGCGGCCGCGGTCAAGTTCCAGTATCCAGCCGGCCACATTGTCCAGAAAATACCGGTCGTGGGTAACGGCAATGACGGTGCCCGGAAAGCTCTGCAGATAGCGTTCAAGCCAAGCGACAGATTCGGCATCCAGATGGTTGGTAGGTTCGTCGAGCAGCAGAATGTCGGGGTTCTGCAGCAGCAGACGGCACAGAGCAACGCGACGCTTTTCACCGCCGGAAATAACAGAGACCGGCGTATCGCCGGACGGGCAGCGCAGAGCATCCATGGCCATTTCAAGACGCGAGTCTATGTCCCATGCGCCCTTGGCGTCCATCTGTTCCTGCACCTCGGCCTGACGGGAAATGAGCGCATCCATTTCGTCAGGTTCCATGGGCTCGGCAAATCTGGCGTTGATCTCGTTAAATTCCTGTACCAGCTGCATGACATCGCCCACACCTTCTTCCACCACTTCGCGCACGGTGCGGGTTTCGTCCTGCAACGGTTCCTGCTCCAGATACCCTATGGTATACCCCGGAGAAAGCACGGTTTTGCCGTCAAAAGACTGGTCAACGCCGGCAAGAATTTTGAGCAGCGACGACTTACCGGAACCGTTAAGCCCCAGCACGCCGATTTTTGCGCCGTAAAAATACGACAGCGAAATATCCTTAAGCACTTCCTTCTGGCCGTGCCGCTTGGACACCCGCACCATGGAATAGATAATCTTATCCGGTTCGTTATTGCTCATTACACTCACCTTGTTAAAAATAGTCCCGCCATTGGCGGCACAATGTGCTTATGCACTAACTGTCAGGATGTCCAGCGCCCGCACCGTACCCACCCGTAACGAGCAAATCGAAACACGGCGGTGTGCCGGGGCAGACAGGCACGCCGGTATGGTGTACCCTGCGGCCATGACCATATGCACCTGCATTCCCCTGAAAGACGGGCTGTACCGCATACGCTGTTCGGACAGCCAGCATACGGAAGAAGGCACCATTGCCGTAAGCGGCGGCAACTTTTCGGGCAGCACGGAACAATACCGGCTTACCGGACATATCGGACCGGCGGCCCCTGCTGACAGCGGCCCCCATGCACAGCAGAAGCACACGGTGACAGGCATGCTGCACCTGACCCGCGCAGGCACCGGCAGTGAACGCTGCCTCGGCTGGTTCAAGCGAGCCAGCCTGACACTGCACGGCGCACACAGCGCTGCCGCAGACACAATCAACGCAACTGCCCGGGCACAGGGGCATACGGCCATATTTCTTGATATCGCCATAGTTCCCGCACAGTCTGCAGACTGTACATAACACCGCCCGGCACAGCGCTGCACCGGGCGGTCATAGTATGCACCTGCAACAGTGCCGGGGACTACCGTGCGGCAGTCAGTTCACTGATAAGAGTCTGCAGTTCCGTGGCCAGTTCCGCCAGTTCACGCACGGCCTGCGTGCTCTGCTGCATCGCCTGTGAAACATCCAGTGCTATCTGATTCACCTCATCAGCCGAGCGTGTGATTTCGTCGGCCACTGCAGACTGCTCTTCGGCACTGGTGGCGATGGCGCGCACCTGATCGGCCGTTGTCTCTGCCAGATTAACTATTTCAGCCAGTTTGCCCTGCGAGTTGGTTGCATGTTCTGTGCTGCTGGCAATGGCATTCACCGCATCATCGGTTGATGCGATGCTCGCCCGCGTGCCGTTCTGGATAGAATTTACAACGGAGCTTACCTCGCTGGTAGCTACCATGGTCTTTTCCGCCAGTTTGCGCACTTCGTCGGCAACCACTGCAAACCCGCGCCCCGCATCGCCTGCCCGGGCGGCCTCGATGGCGGCATTCAACGCAAGCAGATTGGTCTGGTCGGCTATATCTGAAATAACATTCATAATGCCGCCTATGCCTTCTGCCTGCTGCCCCAGTTCGGTCATATGTTCTTTCAGCCCTCTTGCGGCCCTCTCCGCCTGCCGGATGGATTCTATGAGCAGCCCCACGACCGTGCTGCCTTCATGAGCGCGGGTTCTGCTGCCTTCGGCATTATCAGCGGCGTGCGAAGCATTCTGCGCCACCTCCAGCACTGTGGCGTTCATCTCCTCCATGGCTGTGGCAGTTTCGCCCATGCGTTCGCGCTGCACGTCAGATCCTGTGCTCGACTGCTCAACCTGTGACGACAGCTCCTCTGCCGCAGAAGCCAGACGGTCTGCTATATTGGTGGCATTACCGGCAAGCTGCTGCATTTTGCGCTGGCCCGATTTTATAGCTGTCTCGTCAAATATCTGCTCAAAAGCTCCAATGACTGCTCCGTTTTCATCAAGGATGGGAGCCGCAGAAAAGGACACCAGCAGTTCTTTACCCGCCGGATTAGCAACGGTTTCACCACTGGTCACATCATGAGCTTTCATGGCCAGATCGCAGATACAGCTGCCCGTGCGGCAGGCGGCAGTGCGGAAGTGATCATGGCATTTTGTCCCGCGTACCTGCTGAGGGGTCTTGCCTGCCATTTCGGCACCCTTTTTATTCATAAAAAGAATATTGTACCCGTTGTCTATGCACATGAGCGGCGTGGCGATCAGGTCAAAGTAAGCGACAATGGTGGCCATAAGTTTGTTGGTAGAGGCAAGCAGCTCGCGGTAGGCTCCGCGGACTTTTTTCTCGTCGCATTCCGCACGCAGGTTACCGCGTTTGATATGTTCAAGCGACGAGACCATCTCGGTCACAAGCAGATTGAGGCTGTCATTGATACCCAGCATGGCCGCTGCCACACCCCGCGCCGTTGTTCTGTCCAGCTTATCCGCCGCAGTCAGATCACCGGCGGCAATGGCGGCGGCCACCTGCTCAATGACACGCGGCTCACCGCCGATACTCTGCGAGAGACTGCGCCACAAAAATACAAGCAGGGCAAAAACAAAAACAATAAAAACGCCGAGCATGACAAAAAACGTGCGGCTCATGCTCTCTCCGGTTGCCAGAGCATCGTTCACACTCTTTTCGGTTCTGCTGAAAAGCGAGGTGTTGAACTGCTGCACTGCGGCGGCGATTTTGTTTATCCACTGATAATACTCTGCATCATACAGCCTGGCCATTTGCTGCATGGCATCCGCATCAAGCTGACTGCGGTACCTTTCCGCACTGCCCGCGCGTTGCAGGCGTGCATCTATAAAATCCATGACTTCCGTTTCAATGACGGCAAGACCATTGGAAAGTTCCTTTGCAGCCTTCAGGGCGTCCATCTCCTGACGGGTCACGCCGAACGCCTTGACCTTGTCCATAAAATCTATAACAGAACCGTCGCTCCTCGGAATTTTACCGTTGCTTTGATCAAGAATGCGCATGTACGCTTCTTTGTATTTTACTTCACCTGTCATACCGTACAGCCGGATATTATCGGTAAGCCCATTGGAGTCTGAAGCCATTTCACGCGAAAGTGCAACAGCCGCGTCACGCTCACGCATGGCGCTGTGCTGCAGCTCAACAGCACTTCTGTATTTTACAAAAACGCCCACAACAGCTGCCGAAAGCAGCATGATAAGTACTGTTGAAAGCGCAAAAAGTTGTTTAAGAGACATGTATGACATCCTCTGACCTTCCGGCTGATACAAAACATATACGATTTATATGACGTTCCCTGCCGCCCACTATACGCTGGAGCTCTTGTTTTTCAGTTATATTATACGATAAATTCACGCTCTGTTATTTTGTCACCGCGTATTTATAAGCCACAAAAAAAGGAAGGACATGAGTCCTTCCTTTTTACGGTCTTTGACGCGCAGTCTTACAGTCCGAGAACCCTGCGGGCATTATCGTACATTATCTTGCGCCGGGCATCATCTGAAAGAGGCATCTTCGCGTACACATTCAGAGCGTCTTCCTGCTCGATGAAAGGGTGGGCACTGGCGAAAACAACCTTGTCCGTTATAAAGGAGTTCATGGCCTGAACATAAGCTTCCGCCATGGGGGCCTGTTCGTATTCAGAACAGTCCATGTAAACGTTGGCGTTACGCAGACAGGTGAAAATGGCTTCATTCACAAAAGGATACCCGCCGTGGCTCATGACGATTTTCAAATCGGGAAAATCACGCGCCACAATATCCACATGCCGGGGGTCGGTGTAATCCATAACCGCGCCGGCAACCTGTGGCGGCGGCGCCGTGGTGATGAACACGGGAATGCCCAGATCGCAGCAGGCGGCATATATGGGGTAGTACCGTGCCTCATCAGGGCGGATGTGCGCCAGATAGGGGTCGATGGATGCCCCGCGCATATCAAGTTCTGTCACGGCGTGCCGCAATTCGCGCACTGCGGCCATGCCTTTATGCGGGTCAACTCCCCAGAAGCCGATAAATCTGTCAGGGTACGCCCTGCAGAATTCCAGCACACTGTCATTATTGGCAGGTGAGCCGTAGGTTGTTTCACTGTCGCGTCCGGAAATGACACACAACTCCACGCCGCGTGTATCGAGACCGGACACTATCTCATCCAGAGGCTGCGGCTTGCGCTTTTCAAATCCTATGGCCTTGCAGGCCGCTTTAAACATATTGCTACCGGCAATGCCGTTAATGATTTCCGGTGTATTGGGCCGGAAACGGAAATCGATAACCTTCATTAGTTCACTCCTTGCTGTAAAAGGTCCTTCCCTTCTCGCAAAAAGCGTGCCTTGGCATTCAAGCTCATCACTAAGCAGCAACACACTGCATTTAATGACAAAACTCAAAAAGCCGATCTCCTCAGCCTGCCGGACAGCCAGCAACAGCCTTCTGCGGGAACTGCGGCCGCCTTCCCGCCAGCAGCGCGGACGCATGTGATTTTTTTCATCTGTATGTAACAGCAGAACATTCCGCACGTTTCACTTTTGCAACCGTGCAACTGCCACGGCGGGCACCGCCCGACCTTCTCCACCTCCGCGTCACAAGATGACGACGTATCCGCCGTTCAACAGCCGGATACGGATACCGCAACTTCCCCCCTGCCCCTCCCTCTATGTTCTGTATTTCACATAACCTGTACACCTGCCGGTATGCTGCCTGTATTTTTCAGCAAGGCACATCAGCGCCTCAGACACCGCATGATTCCGTGGCGACTGCCGGCCATGCGGCACGCACGGACTCGCCCTGCGCATCCACGCGTCAGACGCAACAAGACATGTTCCACCTTTGCAACATATTTTTCACAATCAAAAAAATATATCAAAATCAGTAAGATATAAAAATACTGTTTCATAATTGGAACACACCTTGCCGGAATACGCATTCAGGCAGACCCAAAAGGCAGCCGCTCCGGGCTGCTTGTGCCGTTTTTATCAAGCTGAGCGCCGCTTTTGCGGTTTTGGCACATTACCTGCTCAGTAAGGGACGAAAGGCAGCTGCTAACAACACACTCGGGAAGAACCTCAAGACCAAGGAAGAACCATGAAACACCTATTGAAAGCAGGCGCACTGGTGGCGCTGGCGTGCATCGTGACCCTGACGGCAGGCGCACAGGCGCATGCGGCAAAGCGTATCAACATCCGTCTGGCGCACCCCATGGCGCCGGGCAACAACGTGACGGTAGGCTACGAAAAATTTAAGGAACTGGTTGCAGAAAAAAGCAACGGCCGTGTGCGCATCCAGCTGTTCGGCAACTGCATGCTGGGCAGCGACCGTGTGACCATGGAAGCCGCACAGCGCGGCACGCTGGAAATGGCTTCCAGTTCTTCACCCAACATGGCCAACTTTTCCAAACAGTGGATGGTGTTTGACCTGCCCTACATCACCAGCCCCGAGCATCAGCAAAAGCTGTACAAAGCCATCGATGACGGCGAACTGGGCAAAAAGCTGGATGAAATAGCCGCCTCCATCGGTCTGAAGCCCATCATGTACAGCGAATATGGTTACCGCAATTTTGTAACCACTAAAAAGCCTATCAAAACCGCTGACGATCTGAAAAACCTTAAGGTGCGTACCACCGACTCACCCATTGAAGTGGCCGTGGCTGCCGCGCTGGGCATGGCTCCCACCCCCATTTCGTGGGGCGAGACCTACACGGCTCTGCAGCAGGGCACCGTGGACGGCGAAGGCAACACATTCTCGCTGCTCAACGACGCCAAGCACACCGAAGTGCTGAAGTACGCAATAGATTCTGCCCACAACTACAGCATGCACCTGCTGATGATGAACAAAGCCTACTACGACAGCCTGCCTGCCGATGTGCAGCAGATTCTGACAGAAGCAGGCCGCGAAGCACTGACCTATCAGCGCTCCATCACCAGCGAGCTTGAAAAGAAAGCGGAAGACGCATTCATCGAACAGGGCATCACGGTGACCAGACTGAGCCCCGAAGAGCGCGCCAAGCTGGTCGAACGCACCCGCCCCGTCTGGGACAAGTTCAAAGACGACATTCCTGCCGAACTGATCAAACTGGTGCAGGAAACCCAGCAGTAAACAGAAACCGGGGCAGGGGGCCTGCCCGCTTCCTGCCCCGGAAAGCCGCTTTTCCGACAACGCAACCAAGAGGTCATAATGTCAGATCCCAACGTCACAGCCGCCATCATGAACGCTCAGGGCGAATGCTCCAGCGGCTCTCTGGAAAGCCGCCCCGGAATACTGGGCTGGCTTGATGCCAACTTTGAAAAGCCGTTTCTGGTTGCAGGCATGCTGGCCATCATCTTCATCATCACCTTCCAGACCCTGTACCGCTACATCGGCGTCTACCTGCACGAAGGCGCCGCAGCCGCCGTCTGGACAGAAGAAATGGCACGTTTCATCTTCATCTGGATATCGTATCTGGCTGTGCCTGTGGCCATTAAAAACCGCTCAAGCATCCGCGTCGACATTATTTTCGACAGGCTGCCCGTCAGGTTTCAGAATATATCGTGGATCATCGTGGACGTGTGTTTTCTCACACTGGCAGCCACCGTGCTCTGGCAGTCGCTTGATCTCATCAAAATGCAGCTGACCTATCCGCAGACATCTCCCGCTCTGCAGCTGCCCTACTATATTCCGTATCTTGTGCTGCCTGTCAGCTTCGGGCTGATGGCCGTGCGGCTGCTGCAGGACCTTGCCGGACAGGTACGCATCTGCGGTGCGGCGGATACCGTTATCGGCCTTATCCTGTGTGCGGTACTGGCCGCCCCCCTGTTCATCGCCGACTACATCGACCCGCTGCCGGTACTTTTCGGCTACTTTGCCCTGTTTCTGGTGGTGGGCGTGCCCATTGCCATAGGTCTGGGGCTGGCTGCGCTGGCCACCATCGTGGCCGCAGGCAGCCTGCCCATAGACTATGTGGCCCAGATTGCCTTCACGTCCATAGACAGCTTTCCCATCATGGCCATTCCGTTCTTCATCGCCGCGGGAGTGTTCATGGGTGCCGGCGGGCTTTCGCGCCGTCTGCTGAACCTTGCCGATGAAATGCTGGGCGCACTGCCCGGCGGCATGGCTCTGGCCACCATCGGCACATGCATGTTCTTTGCCGCCATCAGCGGTTCCGGCCCCGCCACCGTTGCCGCCATCGGCTCGCTGACTATTCCCGCCATGGTGGAACGCGGCTACTGCAAATACTTTTCTGCAGCCATTGTGGCCGCCGCCGGAGCCATCGGCGTCATGATTCCTCCCAGCAACCCGTTTGTGGTCTACGGCGTTTCCGCTCAGGCATCCATCGGCAAGCTTTTCATGGGCGGCATCGTGCCGGGCCTGCTGACCGGTCTTGCCCTTATGGCGTACAGCTACTGGTACTCCAAAAAGCGCGGCTGGAAAGGCGAAGTACGCGATCGCAACCTGAAGACCTTCATGCATGCCGTATGGGAAGCAAAGTGGGCTCTTATGGTGCCGGTCATCGTGCTGGGCGGCATATACGGCGGCATAATGACCCCCACGGAAGCAGCGGCACTGGCGGCCTTCTACGGCCTCATCATCGGCTGCTTCGTGCACCGCGAACTGAGCTGCGGCAGCTTTTACGACTGTGTGGTCGAAGCGGCCGGCACATCCGCCATGGTTATCGTGCTCATGTCCATGGCCACCATCTTCGGCAACATAATGACCATCGAAGAAGTGCCCACCACCATTGCACAGGCCATGCTGGGCCTGACCACAGACAAAATAGCCATCCTGCTCATGATCAACGTGCTGCTGCTCATCATCGGCACGTTCATGGAAGCTCTGGCCGCCATTGTCATACTGACTCCCATCCTGCTGCCCATTGTGCTCAAGGTCGGCGTCGACCCCGTACACTTCGGCATCATCATGGTGGTCAACCTTGCCATCGGGTTCGTCACACCGCCGGTCGGGGTCAACCTCTTTGTGGCAAGCGGCGTTGCCAACGCCAAAATCGAACAGTTGTCCAAGGTGGTTCTGCCGCTCATCGCGCTCATGCTGGCGGTGCTGCTGATCACCACCTACGTTCCCGCAATTCCCATGTTCTTTGCGGGCTGATGAAAGCACGGCGCACGGCCGGTGTCCTGCACCGCCCCGGGCGCAGCATATACACACTCAACAGAACTCAGACGAATACACTCAGGAGAAAAAACCATGCAATGCTGCACAACTCCCTTGTCTCCCCATGAACAGCGCCTTCAGGACAAAATAGCCGGTAAGGAAGACAGCTTCCGCAAGTCGCACGAGCGCGTGTTCAACATTCTGGACAGCTTTGACGGCAAACGCCCCCGCATCGACGTGGAACGCGCAAAGCTCTTCACCGACTCCATGAAGGAGACCGAAGGCCAGCCGCTGGTGCTGCGCTGGGCCAAGGCCATGAAGCATGTGGCCGAACATATCACCGTGTACATTGATGACGACCAGCTGATATGCGGACGCGGCGGCTGCCCCGGCCGGTACGGCGTGCTGTACCCCGAACTGGACGGCGACTTTCTTGATCTGGCCATTGAAGACCTGCCCAACCGTACCGAATCGCCCTTTACCATCACCGAAGCGGACGCACGCGTGGTGGTGGAAGAAATAGCTCCCTACTGGAAAGGCAAGACCTACCACGAAGACCTGAACCTCGCCCTGCCTTCGGATGTGCACAAACTGACCTATGACGACCCGCAGGGTCTGAAGTCGCGCTTCATTGTCAACGAAACCTCGTCGTTCCGTTCGTCCATCCAGTGGGTGCACGACTACGAAAAGGTTCTCAAGCGCGGTTTCAGAGGCCTGAAGGAAGAAGCGCAGGAGAAAATAGCAAGGCTTGATCCCTTAAGTCCCCGCGACAACGTGGAAAAGCGCCCCTTCCTTGAAGCTATCGTCATCGTGTGCGACGCCATTATTCTGTGGGCCAACCGTCATGCCAAGCTGGCGGCGGACATGGCTGCGGCAGAAACCAATCCCGTTCGCAAGGCGGAACTGGAAACCATGGCCGAGATATGCGCATGGGTACCGGAAAACCCCGCCCGCAACTTCTATGAAGCTGTGCAGGCCCAGTGGTTTACCCAGATGTTCTCGCGCCTTGAGCAGAAAACAGGCACCATTGTCTCCAACGGCCGCATGGACCAGTACTTCTGGCCCTTCTACCGCAAAGACATAGAAGAAGGCCGCATCACCGAAGAAAGCGCCCTTGAGCTGCTGGAATGCATGTGGGTGGGCATGGCGCAGTATGTCGACCTGTACATTTCTCCCGCCGGCGGAGCCTTTAACGAAGGGTACGCCCACTGGGAAGCTGTGACCATAGGCGGGCAGACTCCGCAGGGGCTGGACGCCACCAACGACCTGACCTACCTGTTCCTTAAGTCCAAGCGTGAATTCCCGCTGCACTACCCCGACCTTGCAGCACGCATTCATTCGCGCTCGCCCGAACGCTACCTGCACGACGTGGCCGAAACCATCAAATTCGGCTCCGGCTTTCCCAAGCTGATCAACGACGAAGAAATCGTGCCTCTGTATGTCTCCAAGGGTGCCACCTTTGAGGAAGCCCTGGACTACGCCGTTTCCGGCTGCACCGAAGCCCGTATGCCCAACCGCGACACCTACACCAGCGGCGGCGCATACATCAACTTTGCCGCAGCGCTGGAAATGGTGCTCTACAACGGGCGCATGCTCAAATACGGTGAAAACGAGCTGGGTCTGGAAACCGGCGACCCCACCCGCTTTGAAACGTGGGAAGAGTTCTGGAACGCCTATGTGCTGCAGCACGAGCACTTCCTGCGTGCGGCTTTCATCCAGCAGCACATCATCAACAACGTGCGCGCCCGCCACTTTGCCCAGCCCATGGGCAGCGCCCTGCACGACCTGTGCATGAAGCACTGCCTCGACCTGCACACCCCGCAGATTCCCGAAGGCATAAACCTCGGGTACTTCGAGTACATGGGCTTCGGCACCGTTGTCGACTCGCTTGCAGCCATCAAAAAGCTTGTTTTTGAAGACAAAAAGCTGACCATGCAGGAAGTCATCGAAGCCCTGAAGTGCAACTTCGAAGGCAAGGAAGACGTTCAGCAGATGCTCAAGTCCGCCCCCTGCTACGGCAACAACGATGAATACGCCGACAGCATCGCCCGCGAAATCGACGCCATTTCGGTAAAGTACGGCCGCCGTTACTCGCCCGAACTCGGCATGCACAACGACGTGCGTTATGTGCCTTTCACCTCGCACGTTCCTTTCGGCAAAGTGGTTTCTGCCACTCCCAACGGCCGGCTGGCCTGGACGCCGCTGTCTGACGGCTCATCCGCTTCGCACGGTGCCGACGTAAACGGCCCCACCGCTGTGCTGCAGTCCAACTTCAGTTCCAAGAACTACGGCTACCGCGACCGCGCCGCCCGTATGCTGAACATCAAGTTCACCCCCAAATGCGTGGAAGGCGATGAAGGCACCGAAAAGCTGGTCTCGTTCATCCGTACATTCTGCGACCTGAAGCTGTGGCACGTGCAGTTCAACGTGATCAACCGCGACACGCTGATTGCCGCGCAGAAAGACCCTGAAAAATACCGCAGCCTCATTGTACGCATTGCAGGCTACAGCGCGTACTTTGTGGACCTTTCGCCCGACCTGCAGAACGACCTTATCGCCCGTACCCAGCACGACGCGATGTAGGCACCGGCACTAAAAAGGCATCATCCACACTCAGCCGGCCAGCCGCCCCCTTTACGGGGGCGGCACCGGCATTTACCGAACCTGCTAGCCGAAAAAAAGGCATCCCATGAGCTCTTTTGAAGACAAAAAAACAACCGGCATCACATTCAATATACAGAAGTACTCCGTTCATGACGGCCCCGGCATCCGCACGGTTGTCTTTCTCAAGGGCTGTCCTCTGCGCTGCCGGTGGTGCAGCAACCCCGAATCGCAGCGCAGACGTATTGAACTGGCATACAACACAGGACGCTGCCTGACGCTGACCAAGTGTGTGCGCTGTGTCGAAGTGTGCACCATGAACGCCATTACACGGGCAGATGACGACACCATATCCATTGACCGCGCCCTGTGCGAGGAGTGCGGCATGTTCTGCGCCGAGGCATGTCCTTCAAAAGCGCTGATAACCTACGGCACCACGCGCACCGTGGACGAAGTGCTCAACGTGGTGGAACAGGACAGCGTCTTTTACGCACGCTCCGGCGGCGGGATTACCCTTTCCGGCGGCGAACCTTTTGCCCAGCCGGCTTTTGCTCTTGCACTGCTGCGCGAAGCCCGCAGACGGCACATCCACACTGCGGTGGAAACATGCGGCTACGCGTCATGGAGCGACATGGAACCGGCGCTGGAATATGTAAAATTTGTCCACTACGACATAAAAAGTCTGGACGACGAAAAACACCGCAGCGCCACAGGCGTGTCCAATGTCCGGATCATCGAAAACCTGCGGAATATCAGAAGCCGTTTTCCGGCGCTTAAAGTGGTCGTGCGCACCCCCGTTATTCCCGGTTTCAACGATACCGAAGAAGATATACGGGCCATTGCGCGGCTTACTGCGGAACTGGAAGTGGAATACCAGCTGCTGCCCTACCACCGGCTGGGCACGCAGAAGTACACCTTCCTCGACAGGCAGGCTCCCATGGGCGAGGTGGTTCTGGATGAACAGGTAATGACAGCGCTGAATGCCGTGGTGGCTGCAGAGCATGCAACAGACGGTTAAGCCCGTCCGGCCCCGCTCATATGCCGCACTGCAAGGGGCCGGCATGTCGTTTGACACGCAAAAAATGTCATGAAGCCGCTCAGATAACAGCGGCTTCATTTTTATGATGCATTCCGGAGACAACCATTTTACTATCACGCAACAACACATCGCAGAACACTTCTCCTGCGATATACTTTCCGGAAGCATCACGGTGCATACGCATTCTTAGATATGCACAAAATAATAAACACAGCATACAGTGCATCACATCAGCTTCATGCTTGGCATGGTAAAGCTGAAAGCGTGCTGCGCTGCATTTTGCCGGCCATACAATGCGTAAAGTAATACAACATATAGAAAGCATATTTGATGTATTAAGTGACGGGATATACATTACAGACAAATCCGGAAAGACCCTGTTCGTCAACAAACGGTACGAACAGCTTACCGGCCTGCAGATGAAAGACATCAAGGGACTGAATGTCAGCACCCTGCTGGAAGAAGGTGTCTTTGACATCATTCTGAACCCCGAAATAGTCCGCACACGCCGCCCGGCCACATCCGTGCAGAATGTCCGGCAGAGCAAAAAGGTCATCCTGCGCGGCTATCCTGTGTTTGACGATGAAGGTGAAGTCTGTCTTGTGGTCACATTCGCACGCGACATCACCATGATAACCCAGTTCCGCGACCAGATAGCCCAGCAGCGCGAGCTGATAGACTCGTTCAACGAGCGCATGGAACACATGGCGCAGGAGCAGACCCGCCACCCGCGCCCCGTATTTGAAAGTCATGCCATGAAACGGGTTCTGGAACTGCTGCAGCGCGTGGCTTCCACCGATGCCACCATGCTTATTCTGGGTGAAACAGGGGTGGGCAAAGATGTGATTGCCCGTCTTGCCCATGAATACAGTCCCCGCGACGGCAAGCTGTTCATGAAGGTGGACTGCGGCAGCATAGCTGAAAATCTTATAGAATCTGAATTGTTCGGCTATGTTCCGGGTGCGTTTTCCGGAGCAAGCAGCAAAGGGAAACCGGGTTACTTTGAAATAGCCGACGGCGGTACGGTTTTTCTGGACGAAATAGGCGAGCTGCCGCTGCCCATGCAGGCAAAGCTGTTGCGCGTGCTGCAGGACAGAGAGGTCATGCGCGTGGGCGCCACGCAGCCCAAAGAGGTCAATGTGCGCATCATCGCCGCCACCAACCGCAATCTGGCAAAAGAGGTGGAAGAAGGGCGGTTCCGCAGCGATCTTTTTTACCGCCTGAATGTGGCCGTGCTGCGGCTGCCGCCGCTGCGCGAACGCAGCGACGACATTCTTCCGCTGGCAGACACGTTTCTTGACCGGTTCAATGCCAAATACCACCGCACCATGACCATGACCAGAGCCACTCGCCACGCTCTGGGCAACTACGGCTGGCCGGGCAATGTGCGTGAGATGCAGAATCTCATCCAGAGCCTTGTGGTCACATGCGACGGGCGCTCTATCCGCCCCGAGCATCTGCCGCCGCATATCACCCGCGCAGGCAAAAGCACTCCCTACACGCCCCCCGCCCCCGAAGACGAGCGTCCGCTGAAGGAAATCATGGCCGACATCGAACGGGAAATTCTGCAGGAAGCCCTCAAACGTCACGGCTCGGTATGCAAGGTGGCATCCATGTACAAAATAAGCAGGACCACCCTGTTCAGAAAATTACGTGACGTACAGGACGGCACGCACGAAGACGCCTGACGCCGCAAGGCCCGCACACGCCGGCGGTTTCCGCAGTGCCGCCTTTCTGCCCGGGGCCGGATGCCGCGGCCGCCATGAACACATAAACCGCCCGCGGCAACTGTATGCCGCGGGCGGTCTGCACTTGTGCATCCGCAAAAAAAAAGCGTGTGCCCCGGACATTGCATCCGCGACACACGCAAGGAGCCCCGGCGCAGTCTGCTGAAAGCCGCGGCCCGCCCACCCAGCCAGAATGGCCGGCCGCACAGCCGCTGCGTCTTCGGAGGAAAAACAATCATCGCCGGTGCGCCGCACCGGAAAAAGACAGATGCACCGCCCTGCCCGGCCAATGGCCGGACGGGCCTGTGCGGGCGGTGCATCTGTTTCTGTTACAGACGGATCACCTTTCCGGGCGCCTCGTCCGTATTGGCGGCATTGCGCACCACATACCGGCCGTTGACCAGTACATGATGGATGCCGTCGGGGAACTGGCAGGGGTCGGTAAAGGTTCCGTTGTCCTGCACAGTCTGCGGGTCAAACACCACAATATCGGCATAATTTCCGGCTTTCAGTTCACCTCGTCCGGCAAGTCCGAACACAGAGGCGGGGCGGCCTGTCATTTTACGCACGGCTTCTTCAAGCGTCAGGGCGCCGCGTTCGCGCACATAGCGGCCAAGCACCCGCGGAAAAGCACCATATACGCGGGGATGCGGCTTGCCGCCCAGCAGACCGTCAGTGCATACGTTCATCTCGGGACGGCGCATAAAGCCTTCCACATGTTCTTCCAGACCGTAAAAATCGACCATGCCCACGGCATTCTCTTCCTGCAGCAGCAGATCAAATGTGGCCTCGAAAGGATCCTTGCCGCGCAATTCACCCAGTTCCACAAGGTTCTTGCCTATGCAGTCGCCGTTGGCGGCGGTTTTCACGTCGGTCACATATATGCCGTCCAGTCCGGCAAACTCCACAAAGTTGTCCCAGCCGGCGATGCCGCTGCGGATATCACGCACCATGCGCCTGCGGGCTTCGGGGTCGGCCAGCCTCTGCAACAGCAGATCGGTCCCGCCGTCATGCACCCACGGCGGCAGAATCACGCCCAGCATGGTGGAACCGGCAATGTAGGGGTACTGATCAAAAGAGACACGGATGCCTTCGGCACTGCATCTGTCCAGCAGCGCGAGCACTTTTTCATACTTGTCGGCATTGTTTTTGCCGCAGATCTTAAAGTGCGAAAAATGCACCTTCACGCCCGATTCGCGCCCCATGGTGATGACTTCTTCCATGGATTCCAGAATGGTGTCGGCCTCGCTGCGCTGGTGGATAACCAGAGGTCTGTCGAATTCCGCAGCCGCTTTGCACAGGGCCACCATCTCGCGCGTGTCGCTGTAGGCGCAGGGCATGTAAATAAGTCCGGTGGAAAAACCCATACCGCCGGCTTCCAGTTCACGGCGCAGGATGTCCTGCATGCGGCGCAGGTCGTCGTCCGTGGCTTTTACATTGGAAAGCCCCAGCGCCTCCATACGCACGTTGCCGTGCGGGATCAGATACCCTTCGTTGGGTGCGCTGCCGTTCTGCTCCAGCAGCTTCAGGTAGCCGTCGGTGGTGGCATACGACCAGTCCAGCTCTTCCACATCGCCGTCCAGACCGGCAAGATTTTTACGCCACGGGCTTTCATACTCCGCAGGCATGGGCGCGGCGGAAATACCGTCCTGACCCAGAATTTCTGTTGTGATACCCTGCCTTGTCTTGGCGGGCACATGTTTTTCTCTGAAAATCAGCAGGTCGGAATGGCTGTGGGTGTCGATGAAGCCGGGGCAGACGACACAACCCTGAGCGTCGAGCACTTCATCGAAATCGCCCTGAGGATTGCTGTCCGGCAGCACCGCGACGATCCTCTCTCCTTCGGTCACTACAGAACCGCTGAAACCGGCGGCTCCTGTCCCGTCGATGATGGTGGCGTTGCTGATAAGTCTTTTCATGGTCTTTTCCCCCTGCCTGTCACGGGCAGTTGCTTTCCGGTGAAATTTCCGGCGCAGGAAGCGCTGTTGCGGAATCCTGCGCCGCGGGCGGGCCGGTTTTTTTCCGGGTGCAGCGGAAAAGCAGCGTCCGGCCCGCGCAGTGAGACGCTGCAGGACGGGCGCGCCTTCACCCGCGCCCGTCCCGTCAAATAACCTTGCTACTCTTCGCCGCTCGCCTTGCGGTGTTCTTCGGTGATGGCCAGCGGGGCAGGCGCAACACCCATGGCGATTTCAATCTTGGAAATCGCAAAGAAGCTCACGGTACTGACCAGCGCGCCGAACACGATGGCCATGATGCCGTAGGGTTCACCGGCCTGCTGCCATCCGATGGCAGCCACGGACCCCAGAATGATGGAGTACAGTCCGGCGTTTACGGTGGCTTTTTCATAAATCAGCCCGAAGACGAACGCTGCGAAAGGACCGGCGGCACGCATGGTGAATGCCAGAATGAGCAGCGATATGATGGAGTAGTTACCCAGCGCGATGCCCACGGCGCACATGCCCACGAACAGGATGGCGCCCTTGCTCCATGTCATGAGCTGCTTGTCTGTGGCATCGGGACGGATATACTTCTGAAAGACGTCTTTGGTGAACAGTGTGGACACGGCCAGCATGTTGCCGGAGGCGCTGGACATGGTTGCCGCCACCACCGATGCCAGAACCACGCCTGCGATGATGGTCGGGGCGAAATGCTGCGCGGCCGTGGGCAGCGCACTGTTGGGTTCGATACCGGGGAAGTGGGCCAGTGCCACCAGACCTATGACTGCCGGAATGAAGCCGTACAGGGCCATCAGGCAGGAGCACATGAAGGAGCCCATCTTGGCCACTTTGGCGTTACGTGCGGCAAAATACCGCTGAACCGCTTCCTGACCTGTGGAAAAGGTCATGAAGTACATAAGGATAAGTCCGAATATAGTCTTCCAGCCCACGTTGGTCAGGCTCATCTGCGAAGGAGGCAGAGTGGCCACAAGATGGTCCCACCCGCCGGAGTTGTGCAGAATGATGGGCATGGCCACAGCCATACCTACGGTGATGAAGAATATATGCACGATATCGGTAAAGGCCACCGACATGAGCCCGCCCATGAGCGTGTAGGCCGTGACCACGCAGCCGGAAAGGATGATGACCATGGTCAGGTCGGCGCCGGTTACCACATGGATGACCGACGAGGTGGCAATGACCTGCGCAGCCGTGGCAAAGAAAAGGGCGCTGATGGAAAGAAAAGTGGTTATGATATGCGATGTGCGGCCGTAACGCCGTGCCAGAATTTCAGGAACCGTGGTGGCCATGGAGCGGCGCAGATACGGGGCGACGAACGACACCAGAAAGATGCCGATACCGGCGCTGACAACGTACCATCCTGCGGAAAAACCCCATTCGCCATAGGCCTTGGCCGCAACGCCCAGGGTACTGCCGCCGCCGATTTCGGCGGCGGCGAGAGTCCCTGCCATCATAGCCGGACCAAGCTGCCGGCCTGCCAGAAGAAAATCTTCAGATTGACGGATTTTGCGTTTGGCGACCCACAGGCCGATTCCGATCATGCACGCCATATAGGCCAGAATAACATAGAATGTGCTCGTCATGGCAGGTGACTCCTCTTCTAGGCCTGCAGCAGGGCTCGGCTGATGGCCATGTAGCCGGCAACAGCCTTGTAGAGTTGATCAAGCTCGATGTACTCATCATCGGTGTGTGCCAGAGTTTCGAGCGAGGGACCGAAGCCGAAGGTTCTGATACCTGCCTCGCCGGCATAGTGACTGCCGTTGGTGCAGAAGGCATAGTGGTCTATCTGCGGGTCAAGACCGGCTGCACGCAGACCGCCCAGAACCTGCCGGACAAACTCTTCGGACTCTTCGTAACGCCATGCGGGGAAAAACCGCTCGGCGCGGATGGTTTCGCCGGTGTGGCAGGGGGCCTGATCTTCAGCCAGCCCCACAGTTGCCTTGAAAGCTGAATCTTCGGCCTGCAACCGGGCAATGATGTCGCGGATGGGCTGCAGAATGGACTCTTTGGTTTCTCCCACCAGCAGGCGCCGGTCGTAGGTCACGCGGCAGCCGGAAGGCACCACCGAGGCGCCGGGGTACGGAGACGACTTGATGTCGGTAAGGGCGTTGGTACCTTTGCCCAGCACTTCCTGTTCGGGCGGGGTCAGCGCTTCCACGCAGGCCACCAGCTTCATCATTTTGTGCACGGCGTTTATGCCTTCATCGGGCGATGCGGAGTGCGCGGGTTTGCCCTCTGTCTGCAATACAATTTCAGCCCGGCCGCGCTGGGCTATTTTCAGATTCAGCTGCGATGCTTCGCCGATGACCACATAATCGGGCTTGACGGCACTGCTGATTTCGCGTGCGGCCACCCCTTCAAAGCATTCTTCGTGCACCACGCCGGCCACATAAATCTCACCGGCGAAATCACGGTTTTCCGGCTTTGCCATTTCAGCTGCCGCCACGGCCATGGCTGCCACGGCGCCTTTCATGTCCGACGTGCCGCGGCCGTACATGCGGCCGTTTTCGATCTGGGCGCCGAAAGGATCTCTGGTCCAGCGTGCGGCATCCACAGGCACAGTGTCTATATGGCCGTCAAACAGAATTCTGGGGCCGGGGCGGTTGCCTTTCACACAACCGATGATGCTGCCGTAACGGTCGACAGTCACCGAATCAAACCCGCTCGACTCCATGAAGGCCTTGAGTTCGGAAACGACACCGGCTTCCTCGCCCGAGACGCTGGGCTGCCGGATAACGGCAGCGCACAGGTCCACAACGCTTTTCTTCACTTGTTCATTCAACACGGTGATACCTTTTTATCCTTCAATTTCAGGGTAGGCGCCCTGCCAGACAATCTTGCGGTACATCACAGGGTCGGTGTCGCCTTCGGTGCTGATGACCAGCACGCGCGAGTCGCCGTCCAGTTCCAGAGCCTCGCGCACGGGAGCCATGTCGGGCATACGCATGAGGCATTCAACTATGCCGGTGGTCACTGCGCCGGATTCTCCGGAAATGACACGGGCATCTCCGGGCCGCGGGCTGGCAAGAATACGCATGCCGTTGGCGGCCACCCAGTCGGGGCATGATATGTAGCCGTCGCTGTAGTCGCGCAGAATGCTCCAGCCCACCGTGTTCGGCTCTCCGCAGGCCAGACCGGCCATCACCGTGGGCATGTCGCCGGTGACAAAGTGCGGGTTGCCGTCAGCAGCGGCGGCAGAGCGGAAAATGCAGTCAGCCAGTTCCGGTTCCACCACTGCGGTTACAGGGCGGCGCTCGCCGTAGCGCTGAGCCAGCAGCCCCTGAACGCCACCGGCAAAGGAACCCACTCCCGCCTGCAGAAACACATGCGTGGGGGCTTCGCCTTCCTGCCGTTCAAACTCTTCCAGAGCTTCAAGCGCCAGCGTGGTGTATCCCTGCATGATCCAGCCGGGAATTTCCTCGTAGCCTTCCCACGCGGTATCCTGCACCATAACCCAGCCTTTTTCCTGCGAATCTTTCCATGCAAGACGCACAGCGTCATCGTAGTTCAGGTCGGTTATGCTGGCCTGTGCTCCTTCTGCGCGGATATTTTCAAGCCGCGTTACGGCGGAGCCTTTGGGCATATAGATAACGGATTTCTGTCCCATACGGTTGGCAGCCCATGCCACACCGCGGCCGTGGTTTCCGTCCGTGGCCGAAACAAACGTCACTTCACCCAGCGCTTCACGCACTTCCGCAGAGCACAGACGTTCCATGCTCATCTCGGCAATGGGCACGCCCAGACGCCGGCAGATGTGCTTGGCTATGGCATAGCCCCCGCCAAGCACCTTGAAGGCGTTCAGGCCAAAACGTTTGGATTCATCCTTAAGGTAGAAAGACGATACGCCCAGTTCTGCGGCCAGTCCTTTCAAACCGACAAGAGGAGTGGGTTCATACCCTTCAAAGGTCTTAAAGAAACCGCGGACGACTTCCGCCTCTGCGCAGGACAGAAAGCTCACGTCCACCTTGTCTGTCTGCTGTCTGGCCTTCTGGTTGGCAATAAAACGGATGTTACTCATGAAACTGCGACCTACACTTCGGCAATGAGTTCGATTTCCACAAGCGCATCCTTGGGCAGGGCGGCTACCTGCACGCAGCTGCGGGCGGGAAATGCGGTGGAGAAAAACTCCGCGTAGACGGCGTTCATCTGGGCAAACTGCGAAAGATCTTTCATAAACACGCCGGTGCGGCACACCTTGTCCAGCGAAGAACCGGCAGCTTCCAGAATGGCCTTGGCGTTGGTCAGGCTCTGTCTGGTCTGAGCTTCAATACCGTCCACCAGTTCGCCTGTGGCGGGGTCAACGGGCAGCTGGCCTGAAATATACAGGGTGTCACCTTTGAGCACGGCCTGTGAATACGGACCGATAGCTGCGGGGGCGGCATCGGTGTGTACAATCTTTTTCATGAAATCCTCCTAAAAATGTCAGTAGGTATGCCGCCCTTAAGGCAAAGAGGATGCCAAAATGAATACCTGACATTAATTTTATGTCATATCATGTAGTTACAAAAAAGAGACAGGCACGTCGCCACTGCCCGGCTTCATTGATACTTCTCATATTGAAAAAATTTTCTCGATGTGATAATTTCTCTATAACACATTGCAACATGCTGCAATACAGACATTTTTTCACAACAAACATAGCTTTTTCAATACAGACGCCATCTGCAAACAGAAAAGCTATTATCATATCGAGAACAGAGAATGCTCGACAGCATCGCACCGGCCATAAACCGGATTGCACAGGTCATATCCATTGTCATCGGGCTGGACGTGGAGGTGGTGAACGCCGAATTTGTCCGCATTGCCGGTACGGGGCGCTATGCCGAGGGCGTGGGTACCAGCATCATAGAAGCAGGACAGGTCTACCGGACGGCACGCCGCACCGGCCGCCCCGTGTATGTGGAAAAACCCCGCTTTCATCCCATCTGTGACGGCTGCAAAAAAAAAGACACCTGCGAAGAAAAGCTCACGCTCTGCGCCCCCATCAAGATTGACGGCAAGGTGGAAGGCATCATCGGCATTATCTGCTTCAATGAAGAAGACCGGGCGCGCATACTGAAAACCCGTGATTCATTTCTCGACTTCGTGGACATGATGTCCAACATTGTCATCAGCGCCGCACGGGACCAGCAGCGCATAACCATGATGTCCAACACCGTGGACATGCTGCAGAGTGTGGTGGATGCCTATTCCGACGGGGTGTTTGTTTTTGGCCGCGACGGACAGCTGACCTATGTGAACGAACATGCCAAACGCACCATACGCCTGCCCGACCCGCCCCTGCCGGCCAACCTGACTCTGACTGCCACCGGCAACACGGTGGAAGACGCCGACGAATACGAACTGAGCTACAACGGCAAGGAACTGATGGTCATGGGCCGCACCGTGGAACTGGCCGCGCAGGACCCGCGGTTTGCACGTCTGGTCATTTTTGAACATCAGCGCGATTTCACCAGGCGCATGTCGCGGTTCACATCGCAGGCCCATTCGAACGGGCTGGGGGCCATACTGGGCAACTCGCCCGCCGTGGTGCGGCTGAAAGAACGCGTGCGCAGCATCGCCACATCATCTTCCACCGTGCTCATAGAAGGTGAAAGCGGTACCGGCAAGGAACTGTTTGCCCGTGCCATTCACAAGGAAAGCAACAGACACGACCAGCCGTTCATTGCCATCAACTGCGGGGCCATTCCTGATTCACTGCTGGAAAGCGAACTTTTCGGCTATATAAGCGGAGCCTTTACCGGTGCGCGGTCTTCCGGACGCATCGGCAAATTCGAGCTGGCCAACGGCGGGGTGCTGTTTCTGGATGAAATAAGCTCCATGCCCCTGTATCTGCAGGTCAAGCTGCTGCGCGTACTGCAGGAACGCACCATCACACGGCTGGGGTCCAACAAGCTTATCAACATAGATATCCGTGTCATTGCCGCCACCAACGACAACCTCAGCGAACTTATCGCCCACAACTCGTTCCGCAGTGACCTGTACTACCGGCTCAAGGTCATTCCTTTTGAAATCCCCCCGCTGCGCGAACGGCTGGAAGATGTGGACATGCTGACCGAACATTTCTTCCGCAAGTACGGAGAACGGTTCGGCAAAAATCTGCGCCACATAGACCCGCAGTGCATGGACATGCTTAAAAGCTACCCCTGGCCGGGCAACATCCGTGAATTTGAAAACGCCATTGAATTCATAGTCAACATGATGCCTGAAAACGGCGTGGTGACACCTGCCGTTCTTCCCCCTTTTCTGCATGCCGCGCTGCGCGGTGAAAAAAAAGAACAGCTGGATCGGCAGGACGATATCATCCCCCTGAGCGAGCTTGAACGCCAGGCCATACAGCGGGCGCTGGACCGCTTCGGTTCCACCACCGGCGGCAAAAAACTTGCAGCCGAGCGGCTGGGCATAGGGCTGGCCACACTATACCGCAAAATCCAGCTGTACGGGCTGTAGCACGCCTGCCGGATACAGGCCGCACCAGACGCGGCACAGCCTTGTGCACGCCACGCGGCTGCGGCCTGCGGCAGGACAAACCGGAACAGGTTACAGCGCCGGGGGCGGCGTACCTCCGGCCGCCCGCACAACGGCGTCGCGCAGCACTGCAAACGGCTGCGCCCCCACAATTTTACCATATCCTTCAATGAAAAAAGTCGGAGCGGCACGCACTCCCTGCCCGCGTGCCTGCCGCGCATATTCCTGCAGTACCGGTTCATATCTGCCATCCTGCACAGCCCGCATAAATTCCGCCTTGTCCAGTCCGGCAGCTGCGGCCGCACTGCCCAGCACCGCCATGTCGCCTATGTCTGCCCCGTCGGTGAAATACGCTCGGAAAACGGCCTCGTCATAGATATCTGCCCTGCCCTGCCGCGCAGCGTGTATTCCGCCCAGCAGGGCATGACGCGAGTTGCTCAAAAGCCGCTGTCCGCCGAACCTCTTGCCCAGCGGCGCCCCGCGCCGGTCCATGTCTGCCATAAAAGCCGCGGGATCAAGATCGGGAAAGTATTCCGCCAGTTCCACCCCCCGCAGCGGCGTTTCGGGATGCACTTCATATGGCAGCCACTCGGAGCTGACATTCAGTTCCGCCTGCAGTTTTTCGACAAGCCCCTTGCCGATATAGCAGAACGGTCAAATATAATCTGAAAAAATTCTGATATTTACAGGATTCATAAAGTTTCTCCGCAGTGTTTCAGGCTCCAATTTTCATGCACTGTTCTGTTGTACGGGCATGCCGTTGCCCATGCCGCCGGACGTCCGGCCATACGCGGGACACATCATGCCCCGCCTCTCAGGCCGGAGCAAGTACCCGGAAAAGTACAGGCCACATCTGCACGCAGTATGACACAAACTCTCGACAGGCTTGCACCTTTATCCTGAAGTGTGTACGGATAAATCATCGGAAAAGCGCTGCGGTTGCGTCTGCCTGCTGATCAGACGGCGCTGCTGCCCCCTGTTCCGCAGTGCTTGCTCCCGGGGTTGCCTGCCGGTGGTACCGGCGGGAGGAGGTCGTATTGCGCGCCAATGCCAGCATTGCAGGCCGTATCGGTCTTTTGCTGCTCTTTCTTATTGTCTTCGCCTCTGCCATCGGGCTCACATACACCTACTACATCAAGCTTGTGCAGTCCGATTCGCTGGCAGAGGTAAAATCGGCCACGGTGCACGGCTACGAACGAACTCTGCGCTACTCGGTGCAAAGCATGGCCGCGGCATTGTCGGACGCCATGACCAAAGCCCGTGAACGGGGCGATAATCCGGTTGATGTGCTGCGGCGCACCATCAATGCCGTGCGCTACGACAACGATGGTTATTACTTTGTCTACGACCTCAACGGCATCAACATCGTCCATCCTCTTGACCCCGCTTTTCAAGGCACCGACCGCCTGAACCACCACGACAAAGACGGCGTGCCCTACATCAGTATTCTGGCATCACTGGTCCGCAGCGGCGGCGGTTATGTTTCGTACAGCTTTCACAAGCCCGGCGAAACCACCCCGCTGCCCAAACTGGCCTACGCCGAGATTATTCCCGGTACCGACTTCTGGCTGGCCACAGGCATCTACACCGACAACATCCAGAACGAACAGGAAAAGCTGGCCGCGCGTCTTGACGGGCATATCAACAAGGCCCTGATGATCGTGGGCGTGGGGGTTTTCATCACCCTTGTCTTTTTTGTACTGCCCACCAGCCTGTATATGGTCAGCGGCATTCTTAAACCGTGGCGCCAGATGGAACGCGAACTGCGTCATGCACAAAAAATGGAGGCCATCGGCATTTTTGCGGGCGGCATAGCGCATGATTTCAATAATATTCTCGGCGCCATATCGTCATGCAGCGAACTGGCACTGGAAGATACGCCGGAAGACAGCCCCGTGCGCGAAGACCTGTACCATGTGCTCAAGGCGGCACGGCGCGGTAAAAATCTTGTCAAACGCATCAAGACGTTCAGCCAGCGCACCGAACTGACCAAAACCACGGTGCAGGTACGATACACCGTACAGGAATGCATCCAGCTGCTGCAGACATTCATTCCCGCCACAGTGGAGGTCCGCCTGCGCATCAATGCGCCCACCGCGCAGGTAAAAGCCGACCCGGACCAGCTGCTGCAGGTGCTCATGAACCTGTGCACCAACGCCGAGCAGGCCATGCGCGGCATGAAGGGCCTGCTGGAAATCACACTGGACATGGAAACTCTGGACACCGGACACGCCGCCCCGCTGGAACTGCCCGCGGGACGTTATGTGGTCATATCCGTACGCGACACGGGTACAGGCATGAAGCCGGTGGTCATGAAACACGTGTTTGAACCTTTCTACACCACACGCAAAAAAAGCGGCGGAACGGGGCTGGGACTTTCCATCACCCAAAACATCGTCCGGCTGCACGGCGGGCGCATAACGGTGGACAGCGCGCCCAGCAGGGGCTCAACCTTCCGCGTGTACCTGCCCTGCAGCGGCATGGCCGAAGAAGTACAGGAAAAACAGATACGTTCCGCACTGCAGCGCGGCAATGAATCGTTGCTGATAGTGGATGACGACGATGACCTGGCCTATTCCGTGGGAAAACTGTTCACGCGGCTGGGATACAAAGTCACCAGCGTCACACGCAGCAAAGAGGCACTGGAACTTTTCAGACGAAAGCCCCATGCCTTTGATCTGGTACTTACCGACCAGATGATGCCCAACCTCACAGGCGTGGAACTGACTCGCGAGCTGCTGAGCATCCGGCCGGACCTGCCCGTCATCATGTACACCGGCTTTGAAGGCACTGGGAACCTGTCGCGCTATCCCAAAGACTGGCGCAAGGTCGGGGTGGCCGCCTTTTTCTACAAACCGTTTGATACCGCGGCTCTGAGCGCGGAAATACGCACCCAGCTGGACAAGCATAAAAAGCACAGGAGCACCGCACATGCGCGTTCTGATCATTGACGACGACGAACATATGCGCCACGCGCTGGGACGCACAGTCAGACGTCTGGGATGTGAACCGGTCATGGCCGGCATGGGCGGCGAAGGCCTGCAACATGCGGAAAAAGGCGATATCGATGCCGTGTTTCTGGATGTGCGGCTGCCGGACGGCAACGGGCTTTCCTTTCTGCCCCGGCTGGCGGAAGCCCCCTCACGCCCGGAGGTCATAATCATCACCGGCGCCGGAGACCCTGACGGTGCAGAACTGGCCATTACCAACGGCGCGTGGGACTACATAGAAAAGACAGCTTCCATTCAGGATATTACGCTTACCCTCAGACGTGCGCTGGATTTCCGCCGCGAACGCATGGAATCGCGCAAGGACTGCCCCGTACGCGCCCTGCGCCGCAAAGGCATAGTGGGTGACAGCCCCGCCCTGATGCGCTGTCTTGATCTGGTTGCACAGTCGGCCCAGACCCGCGCCAACGTCCTCATCTGCGGCGAAACAGGTACCGGCAAGGAACTGTTCGCCCGCGCCATACACGAAAACAGCATGCGCTCCGACGGCCCCTTTGTGGTGGTGGACTGCGCCGGTCTGCCGGAAAATCTGGTGGAAAGTATTCTTTTCGGCCACAGCAAAGGATCATTCACCGGTGCAGAAAAAGACCGCACAGGACTGGTGCAGCGTGCCCACGGCGGAACGCTCTTTCTGGACGAGGTAGGCGAACTGCCACTGCTCATGCAGAAAAGCTTCCTGCGGGTTCTGCAGGAGCGCACCGTCCGCCCGCTGGGGTCGGCAGAGGAAGTGCCCTGCGACTTCCGGCTGGTGGCGGCGACAAACCGCGATCTGGAAGCCATGGTGCAGGCGGGAGAATTCCGCAATGATCTTCTGTTCCGCCTGCGTTCCATACTTATCGATCTGCCGCCGCTGCGCGAACGCAAAGATGATATCCCCGCCATCAGCAACAATTATCTGGACAGGGAATGCGCAAGGGCCGGCATGGACCGCAAAGGGTGCTACGCGGATTTTTTTGATGTGCTCACGCACTACAGCTGGCCGGGCAACGTGCGCGAACTGCTGCATGCGCTTGACCACGCACTGGCTGCAGCCATTACCGAACCGTACCTTTTTGCATGGCATCTGCCGCCCGCACTGCGTGCCAAAGTAGCCCGGGCCCGTGTGGCTGCCGGTCCCGGCAGCACGCCGCCGCAAGCATCGCCCCCCATGGCTGAAAACGCCGGCGCCGGGCTGCCGCTGCTGCAAGATTACCGTGAAGCGGTGCTGCAGCAGGCCGAATCAGGATACCTGCGGCGCCTCATGGCAGAAAGCGGCAACTGCGTGCGCAAAGCAGTCAGCACGTCAGGTCTTTCCCAGTCGCGGCTGTATGCCCTGTTAAAAAAACACAACATAACCACCTCATGATGTACCGGCGGCCACGCGCATATGCAGCAAACCAGCGCCGCAAAAGCCTGCTGACGGCAGGCTGTGCGCCTGCGCCGCCGCCTGTTCCGCCTCCATGCCGGCCCCGCAGCAGCCGTTTTACCCGTCCGCCCCGCACATCCGTACCACCGCAGACACGACAACCCGACAAAGGGCCGTGTCTGGCATGCTCCGGCATCCGCCTGCCGGTACACTGCATTTTCCTGCTGAACAGTAACAGCCCTTCCCCTCTCTCTACTTTCCTGCCGCACAAGAAAATTATCCTGCATGACAGGAAAAACGCATTGACCACTCAAACAGCAAAACATGCATGCGTCTGAAATATCACACTATACTAGATATAACAGACTGGCACGGCATATGCTTTTGTGTACTGCAGGCACACCCGCAGGGGCACCGGAAAAGCCCCGGCGGAGCGCACCGCCTGCGGTATCCGCAGTGCACGGGTGGCGGCCTGTTTCCGGCAGGCCTTTTCCCAGCAACGAACCTTTACCGAGGAGCAGCACATGAACTCCAGCACCGTAACGCTTCATGTTCCCCAGCGGAGCAAACTGGCAGGCAGGCTCGACTTCCTCCAGATGCTCTCGGGTGTCCTGTTGATTCTCTTCTTATGGGCGCACCTGCTGCTGGTCTCCAGCGTCATCCTGAGCCCCCGGCTGATGAACGCCATTGCATGGTTTTTCGAGGCAACATTCATGGCGCAGATAGGCGGGCCGGTCATTTTTGCGCTCATGCTTTTCCACTTCATTCTTGCCGGACGCAAGATGCCCTTCCGCACGACGGAGCAAAGAGCTTTTCTGCGGCATGCGGGCATGCTGCGGCACAAAGACACATGGATGTGGGTGGCACAGGTGGTTACGGCGCTGATCATTCTGGTCATGGCCAGCATCCATATGTACGAAGTGCTCACCGACCTGCCCATAACCGCCCAGAAAAGCGCGGCCCGCATCCAGCACGGCGGCTGGCTTTCTTTTTATCTCATTCTGCTGCCCATGGCTGAAATCCACGTAGGCGTGGGATTTTACCGCATAGGGGTGAAATACGGCTTTATCACCCGTGAAAACCGCAAATGGTATCAGCGCACCGAAAACGCCATGATGATCGGCTTCATTGCGGTGGGGCTGCTTACTCTTGTCCGCTTCATGTTCCTTGACCTCATTTAATTATTTCAGCCAGAGCAAGAGGTGTTCAATGCAAGTTATCTATACCGACGTCCTGTGCATAGGCGCCGGCCTTGCCGGTGAGCGGGTCGCCGTTGAAGCGGCCATGGCAGGATTCGATGTGGTCTGTCTTTCCATCGTTCCCCCCAGACGTTCGCACTCTTCCGCCGCTCAGGGCGGCATGCAGGCCGCTCTCGGCAATGCCATAATGGGTGACGGTGACTCCACCGATGTGCACTTTGCCGATACGGTCAAAGGCTCCGACTGGGGGTGTGATCAGGAAGTGGCCCGGCTTTTTGCCGACACAGCCCCCATCGTCATGCGCGAAATGGCTCACTGGGGCGTGCCGTGGAACCGCGTTGTGGCCGGCATGCATACTTATTACAAAGGCGGCAAACCCTTTGACGCCGAAGAAAAAAAAGAAAAACACGGTCTCATCCACGCCCGCGCCTTCGGCGGCACCGCCAAATGGCGTACCTGCTACACATCCGACGGCACAGGACACTCCGTGCTGTACACGCTGGACAACATCTGCCTGCAATACGGCGTAAACATTCATGACAGAGTACAGGCCGAAGCCATCATCCACGACGGTCAGACCTGCATGGGCTGCATTGCCCGCAGTCTGCGCACCGGCGAGCTGATAGCCTACTTCGCCTCTGCCACACTTATTGCCACCGGCGGTTACGGCCGTATCTACCGCGCCACCACCAACGCCGTCATCTGCGACGGCGGCGGACAGATAGCAGCGCTGGACACCGGCATTGTTCCCATGGGCAATATGGAAGCCGTGCAGTTTCACCCCACGGGCACCGTGCCCACCGACATTCTGGTGACCGAAGGCTGCCGCGGTGACGGCGGCACCCTGCTGGACGTCAATGAATACCGGTTCATGCCCGATTACGAACCGGAAAAAGCCGAGCTGGCCTCGCGCGACGTGGTTTCGCGCCGCATGACCGAACACATGCGCAAGGGGCTGGGGGTCAAAAGCCCGTACGGCGACCATCTGTGGCTCGACATCCGCCATCTGGGCGAAAAACACATCACCACCAACCTGCGCGAAGTGTACGACATCTGCACCAACTTCCTCGGTGTGAACCCCATCCATCAGCTTATTCCCGTGCGGCCCACCCAGCACTATTCCATGGGCGGCGTGCGTACAGACAAAGACGGTGCGGCCTACGGGCTTACGGGTCTGTTTGCCGCAGGCGAAGCCGCCTGCTGGGACATGCACGGCTTCAACCGGCTGGGCGGCAACTCGCTGGCAGAAACAGTTGTGGCCGGACGTCACATAGGCAAAAAAATCGTCGAATTCCTGCAGGGGCATTCCACCAGCTTCTCCACCGGCGCCATGCGCGATGCCGCAAACAAAATGAACCAGCGCATCAGCGACATCGCCGCCGGACGCAAGGGTAAAGAAAGCGCCGTAACCCTGCGCAACGAACTGCAGGACATCATGATGGAAGGAGTGGGTATTTTCCGCAACGCCAAAGACCTGCAGACCGCCGTGGATAAACTGACAGCACTGCATGAGCGTTCCATGAAAATAGGGCTGCAGTCCAACAGCGCTGGTTTTACGCCTGAAATGTCGCTGGCGCTGCGTGTGCCCGGCATGATCAAGCTGGCACTGTGCACCGCCTACGGCGCGCTGATGCGCACCGAAAGCCGCGGTGCCCACACCCGCGAAGACTTCCCCGAACGCAACGACCGTGACTGGCTGAACCGCACCCTTGCCTACTGGAAAGAAGGTGCCGCACTGCCCACGCTCGAATACGAGGAAGCCTCACCCTACTTTGAAATGCCTCCCGGCGAACGCGGCTACGGCGGCGGCAAGATAATCTATGCCGACATTCCCGAAGAAAAGCTGCGCAAACCCGGTGCCGCACCCACCGCCAAGTCTGAAACAACGTCCAAGAAAAAGGCCTAGGAGGGAGAGTTCATGAGTCGCAAACTTCATATAGAGGTGTTCCGGTACAATCCCGCCACCCCCGATACCAAACCTTACATGCAGTCGTTCTTCATCGACGAATTCGACTCCATGACCCTGTTCATCGCGCTGAACATCATCCGCGACCAGCACGATCCTTCCCTGCAGTTTGATTTCTGCTGCCGCGCCGGTATCTGCGGCTCGTGCGGCATGGTCATCAACGGACGTCCCGCGCTGGCCTGCCATACGCAGACCCGCGACCTGCCCGATCATATCGTGCTGCATCCTCTGCCGGTATTCAAACTGGTGGGCGACCTGTCAGTTGATACCGGCGTATGGTTCCGCGATGTGGGCACCCGCATCGAATCATGGATTCACACCCGCAAAGAGTTTGACCCCTCCGCAGAAGAAACCCGCATGGAAAATGAGCTGGCCAACCAGATATTCGAGCTGGACCGCTGCATTGAATGCGGCTGCTGCGTGGCTGCCTGCGGTACTGCCAGAATGCGCGAGGACTTCATAGGGGCCACTTCCATCAACCGCATCGCCCGCTTTTACATGGACCCGCGCGACGAACGGTCCGAAGACGACTACTACGACCTTATCGGCAATGATGCCGGTGTGTTCGGCTGCATGGGACTGCTGGCCTGCGAAGATGTCTGCCCGAAAAAAATCCCGCTGCAGGATCAGCTGGGAATCATGCGCCGCATGCTGGCGCTGAACTCCGTAAAGGGCATTCTGCCCGCTTCCGTGGTGAAAAAACTGCAAAACCACAAGGGGTGCTGCCATGAAAAGCATTAAGGCCGCCGATCTGCACGCCGCCGTGCGTGACATGATTATGGACGCCAACCGTGTGCTGGGAAAAGACGTGTACAACGCCTTTCAGACCTGCATGCAGCAAGAGACTACCGACTCCGGCAAGGAGGTACTGCGTCAGCTGCTGGAAAACGCCGATCTGGCCGCGCAAAGCGGACTGGCCCTGTGTCAGGACACAGGAGTAGCTGTTTTCTTTGTCGAAATGGGAGAAGAAGTGCGCATGGAAGGCGGCGGACTGAAAGAAACCCTCAACGCCGCCATGGTGGAAGCCTATGACAAGGCCTTTCTGCGCAAATCCATGTGCCACCCGCTGACCCGCAAAAACACCGGTGACAACACTCCCGCAGTCATCCACGTGGAACTGGTGCCCGGGGATACGCTGAAAGTGCGGTACATGGCCAAAGGCGGCGGCAGTGAAAACATGTCGCGCTGTACCATGCTTACCCCCGCACAGGGCTGGCAGGGCATCAAGGACTTTGTTGTCCGGCGTATGGCCGAAGCCGGTCCCAACCCCTGCCCCCCCACCATCGTGGGTGTGGGCATAGGCGGCACGTTCGATCTGGCGCCTTCGCTTGCCAAAGGCGCGCTGTTCCGCCGCGTGGACGATGTGCATCCCGACCCGGAAATAGCTGCCATGGAAAAAGAACTGCTGGACGAAATCAATGCGCTGGGCATCGGCCCCATGGGACTGGGCGGCAAAACCACATGCCTTGCCGTTAAAATAGCCATGCATCCCTGCCACATCGCCAGCCTGCCGCTGGCCGTCAACGTGCAGTGCCATTCTTCGCGGCACAAGGAGGTTGTATTCTAATGGCCACCTATTATCTGCAGACCCCCCTGCGCGACCAGGATACCGAACAGCTTAAAGCGGGCGATGTCGTTTTTCTGAACGGCGAAATATTCACCGCCCGCGATGCCGCACACAAGCGCATGATGGAAACGCTGGAAAAGGGCGAGGCGCTGCCTTTTGAAGCTCAGGGGGCCGTCATCTACTATGTGGGGCCCACACCTGCCCCCCCCGGCCGTCCCATCGGTTCGGCCGGTCCCACCACCAGCGGCCGCATGGACACATACACCCCCCGCATGCACAGCCTGGGCGTTAAGGCAAGCATAGGCAAGGGCAAGCGCAGTCAGGACGTAATCGATGCGCTTAAACGGCACAAGGCTGTCTACTTCGGCGCCACCGGCGGTGCCGGAGCCCTGCTTTCGCAATGCATCACCGCCGCAGAGGTGGTCGCATACGAAGAACTGGGGCCTGAAGCCATACGCCGGCTGACCGTCAAAGAGTTTCCGCTGCTGGTCATCAACGACTGTCACGGCGGCGAACTGTATGTAAAACCCGCTCTGGACCGCTAGCAAGCAGGAGGAGTTCTCTCATGGCTCTGTTCACCAAGGAAGAAGCGCTGCACTATCACGAAGCCCCCCGCCACGGTAAGGTGGAGGTCATTCCCGTAAAACCGTGCCGCAACCAGAAAGACCTTTCCATGGCGTATTCGCCCGGCGTTGCCGAAGCATGCAAAGCCATCAAGGAAGACCCTTCCAAGGCCGAGATATACACCGGCAGAAGCAATCTGGTGGCTGTGGTATCCGACGGCACCGCAGTGCTCGGGCTGGGCAATATCGGCCCGCTGGCCGGAAAACCGGTCATGGAAGGCAAAGGCGTTCTTTTCAAAACATTTGCAGACATTGATGTTTTTGACATCAACCTCGACGTTTCCAGTGCCGACCAGCTCATCGGCGTGGTCAAGGCGCTGGAACCCACCTTCGGCGGTATCAACCTTGAAGATATCAAGGCGCCGGAATGCTTCTACATTGAAGATACGCTGAAAAAAGAAATGAACATACCGGTGTTTCACGACGACCAGCACGGCACGGCTGTCATTTCCGGCGCCGGCCTGCTCAACGCGCTGGAAATAACCAACCGCAAAGCCGAAAACATGAAGGTCGTCGTGGTGGGAGCCGGTGCTGCAGGCATCGCATGCGCCAAGTTCTACGTTTCGCTCGGCGTGGATCCCGCCAACATATACATGTTCGACTCACGCGGACTTATCCACAAGGGCCGTAAAGATCTGAACGAATACAAAGCTCTTTTCGCCCAGCCGTCCGATGCGGGCACTCTGGCAGAGGTGATGAAGGGCGCAGACATGTTCCTGGGGCTTTCCACCAAAAACCTTGTCTCGCAGGACATGGTGCGCTCCATGGCCAAAGACCCCGTTCTGTTTGCCATGGCCAACCCCGACCCCGAAATCACCTATCCCGATGCCAAGCAGGCAAGCCCCAACTGCATCATGGGTACAGGGCGCTCCGACTTCCCCAATCAGGTCAACAACGTATCCGGGTTCCCCTACATCTTCCGCGGGGCGCTGGATGTGGGTGCCACCGAAATCAACGAAGAAATGAAAGTGGCGGCAGCCCGTTCGCTGGCAGCGCTGGCCAAAGAACCCGTACCTTCGGAGATATGCGACATGTACGGCGTGAAGGAACTGACCTTCGGCGTCGACTATGTCATCCCCAAGCCTCTCGATCCCAGAGTTCTTGTCTGGGAAACCCCCGCTGTTGCCAAGGCAGCCATGGACTCCGGCGTGGCCAGAAAGCCCATCGCCGACATGGAAGCCTACAAAAAGCAGCTCACCACCCGCTTCGATGAGTCGCGCAAGCGTATTGCGCGTGTTGTCGACAGCTACGGTCTTTAAGCTCCCGGTTTAGGCTGTCCGCCATATCTGCCGACATTGCGGACACTTAAACGGCCATCCCGCGCCTGCCGCGGGATGGCCCTCTCCCCTTGCGCGCTTTAAACCCCGGCGTACGCCGGATCTGCAGGAGGACACAATGATCAAACGCGTGCTGCCCGTACTCGGCCTTACGGCTCTTATTCTGGCTGCCACCGCCGGTGCCGCCTTCGCGGCCACGGCCGGCGGCCACGACCTGACCAAGGCATATCTCACTCTGGCAATTCTGGGGGTTGCCGCAGTACTTTTCTTTACCGAGGTAATTCCGCTGCCCATAACGGCCATGCTGGTTCCGGTCAGCCTGTCCATTTTTGACATTGTTCCGGCCAAAGCGGCCTTTGCCAACTTCGGGAACAGCTGGGTCGTCATATTCATGGCCATGTTCATTGTTGGTGAATCCACGTTCATAACCGGATTTGCCGATAAGGTCGGCAAAATGACCGTACGGCTTTCCAAAGGCAGCGAAGTGCGCCTGCTCATTTTCTCCATGGTTTCCGTGGGAGTGCTTTCCGCCTTTCTCAGCAACACGGGAACCACCGTCGTGGCCATACCCATGATCATGGGCATGTGCGCAAGCGCGGGTATACGCCCCGGCAAAATACTTATGCCTGTGGCCTTTGCCGCCAGTCTGGGCGGCACCATGACGCTGGTGGGCACACCGCCCAACGGACTCATTAACTCCGTACTGGAAAAAATGGGCCCCGCCGGCATCCACCCCTTCGGCTTTTTCGAATTCGCCAAGTTCGGCATCATCCTGTTCATCGCCGGCATTGCCTACTATGCGCTTATCGGACACAAACTGCTGCCCGATTCCGACGCCAGCTGCCACATGGACGATGAAGAGATAGAGCGCCCCAAACGGCCCGAAAAAATGATCTGGTCGCTGCTTATCTTTGCCTTTGTGGTGGTGGCCATGGCCACCAAGTTTCTGCCGCTGGTCACTGCAGCCGTGCTGGGTGCCTGTCTGGTGGTCATAACCGGCTGCATGACCATGCGAGAAGCCTTCCGCAGTGTGGACTGGGTGACCATATTCCTTTTCGCGGGCATGCTTTCCATGAGTACCGCCATGGACAAATCAGGCGCTGCGGCACTTATAGCCGAAAGCGTTGTGCAGCATGTGAGCAACCCTTACGGCATCATGTTCGTCACGTGTCTGCTTACCGTCTGCATAACAAACTTCATGTCCAACACCGCTACTGCAGCCCTCATGGCTCCGCTGGCCATTCCCATAGCCATGCAGAGCGGCATCAGCCCCCTGCCGCTGGCCATGGGCATAGCCATGTCGGCTTCGGCATGCTTTCTCACCCCCGTGGCAACACCGCCCAACACCATCGTACTGGGGCCGGGCAAATATTCGTTTCTCGACTATGTAAAGGCAGGATGGCCGCTGCAGATTATCAGCCTGCTTCTCAGCGTGGCCATCATCCCTCTTATCTGGCCTTTCTAACAGACTGAAGACAGGGCGGAAAAAGCCATGAGCAACATGATACTGAAAAAAGAGCAGCTCATTCCCGGCCAGACCAGCAAACTGGTCATAGACGCGCCGCATATTGCCGCCAAAGCGGAACCGGGCAGCTTTATCATACTGCGCGTCTGTGAACACGGAGAGCGCATACCCCTGACCATAGCAGACACCGACCGCGAAAAAGGCACCATCACCATCGTGTATCTGGTGCTGGGCAAAAGCACTGCCCTGCTGGAAGAACTGAATGAAGGCGACAGCATTCTTGACCTGTGCGGGCCGCTGGGGCGGCCCACACACATCTCTTCCGGAGGCACCGTGATCTGCGTGGGCGGCGGCACCGGTATTGCCGCCATGCATCACATAGCAAAAGGCCATCACAACGCGGGCAACCATGTGGTGGCCATCATCGGGGCGCGCAACAAGGAACTGCTGCTGTTTGAAAACGAACTCAAAGCCTTTGCGCCGGAGGTGCTCGTCTCGACGGATGACGGCAGCTACGGGCACAAAGGGCTGGTCACCGACCTGCTGCGCCGCCGGTTAGAGCAGGACAATAACGTGATAGAGGTGGTGGCCGTGGGCCCCGTTCCCATGATGGAAGCCGTGGCGGCAACCACCAGACCCTTCGGCGTAAAGACTACCGTCAGCCTGAACTCCATAATGGTGGACGGCATAGGCATGTGCGGCGCGTGCAGGGTGACCGTCGGCAATGAAACCCGCTTTGCCTGCGTGGACGGGCCGGAATTTGACGGCCATCAGGTGGACTTTGCCGAACTGCGGCAACGCCTGAACGCTTTCCGTCCGCTTGAGCGCGAATCCTATGACCATCACTGCAGGTGCAAATGCCATGAAAGCAAGTAAAAAGCCCGTCAGACCCAGAGTACCCATGCCCGTGCAGCCGCCCGAAGAGCGGATACGCAATTTTGACGAAGTAGCAACGGGTTACACGCTGGAAATGGCCGCAGAAGAAGCCGCGCGCTGTCTGCAGTGCAAAAAACCCAAATGTGTCAAAGGCTGTCCTGTGGAAGTGCCCATTCCGCAATTTATCGCGCATCTGGCGGCGGGCGACATAGACGCGGCCTACCGCACCCTGAAAAGCACCAACAGTCTGCCGGCAGTCTGCGGACGGGTGTGCCCGCAGGAGGTGCAATGCGAAGGCGAATGTATCCTGACAGCCAAAGGGCAGCCGGTGGCCATAGGCCGTCTGGAACGGTTTGTGGCAGACGAATACATGCACCGCGATGCCTGCGGGCTTATTTCCGGCAAGCCGGAATGCCCGCTGATTGACCCGCACAAAAAGGTTGCCTGCATCGGCAGCGGACCGGCCAGCCTGACAGCTGCCGGATATCTGGCGGCCAGAGGCTGCAAGGTGACCGTGTTTGAGGCTCTGCACGAACTGGGCGGGGTGCTGGTCTACGGTATTCCGGAATTCCGACTGCCCAAAGAAAAAATAGTAGCCAAAGAAGTGAATGCCCTGCGCGAACTGGAAGTGGACTTTGTCCGTAACCGTGTGGGTGGCAAGACATTCTCCATAGGCGAACTGTTCGCACAGGGGTACAGGGCGGTCTTCATCGGCGTAGGAGCCGGTCTTCCCAGATTTCTGGGTATTCCCGGTGAAAATCTCAACGGGGTTTTTTCCGCCAATGAATACCTCACACGGGTCAATCTGGGACGGGCATACAGCTTTCCCGACTATGACACACCCATCATCCGCGGCCGCCGTGTTACCGTTTTCGGGGGCGGCAACGTAGCCATGGACGCGGCCCGTACAGCTCTGCGGCTGGGTGCGGATTCTGTGCACATCGTCTACAGGCGCACCGTGGCCGAAATGCCCGCCCGCCATGAAGAAGTGGAACACGCCATGGAAGAAGGCGTGAAAATGCAGGAGCTGTGCGCTCCCATTGCGTTTGTGCCCGATGCGGATGGCTGCCTGAGTGGTGTACGCCTGCAGCAGATGCAGCTGGGAGAGCCTGATCAGTCCGGCAGGCGGCGTCCGGTGCCGGTGGAGGGAAGCGAACTGCTTCTGCCCACGGATCTGGCCGTCATTGCGGTGGGAACCCGCTCCAATCCGGTACTGCTGGAGGCCGAACCGGAGCTTGACCTGAACAGATGGGGCTACATCAGCATAAACAGCGACACAGGCGAAACCAGCATACCCGACGTGTTTGCCGGCGGCGACATAGTCACCGGCGCAGCCACCGTGATACTGGCCATGGGCGCAGGACGCACAGCCGCCAAGGAAATTGCCCGCAGGCTCGGTTGTCAGCCCGACGACTAGCCCTCACGCCCCTGCCCGCTGCCGCCACGTCCAGCCCGGCGGCAGCGGGTCCGGTGCGGGGCAGACGGCAGCACCGGCGGCTGTACTCTGCATTCTGAGCGGTAGCGGGTCTTTCTTGCAGCTTCTGTCACGTACAGGCTTGCCACCTTGCCCTTTTACGGTTAGTATAAAAGCAATTTATCCGGCCACGCCTGTGTGCGTGGCCCTTTTTTCAATAAACAGACCGTGTAATCACCCATGACCGGCAACATGACGCACACCACCATGCATATTTCTCCCACCATTGCTGTACCGCGGCTCTTCCGCCGCACGGGTACCTGATTACACACGTCCTTCTTATCGTACATCCGAAAGGGGGCGTTTCGTACGCCCCCTTTTTTATTGTCTGCCCGTCAGGGCGCAGGCAGTGCAAAATCATATATTCAAACACCGGAGTCACACATGAACAATGCCCCCGCCATCACAATTACCGCGCAGGATGCAGAACGTCTGGAATCGCTGCTGGACAGCCTTTCCCCTGATGCCTTTCCCCAGCTTGAAGTGTTGGAAAGAGAACTGGAACGGGCAATCATCGTCGAGCCGGAAAAAATTCCGCCTACTGTGGTAACCATGAACTCTGTGGTCAGATTCAAATTGCGCCCTTCGGGGGCGGTGCATCGTCTTAAACTGGTGTACCCGCGGCACTCCGCCGCCGAAGGAGAAACGGTATCCATCCTTGCCCCCGTGGGCAGCGCGCTGCTGGGATTGGCCGAAGGCGACGAGATAACGTGGCCCAACGCCAGCGGCGGCACACTGCAACTGGTGGTCGACCATATTGAATACCAGCCCGAACGATCAGGAAATTTTGAATTATAACCGGCACGTCAGGCCGCCCTCCGTATAACCGGACGGGCGGCCGTTTACGGCGGCGCATCATAAAAGGACCCGTAATGGTACAACTTCTGCCTAAAGAAACCGAAGAACTGCAACCGACAGACATCCTGTTCCAGACCCCGTACTGGGCGCAGGTCAAATCTTCTCTCGGACTTACTCCACAAGCATATGACGTTTTTTCATCCGGCCCGTGGGGCGACGTGCTGGTTTTGCTGAAAACAGTGGGAGACCACAAGGTCGCGCTGGTGCCTCAGGGGCCGGAAGTTGCTCCGCAGGCTGATGACTACGGCACCTTTCTGGAAAACCTCTCCCTTTCGCTTTCTGAATGCCTGCCCCCCGATCTGGCTTTCATACGCTATGACCTGCCATGGAAGTCGCTGTATGCCGACGAAATGCAGGAACAGGGCTGGAACGCCTTTCCGGAGCCGCGGTTGCGGGAAATGCGCATGAACATAGGCACACAGCACTGGAATTTCCGTAAATCATTTGAGGATATGACAGTTGCCAGCTCGCTTGTGGTGGATATAAACCGCAGCGAGGATGCCATTATGGCAGGCATGAAGCCCAAAACACGCTACAATATCCGGCTGGCACAGCGCAAAGGGGTTACCGTGCAGCAGGGGTCACTGGAAAACCTGCGCGATTTTCACAACCTTTATTGCCAGACAGCACAGCGTAACGGATTCAGCAGTTGCGATCTTGAACACTTTTCAGCCATGTTCCGGTGCCGCCTGTCCGCCCCCGGCCATTCCGAGCTGCTGTTCCTCATCGCCCGGCACGGAGCGGACATCCTTGCGGGCGCCATTATCGGTATTTCCGGCACCGCCGCCAACTTTCTGTACGGTGCGTCGGCCAACATCAAACGCAATCTGATGGCCTCAAGCCTGATGCACTGGGAAGGCATACGCCGTTCACGAGGCCTTGGCTGCGCTACTTACGAAATGGGCGCGGTACCACCCGGCCACGATCCGGCGCACCCTTTTCATGGCCTTTACAGGTTCAAGACCGGATTCGGCGGCACCATTGAACTGCGCAGCGGTACATGGGACTACCCTGTCAATGAAAACGCCTACCGCAACATATGCAACGCGGAAAGCCTGTACAGAGAGCACTGATCAGACACAGGAGCGGACATACGGCGGGTCTGCGCGCGGACATGCCCCGGCAATCCCCTGTGCCCGCACGACAAAGCCGCACCTGACGGTCAGGTGCGGCTTTTATATAATCGGAAAACTGCCGGTACAACCCGGCCACCGCGGCAGCCTGCATACACAACAGTGTCTGCCGCCGCTGTATTCAATAGTTTTTAAAAAAACCATCGGGGCTCATTCAGCTTCTATACCAGAGCCTCAAAAGTAATCACGTTTCCTGAAGCAGCGTCGCCGGACTCCCGCAGAAAAGGGGTTCCGTAGTCAAGCGTGACGGATATATTCTTGAACCCCGCCTGAATCAACAAACTTTGAAACTCGAAAACACCCCAGAAGCGGAGCATGAAAACGTCCATCTCGGAAGATACCAGCTGCCCTGATCTCCAGTGCTCATATTTCAACAGAGAAACCGTGGTCTGATGCAGGTAGCTTGTCCGCACTCTCGACTCTGTCAAAGTCAGTATCTCATCACCGAGATTCCACATCCGCGTTTCAGGCCCCGGGTCTACCATGCAGGCCAGTGAATCCGTATCAATGATCACTTTGCCGGACGATGACAGGCACCCCTTCAGACGCTTGAGAAACATCAGGCATTCATCCGGCGAGGTAATTAACTGAATGGACCCCGCGGGTATCACGGCGGCAGAAAACTTCTCACTATAGCAAAAATCATCAAAGCGTTGCATGCTGACATTATCAGCCAGATTTCTGATTGAAATCTCCTGCTTGCAAATATCCAGCATATGAGAAGAGGCATCGAACCCGTAGACTGTGTGGCCGGCTTCAAGCAACGGAATCAGAAACCGTCCATTACCGACAGCAGGCTCCAGAACAGGCCCGCAAACACCGTCAAGACGATCAAGGTAAAACTCGACATCGCCGAACGAGCGGCCCACGGGCTTGTCTGCGTGATACACCATGGCGGCCAGTGCGCCGTATTTATTCTGCACAACAATACTCCTGCTGTTCAGAGCAGGCAATGTCCGGCACTTGCCCGCCCGAAGCTCTTCTTACAACTATACGATTTGATGATCAGGTTTTCCCGTTCCGCCGGAAAGACCGCAGGAGGCACTGACCTGCCGGAGTGAGCGGAGAGTTTCAGCCCATCACCAGACGGCCTAAAAAAAAGCACTCCACAACATGCGCGAACCTACAATAAAAAGAAGTCCGGCAAATATCCTTCTGAGCTTGTCCACAGGCAATGAGTGCGCCAGCTTTGCCCCCAAAGGGGCTGTCAGCACACTCATGCAGATAATACCAAGAAAAGCAGGAAGATAAACATACCCGAGATGAGGACCGGGAATGCCGGCTACATTCCAGCCCGTAAAAACATACCCCGCAGTACCTGTAAGAGCTATGGGCATGCCTATGGCCGCAGCCGTGGCAATGGCAGTATGCATGGTCTGGTTGCACCATGACAGAAAAGGCACGGTCAGCGTGCCCCCGCCGATACCGGCAAGAGCTGAAAAAACACCAATGCCCCCGCCCGCTGCAAAAACGCCCGCAGCGCCGGGCAGTTCGCGGGAACTGGCAGGCTTGAGGTTAAGAAGCATCTGCGCGGCCACATAATAAAGGAAAAACCCGAAAAACGCCTTGAGAAAAACCGTAGATAACAGGGATGCCACCCAGGCCCCGAGGTAGGTGCCGCACACAATGCCCGGAGCAAGACGCCAGAATGCATTGTAATTTATGGTGCCTCTTTTGTGGTGAGCGCGCATGCTGGAAAGAGACGTAAAAATCATCGTCGCCATGGACGTGCCCAATGCTATATGCTGCAGATGCTGTTCCGGAAAGTTCTGTAGCTCGAAAGCGATATTAAGCATGGGAACTATAACAAGTCCGCCGCCGATGCCAAGCAGCCCTGCAAGAATACCGGCAACGGCACCCAGCGTTATATAAATCAGATACGTTGTTATCATTTCTTCACCTACATTGCTGTCACTGCAATGTTCCGTATTCTGTTATCAGAAAGCAGCAGGAGACAAAGCGCCGCTGGCTGCCTTATACCTGCACGCATGCTCTGCACACAGATATGCACACAACATGCTGACACCACATTCATAAAATTTCTGCAATCTGTCCCGCCAACCTGCAACAACCTAGCGGCATGCAGAACATATCCGCCGGGCCACATCTGTCAGGTGGCTGTGCATGGCTCTTTCAGCTTTCCGTGAATCCCCCGCCCTGACTGCAGCCACAATTTCTCTATGAGCCTTCAGCGATGCCTGCTGGCGCTCAAAAGACTGCACACCGTCTTCACGACTCTTGGCAAACCCTTCGTACAAAGCCGCTGCCATCTCAAGAAGCACCGGGTTAGCGGCAGCTTCCGCCAGAATCTGGTGAAACAGGACGTCAGCGGATCCACTGTAGTCCTTGCTGCCGATTGCAATCTCCTGTTCGGCAAGAACAGCCTCCAGTCGGGCTGCTACAGCGGCACCGCCATTACGGGCTGCCAGAGCTGCTATCTCCGGTTCCAGCAACAGACGCACGGCAATGACATCCTGCAGGGAATACCCGCCGTTCAACACCGTCTGCACCAGAGTCCTGCCACTGTTTTCTGCACAACGTTCACGCACATATGTGCCCGCCCCCTGCCTGCTCAGCAGCCTTCCGGATTCTGCAAGCAGCTTGATCCCCTCGCGTACCGACGCACGCGAGACATTGAACAGCCCTGCCAGCTTCCTTTCCGCAGGCAGTCTTTCTCCCGGCAGCATCTGCCCTTCATCAATCATCCGCCGTATCTTTTCTGCCACTTCCGCGGCAACAGATGTGCGCGGCGCACTTTCAGCCACCATCTGATACACCTCCAAATTGGTCTGACCACTTTATAAATACACCGATGCATCTAAGCTGTCAATTCAGGAGGCGGTATTGAAAGCTGCAGAAAAACAAAAAAGGGATTGCTGCACAGACAAACGAAGTCACAGAAGCGGAGGGAAAGAAGAAGCCGTAATACCTAGCCCAAGGCGGTGACACCGGCCGGTTCTTGCAATTAGAAAAAGAAATACAGCGCCTTCAATGCAAATAAGGTACGACATGCGAAATGGCTCAAGAGAAGAAAAGGCAGCTGCGGACCGTGCTGCAGACATGCCCGGAAAAGGTGGCCATCAGAGGTGCCGGAAAAATATGCCCTGCCCTCCGGATACCTGCAAACAGGCTGTTTTTCCGGTTGGTACCCGATCCGCGTATTGCCCGTTGCTGCAAGCAGCAGGCACCCGGTTCATATAAACTGATGCGGCCTAACGGCTACGCCAAAGACGTTCTCTTGTCCTCCCGCCGCCACACAGCACCTGACCGGCAGACAAGTTTGCGGCAGCCCGCCTGTGCCAAAGAAAAAACATTGCGAAATGACGCGGCACACGGCTAAAAAGAAGCAAGCTGAAAATAAACACCCTCAGCAAGCGAGACACGTCGTTGCATAATGGCAAACGGATTATTCCCGAGATTCAGTTTTTACGGGCAATAGCAGTGCTTGCAGTGCTGTTGTTCCACATGTTCCCCGGTATTGTGAAAGGGGGATATGTAGGGGTCGATGTTTTCTTTATCCTGTCGGGATTTTTAATGACACGGACATTATATTCCGACATTGAGACGGGAGGAACTGTTAACGTCGGCAGATTTTACTTCAAGCGTGCAAAGCGCATCCTGCCAGCAGCCTTATCAGTTCTTGCAGCAACAGGCGTTGCGTCATATTACCTGCTCCCGTTTACTCTGTGGGATGCGGTACGTGGCGAGCTTGTCTCCAGCGCTCTATGGTTCCAGAACTGGGAACTTATTGCGAAGTCACTGGACTATCTGGCAAGCGAAGAAGCACATTCACCAGTGATGCACTACTGGTCCCTTTCCGTAGAAGAGCAGTTTTATATTATCTACCCGCTGTTCTTCTGGATATTGGTAAGATCATACCGTCACAAAGTTCAAGCCAAAGAAATTACGTTGGCTCTTTCCATTATGTGCTTCGGCTCATTCCTCTACTCTATATATTATTCTTATACATCTCCTGTAGCAGCGTATTTCAACACTTTTACACGCATCTGGGAGTTACTCCTCGGTGGGCTTGCTTTTTTTATCAGCCGAAGATTTTTCTTTGCGAGAACAACCGCCCGACTGATGGTCATACTGGGAGGACTGGGCGTAGCGTCTTCGATTTTTTTATTTTCCGCAAAAACCGTTTTTCCGGGATGGCTTGCGCTTATTCCAACAGTTTCATCCGTATTAATCCTGCTGGGCGGTGCAAACTGCGCCGGTTTTTTACACGCACTGCTTTCCAACAGACCCGCTTTAGCAGTAGGAGACCTGTCCTATGCCATCTACCTCTGGCACTGGCCACTGATCATTTTCTACCGCCAACACATATCAGAATCTTTTTCTGTGATTCACGGGCTTCTGTTCTGCTCTGTTGTACTTGCCTTATCCTACGCTACAAAAGTCTTAATCGAAGACCCGTTCCGCAGGTTGTCTTTCGCTCGGCATTCAACAAGGTTTGCCCGGTCTTTTGCTGTTCTGCTCATTATTTTTACAGTTTCTGCGTACACAGCAAAAAGCCACCGCAATACAACAACTGAAACCAGCCAGATATCTGCAACAGGGGCTTTAGAATCAGTTAACTTTGCAGGATACAAACCTCACGACAATTTTATTCCGCCCCTTTCAACTGCCAAAAAAACAAGACCCAAAGTATACTCTGACAATGTCCATCTGGGATTCTCAGACATTGCCCCTCATGTCGGCAGTTACGGCGATACCAAATCCAACGACACAGTATTTCTGATAGGTGATTCGCATGCTGCCCAATGGCTGCCTGCATTGGATTTTCTGGGAAAAAAACATCATGTCAAAATACTTGTTACAACAAAGAGCGCCTGCCTCTTCGACACCAATAACCCCGTAACGCATCAGGGAAGGGAATACACAGAATGCTTTGAATGGTCTAAAAAAGTATATGACATGATAATATCAACCAGGCCCAAAGGAGTCATCTTCTCTTCTTCACTTTTCTACTATGCCGATACACTGAAAGACGACTTCGCCGGCTCGGATACAGAATGGCGGAACCAGTCAGCAAAGCTTTTTTCGGCATCAATCCGCAGCACATTCCAGACTATTGAAAGGGCAGGGATTCAGACACTGATCATTGCGGACACCCCGCGCACAAAGGTCAACAGCATCGACTGTCTGGCCAGAACGAACGACCCTGCGCAGTGTTCATTTCCAAAGTATTACAACTATCACAGCCAATATGACTTTTTATATTCTGCATCAAGCGCTGATGACAACATCAGTTATGTAGATTTCAGAGACCAGATTTGCCCATCGGACGATTGCCAACCAGTTTTGGGAAATATCCTGATATTCAGAGACACGCATCATTTGACAGTTGAGTATGCAGAAAGCTTATCGCCATTTCTTGAAAATGATTTTCTGCGACTGGCAGGAAGATGATGCCTCACCAAACAACAAGCAGCAACCGCCATCGCATCATATCAAATCATATACTGTACTATTTTGCAGACACTGACTGCACATACAACTTTTGTACAAATTATTGTATAACAAAAAAATCAGTTACTACTGCGCAATGCAAGAGCTTAGAACATTCTGATAAAATTCAGACGCCTACAATACAGAGATACAATTCCACGATTATCTGAAATCTCCAAAAATACGCCCTGTCTCGAACATCGGTGGATCAAATTTTTCATTACCGGAAATGGAAATAAAATAATCAGCACAGGTAGTGGTAATACCTGCGCGCAAACCGATGGCCATTTTGCGCTCCAGCAACAATTCCATAATATCCAAAGCCCGCTCCGGATTTTTCCGTATGACATCCAGCACGATCGCAGCCCGGGCCTTTGGCTTGTCCGGTTCCGGCGCACCAACCTCCGGCCTCGGGCACTCTTCATATTCAGCCCACTGCTGCCCGCCGTCTGATAGCTCAGCCTGCTCCTCCCCTGCCACACACAAAACAGGCATGACCAAGGCCAGCACCATGGCTCCTACAATCCGCTTCCACATATCTGCCTCCGGTAACAGGATACCATTCTAAAAACAGCAACATGCTGGTTCATTGCGTAGAATACTACGTACAAAATGGCATCCCGATTTCAACAGAAAATACGACATATCAACTGACAAATCCACCCAAAGAAACACCACACGAAGACACTCCGGCCGCGCTTTCCTGACAAGACTCCTGCCCGCAGTCCACGCCAAGCAATTTCTACATGAGACACGCCGCACAAGTTCGCCTTGAATCGCCTCTGCGAAAGATGGTCATGAAGCCCTTTCAGATGCTGGGCAGTGCATGGAGCTGGATTAAAGCCAATGTGCTGGGGGAAGGAGAAGAACAGACAGCCCCGCCCGCTGCGGCAAGCGCAAATGCCACGCCGCCAGCCGTGCGCACCGTGCAGCAGGCACGCCCCGCCGCACCGCCTGCAGGCGGGCTGATGCAGTCCACCGTGAACAACCGCATCACGGACGGCAAGCAGGTGACCATAGGGTCCGTCACCATACAAAGCAGCGAAGCCATGACACCCGCCGCCCTGAACGAATGGGCCATGATGGAGGCAGGTTAGCCGTGGCTGAGTATATTGATCTGCTGATTGAACAGGACGACCTGACGCTGGATGCAGGCGGCAACCCCAAGCTGGTGGACGGGCGCGCATCCATTGCGCAGGACATAAAACATATGATCCGCGAATCAGGCCTGCTGGTGGACATCATAGCCAACCGCGACGCACTGACGCGCCGTACCAACATCATCCGCATAACAATGGCAGTGGACGACGACGAACGCATTGTGCCGGGCACGGCAGAGGTTGAAGAATCCGCACCCGGCGAATACTGGCTGACGGCCACCACCGTGAAGTACGGCAACATAGCCCTGCAGTTGGAGAAAGAGCGTGGTTAGAGAAAAGCGGTGCTATGCGATGGCTGTTTTGATGGGCTGCACGGAACGCCATTCTGTTCTGGTATTGGCGGTTTCCCACAGGGTGTATGTCTGCTGCATGCCCAGCCACAGTTCGGGCGTAGTATCAAGCGCGCGCGAAAGCCGCAGGGCGATATCCGGCGTAATGGCCGCACGCTCGTTTACAATGGCAGAAAGAGCTTTGCGCGATATGCCCAGCTGCTGTGCCAGCGCCGTAATGGTAAGGCCAAGCGGCTGCATGTGCATCCTGTACAGAATACCGCCCGGATGCGAGGGCTTTCTAGTGCGTGTACGCATGGTATTTCTCCTAATGATAGTCCTGATAATTTACTATGTGGGCGTCTCCGTTTTCAAAGCGGAATGTAATCCGCCAGTTGCCGGAAACTTTAACCGCCCAGTGGCCTGCAAGGTTGCCTTTCAGCGGGTGCAGGCCGGAGCCGGGATACCCCATATCTTTCACTTCCCGCGCATGATCAAGCAGGTCGAGAATATCCAGCAGCTTACGTACATGCTTTTGCTGCACGCCTTTGGTCACTCCGTCGTAGAACAGATCTTCCAGTCCCTTATGTGCAAAGCTGCGAATCATGCCCAGAGTGTAACCACTATGGTTACACCGCGTCAAGGGGACCTGCGTAATAAAGCCCCCCGCCGGACAGTATGGAGAATGCCCCGTGCCAGATAAAGCCGCTACAGAACTGTTTACCGCCATGCTGCGCGAGGCGGACATGCCCGTAACCACGGCAGAAATGCAAAGCCGCTGGGATGCCCTGAACGCGGAGCAAGGCAGCCGCATAACCAACAACAGCGCGTGGTCGCCCTTTTGGCGGCTTATCAGCGCCATAGTGACAGAGCCTGCCCGCTGGCTGGTGCAGCTGATGGTAGAGCACGCCTTGCCCAACACGTTTTTGCGGTTTGCCGGTGGCGCATGGCTGGATGTGTATGCATGGGGTGTGGATGTACGGCGCAAACCCGCAGCCGTGGCACGCGGCACCATAACCTTTACCCGCGCATCCGCAGCGGGAACGCTGACCATCCCCGCCGGAACACTGGTGGAATCGCCTTCGCTGGAGGGCATGAGCTACCGTGTGGCCACAACGGTGGAAACCGTCATGGAAGAAGGCCAGCTGACAGCAGAAGTGCCGGTTCAGGCAGAACATGAAGGTGCAGCCTACAATCTGGGGCCGGGCTATTATTCCATTCTTACCCGTCCGGTGCCCGGCATAGTCTCTGCCGGTAACGGGCCGGAGTGGCTTACCGCCCCCGGTGCCGACGTCGAAGACGACGAATCACTGCGGCTGCGCGCCCGCAACCAGTTTGCCGCCGTGGGCCAGTATCATCACGATGCCGCTTACCGCGCGCTTATTGCCGGATTTGCAGGTATCCGCATTGACTATCTGTTTTTTGAAAAAGACGGTCCCCGCGGCCCGGGCACTGCCAACTGCCACATCATGGTGGAAAGCGGCATCCCCCCGCACGAGCTTATCGACGCCATAAACGTCTTTATCCGGCAGTCAGGCAACCACGGCCACGGCGATGATCTGCGCTGCATGGCCATTACCGCAAAGCCTGTGGCGCTTACTGCAACCGTATACCCCGTGCTGACTGCCACCACCCAGCGGGCCGAGGCGCTGCGCCTTGCGGTGGAAAACCGCATCCGCTGTGCATGGCGCGAAAATACGGACTTTACCATGACCAGAACCATGCCGCTTTCACGCTTCAGCTTTTCGCGCCTGTCCGAAGAACTGCACGCCGCCCTGCCCGACCTGCAGAGTGTGGAATTTACCCACAACGCGGAAAACGGCGCGACAGGGGCTGACATTACCGCACTGCTGGAACTTCCTGTGCTTTCATCGCTTACCGTTACATTCGCGGAACAAGGGGCGCAGTGATGAAAGAGCCGCAGCTCACCCCGCCGCATATTCCTTTCTGGATGGAAGGGGCGGAAACAGGCGCTCTGGCACGGGCGGCACATGCATGGTTCACCATGCTGGGCACGGTGGCCACCCTGCCCGCACGTCAGCTTGCCCCCATGACATGCAGCCTGCGTGTGTTGGATTTGCTGGCATGGCAGCGCAACGTCACCCCCTATGCAGGCGAACCGGAACGTCTGTACCGCCTGCGGGTGAACCACGCCTATGCCAACGCCCGCGATGCAGGCAGCGTGGAAGGCTGGCGACGCATTTTTGACCGGCTGGAACTGGGAGCCGTGCAGCTGGAAGAACGCGTGGACGGGCAGGACTGGGACATCATCGGCGTGGTGGTGGACGATGCCGCCTTTCCGGACCAGCAGAATGTGCTGGAAATCATCGTGCAGGAATACGGACGCACCTGCAGGCGGTACCGCTTTATTTCGCGCATCACGCAGGCTGTACGCATTGCAGCCGCAACCTTTGACAACAACCACAATACCGTTTGCGCAGGTCGCAACCCGCTGACAGCAGCCCGTGTGGCCATACGCGCCGGTTCCTTTAACCACAGCCACCATACCGTGGAGGCCATAGCATGAGCGTAGCTTTGACACTGGCAGGCGAAGCCCTGATAGCCCGCCTGCAGGCGGAGGGCGCAGCCCTGACCATAGACAGGTTCATCTTTGCCAACGTGCCGGAGCAGGACCACACCGCGCCGGTCGATCCCGCACAGACGGTACCCGTCGATCACGTTGTGTATCAGTACGACATACCGCAGGAATACCGCGCATTCGTAAGCCCTAATCAGGTCGTGTACTCCGCCCTGCTGGGGTCTGACGTGGGGCCTTTTACCTTTAACTGGCAGGGCCTGTACTGCAGCCAGCACAATACGCTGGTGGCCGTGGCCACATTTCCCGCGCTGGAAAAACGTAATACCAACCCTGCCACCAACACGCAGGGCAACAACCTGACGCGCAACTTTATGCTGGAATTTACCGGCGTGCGCGAGCTGACGCAGATAACCGTGGAAGCCGCCGTATGGCAGCTGGATTTTACGGTACGCTTAAAAGGCATTGATACCCGCGAACGCCTGAGCAACCGCGATATTTACGGGCGGGCCTGCTTTTTTGCCGATGGCTGGCTGCTGAAAAAAAGCGCCGGAACCTACAGCCTGCAGGCTGGCGTTGCCTATGTGGAGGGTATCCGCACAGAACTGGCAGAACATACGCCTGTTCAGCCGGAAAGCACCCCGTGTGATGTGTATCTGGACGTATGCATGGCACCGCAAGGTTCTGATGTGGTGACCAAAGCAGAGCCGCAATTTGTGGCTGTAGATACTCCCTGCCCTGATTATGTGGAGCCTGCCCCGCACCACACGCCGCACTACTGCGTGCACATAGCCCGTATCGAATCTGACGGCAGCGTTACGGACAAGCGCCCGAAAAACGAAGAACAGCGCTTTGTCACGCCGGAAGAACTGGCAGAGCAGCTTAAATCCATCAGTTCCATGCCCGTAGGCACATTGCTGTTTTCCACCACCGGCAGCCCGCTGCCCGGCACCGTTCCTGTAAACGTAAAGCAGAAATTCGCATTGGAGGTGTACCCTCAGTTGACAGCATGGGTGCGCAGCTGCGGGGGCTATCTGGCCACAGAGGCGGAATGGGACGCAGAGGCCGCCGCACAGGAAGGCTCCTGCGGCAAGTACTGCCTGACGGATACGCATATCATTCTGCCTTGCTACAGACACTACTTCTCGGCCGCGCAGAATGGTGTAACTGGTAAAGCCGTGGGGGATTGGCAAGCCGATCAGGTGAAAGCGCACTACCATCCCAGCAATGTGCAATCTGCATCGGCGATGCCGGCTGAGTTCCGGCGGGGCGATTTGCGGCAGTTGACGGGATGGAATGCGACCATGAGCACAGATACATTACACGACGGCTCAACGGGTGATTTTGGTAGCGACGAAAACCGCCCCAAAACATCCTATATCCTGCCCTGCATCAAAGCCTTTGACGTGGCTGTAAATGCATCACAGCTGGATATGCAGGTGCTTGCCGCACAGGTGGCTGCCATTAATGGGAATAAAGTTGATCGTAGCGAGTGGACACAGAGTCACGCCGAAAACGGCTGGCAAAAGCTGCCCGGTGGAATGATTATCCAGTGGGGAAAATATGAGCAGTCCGCAGGACTTCAGCAGCAAACAACAATCACAATAACGTTGCCTGTTAGCTTTCCGACGGCCTGCGTGCACTTGGGGGCAAGCCCTTCGCCAAACAAACGCACAGATCAGGCAGAACTTTGGGTGCATCCTTTCACACTGGGCACCACCGATGTCGCATTTGCCATTGAACGGGCAGCCAATGATGCTCTGGTTGCTAAGCGCTTTTATTGGTTTGCCATCGGCTACTAAGGAGGCCGCGCAATGAAATACAGCCCTTCAACAAACGCATTCTACCATCCTGCCGTTCACGGTCATGCCATCCCTGCCGATGCCGTGGCCGTCAGCCCCGAAGACCATGCCGCACTGCTGGCCGCACAGGCGCGGGGGCAGATAATCCGGCCCGATGAAAACGGCTGTCCCGTGGCCATAACGCCCGCCGCACCGCCTGCGCCTACCCGCGCAAAACTGTACACGGCTAAACAGGCGGAAATCCGCGACGGGGCCGAAGCCATGCTGACCGCGCTGGCCGCGGAATACGCTCCGCTGGAACGCCAGACATGGGACCAGCAGGCGGCAGAGGCCGAAGCCCTGCAGGCGGATGCGGACGCACCGGCACCGCTGGTTCGGGCCATTGCCGCCGCGCGTGGCATGACCGTGGCAGACCTTGCCGCCCGTATCCTTGCCAACCGCAGGGCATGGGTTAGCGTATCCGGCCATGTGGTAGGCCAGCGCCTTGCCTATCAGGATGCGCTGGAAGCAACGCGGGGACTGGACGATGCGCAGGCCGCCGACGCAATCGCCGCCGTTGTGCCGCATTACACTCTGCCCCCATCCGACAACACGCAGGAGACTGTGTAAATGGCCGCGTGGCAGCCTGCCAGCCTTAGCTCGCCCGCCGCGCTGGGCCTGCCTGATAGCGGGGCTGCGGATGCATTCGCCGCTGTCCGGCAGCAGACAACCGCCCTGCTGGCTACGGACTGCCAGCACATTGTCGTAACCCCGTACCAGTACACCGTGGGCAAACGACGCGGAGAGCACGCCTACCTTACTCCGGACGAGGCCATTACCGCCGTGGCGGACAGACTGCAGGGGGCGCCACCCGCCACAGATATTGTGCTGTTGTGCGTGGCGGCACCGGACGAGGCAGGGTTTGCCGCATCCCTTGCGCGGCTGCGGACCGTGGTGCCGCTGGAGTCGCTGTGGCAGGCAGAACGCAGAGCAGCCGCCCTTGCAGAGCTGGAACAGAGCAAGTTCATCATACCGGACGCCCCGCTCTATCCCGCATGGCAGCCCGCCAGCCCACAGCGCGAAGCGTTGGGCCGCAATGCCGCAGATGCCAGCGGTCGTCTGCTGGCCCTGTGCGAAGGCACGGACAAAAACGCGGCGTCACCTGCGCGGCGTCTGCTGGATTTTGCAGACAGGCTGCAGGCCCGTACCGTTGCCACCCGCCAGCAGCTTGAGGCGCTGCGCCAGCACATCGCCGGAGCAGATACAGGCTGGTACGCGCTGCATCTGCACGGCTCGGCGGGCGAGCTGCCCGTTATGCTGCGCCGCACAGTGGCCCCCGTGAATGCCGCCTATAAATGCTGTGCCGCTGTCTGCTGGCACGGTACAGTGGAAAACGTACAATTTTACCGTCAGCTTTTCGGGCTTTGATATGGCATTTTTGCGACTTGACGACTTCACCGTGCCGGGCTTCGGTCTTGTGGCCAGTCTGGTACTGCCCTTTAAGGACGAAGACGCATCCGGCGACACCTCCAGCACGTCTGTGGCTGGCAAAGGCACCAAGGCAAAAAAGCTGGACGTCACAACCAACATCCGCTTTGCCGATGAACGAGATCTGCGTGCACTCACCCGCATGGCAGAGGCAAAAACAGGCGGCGACGGGCGCGTGTACACCGTGACCAACCGCACCGCCAACGCCACCGGAATGCGGCAGGTGCGCTTTACGGGCGAACTGACAGTAACCGAACAGGAAGACCGCCGTTGCTGGCGCATCAGCTTTTCGCTGCTGGAGCATATATCCGTTCCGGAACGTGCCGAAGCCCGCCAGCAGCCCAAGCCGGAGCAGACACCGCAAAACTCCGGCACCAGCGTGGCCCCGCCGCCGGAATCCGTAGCAGACCGCCAGAATACGGCAGACAAGCCCCGCGAGCTGAGCGCCATGGAAAAGGCGCTCAAAATGCTGGACACCCTCATCGGCGACTATGACAGCGGGCAGAATAGCAAAACGGGCAACGCATGAAGCTGCACAAAAGGCTGACCATAAACGGCGCAGAAGTCCCGCTGGTATCTGAAAACATCCAGCTGAACCACGACCGCCCCGGACGCGCCATCTTTCAGGTACAGGCGCAAAGCCCGCTACAGGGCCGCATCACCTTTGCCGCAGGCTGGGACTGGGCCGACCGCCTGACACGTATTTTCACGGGCGACATCGAGCGCAGCACCACTGTGGACGCGCACCAGCAGCGCCTGTTCTGCCGCGAGGTTTCAGCACGGCTGGATGCCATTCTGCCCGTGGCGCTGCGTCACCCCACCCTGCAGGATGTGCTGGCGGCGTATGCAGCCCGCACGGGACTATCGTTCATCACGCCGCCGCGCCCGTATGCATCGGTTCGGGTGCCGTATTTCGGCGCACTGGGTACGGGCTATCAGGCGCTGGATTCTCTGGGGGCCGTCTTCGGCATTGCAGAATACATGTGGCAGACACAAGGCGACGGGCAGATATTTGCCGGTTCGTGGCAGGATTCGCGCTGGCCCGCGCTGGCGGCACACGTTCCGGAGGAAGCCTTCGGGCAGGCCGGAGCAAACGGCGGGCAGGTTATGCCTGCCGTTCCGGCCATGCGCCCCGGAGCAGTGCTTAACGGGCGGCGCGTGCAGACAGTGCGCTTTTTCGGCCATCAGATGGAGGTAGCATGCAGGCAGTAATAAAGTCCGCGGTGCTCAAGCTGTTTCCGGAGCTTTCCGGCGGGCTGCATCTGGACAGATACGGTCGCGTGCTGGCCGTGGCGGATGCCCCGCAAACCGGCGCAACGTGCGAACGCTTTCGCCCGCGCTATGCCGTGGATGTGGAAATATTAACCCCGCAACTGGAGCCGGACCCCGCCTTTCCCGTGTATCCTGCCGTACCGCTGCCCGTCATGGCAGGGGCCGGACAGGAAACAGGCACCTATGCCTTTCCGCAGCCGGGTGCGCTGGTGGTGGTCGGCTTTGCCTATGGTCGGCCCGACCATCCCATAATCCGGCAGGTATACCCGCTGGGTACATCGTTGCCCGCAGTGCATCAGGGCGAATGGCTGGCCCAGACAGCGCCCGATGTGTGGCAACGCGCAGATGCAGACGGCAACTGGCACCGCCGCACACACGCCGCCATTACGGATGATTCGCGCCGTCATACCGTGCACACCGTGGAACACGCCACCCATGCCGCACGCGAGGCCATACACATTGCAGAAAACGCCCTGCGCGAAGTGGGCGGCAACCAAACGCTGGAGGTAGGCGCCGTGCTTACCATGCTGGCGGGCCTGCGCGCCGATCTGGCCACACTGGGCGACCTGAACCTGACAGCGGGCGGCAATTCCACCCGCAGCACCGCAGGCCATGCCGCAGATACCACAGGCGGCAACCATGCACGCACGATAAAAGGCAGCCAGTCCACAAACGTAGGCGGTACACAGACCACCACAGTGCAGGGAGCACGCGCAGTACAGGCCGCCAGCCAGCAGACGACCATTGCAGGCAAACGGCAAACGCAGATAGGCGCGGACGATACCACCACCGTACAAGGCGCAAGCACGGAAACAGCCAGCGGCGACAAGCGCATCGAGGCCGCCAACATCACCCTGCAGGCAGCAGGCGCGCTGACGCTGACATCAAGCAAAGGCGGCGGCACAAATCTGTTTACAGAGCTGCTGGTCTGCCTGCACGAAATCAAAGCCGCGCTGGACGTGCTGGCCGTGCACACCCATCCGGCCACGCCGAAGATAGTAGAAGGCCCAACCGTGACAGCTCACGCCGCACGACTGGGCACACATAAAGGCAGGATTGAGGGGGTTGTGGGGTAGGAGGCAACCTTCATCACTAAACAACGTAAGCTAAGCTAAACATAACGCCTTCATGCATATACAAAAAGCTTTTCAGGCCAACAAGAACCTGCTACGCAAACAATAACGTAACCGCCACTGTCCATTACAGTAACTCGTACAGAAAATTCTGAAAGGCTGGAGGGCTTATGCCACGTGAAGAAGGTCTTATCCGGCGGGTCACTTTCGGCAACTTAAACCTTGATGACCCATTTTTTGACTCCCTTAAAAATGCGTATGCAGAGTTTTCAGACTGGTTTAATCGTAAAGCGGAAGAAAAAGCTTTTGTCGTCTTCGACAACGCAAACAACCTCCAAGCTTTTTTGTATCTTAAGATCGAAAATGGAGCAGTGACAGATATTAATCCCCCGCTGCGGACAACAAGCTGTCTCAAAGTGGGCACATTCAAAA
>Ga0334898_1000489_pt1 | contig 62019 bp, 52 predicted proteins | sample GraSluR3_MG_10_FD_207228 | JGI IMG/M metagenome (GOLD analysis project Ga0334898, IMG submission 207228) | Sludge microbial communities from methane-producing bioreactor in Wageningen University, Netherlands - Granular Sludge_3_08-R3 | ecosystem: Engineered > Bioreactor > Anaerobic >... | reverse complement strand
AAGCGATTCTATGCTTGGAACGGCTAACGCATTAAAGCGATAATATTAATTTCGTAGTATAGCGACTGCCTTGATATTACTTATCAAGGCAGTCTTTTTTTTCAAAAAAAAATCTTTCGATATTGCCCCGTTTCTTATTTATTTCTACCGTTTTACTTGAAAATTGAACAAAATATGTTAATATTAATGGAGGAGTCTTTTCTTTAATTCAGTTTGAAAATTTAGGAGGAAAGTTTATGAAAATGCGAAGTTTAGCGATTGCTCTGGCGTTGTTGTTATGCGCAGGGGTTATTTATGCAGAGGAGGGGGATACCGGGGATGTATCCGCACAACCGACGGAGGATTTTACTCCCCCCGAAGATGAACCCGGTTTGGGTTTTGGTTTGGGATTGCTGTTTGGTAGTCAGACTATAAATGGGGTAAATTACAACACTATCAGGCTTCAACCGGATTTAAAATTCGGTCTTTTCGGAATTGGACTCGATTTGAATATCGAGTTTGACGGCGAGGGAAATTTCAGGGTTGAGGAATGGAATACGTGGCAGGCGATTTTGTCCAAGTTCCTTTATATAAGCTGGGGTGAAAAACATCGCCCCGATTTATCACCTGTTTATGCCAAAATCGGCAGTATTGATGATTTTACTCTCGGACACGGGCTTATTATGTATCGTTACTCCAATATGTTGAATTATCCCGCGGTAAAAAAGCTGGGGTTTGCCTTTGACCTTGACTTGACTCATTTCGGTTTTGAGTCTATGGTTGACAACATATTCGATTTCGATGTTCTCGGTATTCGCCTGTTTTATCGTCCCCTTGTAGGAACACAGATACCGATAGTCCGTAATCTTGAGGTTGCCGGCACCATAGTTGCCGATTTAGACCCTAAGAACCCCACGCCGCCGGCGGAAACTCCTTATGAGTTTACCAATCACCCTGACAGTGAAGCGGTTGTGGTTTACGGTTTTGATATTGGTTTGCCTATCTTGGATACCTTTATTTTCTCGATGAAAACCTATATTGACCTTATCATAATTAACGGACAGGGAACCGGCGAGGTTTTCGGTATTGCGGGAAATATAGTAAAGTTTATTCCTTATAAACTTGAAGCCCGTATCTTCCAGCCTAATTTCCTGCCGGTATATTTCGACAGTTTCTATGATTCCACCCGCTCGGTTAAATATCAAAAACTTGAAGAAATTACCGAGGGTTATGCGGGATGGCTTTTCAGTTCGGGGTTAAACATATTGCCGAACAAGGAAACGGGTAACCCGATGATAATTTGGGCGCTTGCTATTGAAGGGGCTTTCGACGATACTATTAATCCTACTCTTACTATGGACTTTATTCTTGCACGCGAGCTTCTTATGAATAAATTCGGGATTAAATTCAGATGGGTAAGGCAAGATATTGTCGAGTTCAAAAATATATTTGAGTATGAGGACGTCAACTCAATTATGTTCCTTGATATGGAGTATTATATCTCGGATAATCTTGCAATAACCCTTCATTACAAGAGAACGTTTGAGGTCAATCAGCTTGGTGTGATAGAGCCGTTTACCTCGACTACCGTGTCGACGCGGATTGACTTTTAATAATAGGAGGGATTAGATGAAATATATAAGATATTTGATTGCGGCATTTGCCGTATTGACGTTTACAGGGGTTAGTGTAATTTACGCACAGGATAGCGGAAGGTCTGCCAAGGTCGATATGGTTGTCGGCGACGTGGAATACAGGGTTTCCGCAACGGATGAGTATGAACCGTTGGAAGCCGATATGCTTGTTTCCGAGAATACCGAAATACGCGTAAACGGCAGAAATGACTGGGCAACCGTAGTTCTTCAGGACGGAAGCGAAATCCGTATTATGGGACTTTCTACCGTTGTGATGAAAAACCTGTTTGATGAGCAGGCAAAATCACCAAGCGTTATCGAATTGATAGTCGGGCGGGTTTTTGCCAATGTCAAACGCGGTGCGCGTGATGATTTCCGCGTGGAAACTCAGGTTGCTGTCGCTGCCGTTCGCGGAACGCAATTCGGGATGAATTTTTCAGGCGGCAACGGAGACGTTATTGTTGTTGACGGGCAGGTTGAGGTTAGAGACCCCGCAGGAATTTTGGATTCGATTAATGTAGGACGCGGTCAGTTTACTTCCTTTGCTCAGGGTCAGCCGTTCTCTCCTCCCGCTCCTACTCCTGCAGGTTTACTTGCCCTTTTCGGGCAGGATACTACGCCTGCACCGGAACCCGAACCCGTTACCGAGCCTGAACCAACTCCCACGCCTACACCGGTAACCGTTCCCGATACTACTTATTCCACTCCGGAACCTTCTCCTGATACTGATGCCCCCGCGCCTGCTGAACCTCGCCGTGAGGATGAATGCACCCCATCGGGATTTAACTGGTCGGTTAGTTCCGAGATGATAGGGGGAATTGTCTGGAATAAGGTTTTGCTTAGCCCTACCATAAAATTGGATAATTTCACCATCGCTTTTTACCTCCCCGTTTATTTCAAGGATTTAGACAATCTTTTTGAACCCGTAACATGGTATAACGGGGCTGAATGGGATTTCGGAACGGGCGACGGTATAGAAGGATACTGGGATTGGCAGGATGCTATCCACGACTTATTGATGAAGATTAGATTTATGAGTTTTAATATAGACCGTTCAACAAAAGAACGCAAGAGAAACGTTTATGCAAGTCTCGGCAATATCCCGTCTATGTCGATTGGGCACGGCATTCTTGTTGACCGCTACGCCAATGATATAGAGTTTCCCGCTCTTAGAAGGGTCGGTTTCCAGTTTAATATGGATTTCGGCTACTTCGGCATCGAAACTATGATGAACGACGTTTATATGACAAAGCTGATGGGTATGCGTATGTTTACGCGTCCGTTTTTCGGCAAACGTCTTATCGGAAATATGGGATTGGGCGTTTCGGCGTTCTACGATGCCGACCCTCTTGAAACCGATGAAGAAAAGGTATGGGGTTACAGCGTTGACCTTGAGCTTTTGCATTTCAAATTCCTCGGAATTAGCGCGCTTGTTTACGCCGATTTGGCATCTTTAGGTTTTAATGACGGAGTTAATGAACCAGTTTACTTTACCGGTTACGGATTTACCGCAGGCGTTAAGGGCAGAATTCTTATTGTCGATTACCGCGCGGAGTTCCGCACGTTTAATAACGGGTTTATCGGAAGCTACGTTGACCCGTTTTATGACGTTGACAAGGGAAGCAAGTTTTCGCTTCTTAAGTTAAATCATATAGACCCGTCCAACACCCCCAATTATCACGGCTTCCTTATCAGCGCGGGAAGGACTTTTGAGGGTATCGGCGGTATCAATCTTGCTTACGAGCAATTATTCCCGGACTTTGACCCTGAGTCCATAATCAAGCCTAATAATTTCCTTAATATTGAGCTTTTTGTTGACAGATGTCTGTTTAAAAAGGCGTATGGAAGTATATCTTACAAACGTAAGAATTTTACCGCAGCGGATTTCTTTATGAACTTTTTCATCAATACGGTTGTTACCACCAAGATTTATTATGAAATTGCAGACGGGGTTTATGTCGGTATGTCATACAAGAAATTCTTTGAGGCCGACCAGTTCGGTAATATAAACTCCTATGATACCTATGCTCTTGAAACTCACATGGGATTTTAAGACTATCGGATATATCAGATAAACAGATAATACACGGTAACCGCACCTTTCAGGTGCGGTTACTTTTTTTTGGGGGGAGACGAATTTTGTCTATCGGGCTTTGGCGGCGGCTTTGTATGGAAGAAATTTTACGTCCTGTGCAATAATTCTTATCTTGCTGCGACTTTGTCCCTCCGTTGTCTTCCATCTCGACTGCTTAATCTTACCGGAGATAATCACTCGCTTGCCTTTTTTAAGAAAACTACAACAAATCTCCGCGAGTTTCCCGAACGCCGACACGTCGAAATAGCTAACCTCCTGCACCTTTTCCCCGTTTCGATAGCCTATACTTGAATTGGCTATGGGAAAAGACGTTACGGCAAGCCCGTCCGATGTGAAATTCAGTTCCGGGTCCTTTACTACTCCGCCCTGCACTACCACTACGTTTACATAGTTTTCCATTCTTGCCTCCTTGATACCTTCCTTAATCAGTTTTAATTTGCAAAACGGAGTTATGATATTTATAATATTTTATATCTGTAAGACTGACATCCTTTGATATTTATAAAACACACTTTTTTCTATATCAAGTCTTGATTATATCCCGTTTTCGGGTTAAAATCTATTTACTGGAATTTTCGGGAGTTCTTATGAAACGATGCTTTTTTATCTTTGCGCTGGTTATTATCGCAAATATCAGCTTTCCTTTCGGAAAGAATAAAGTCAATTATTACTCTTACAACTGGAAGGTTATAGAGACAAAGAATTTCAGGATATATATTACCGAACACGACCTGCCTATTACCAATGAAATAATCGGCAGCGCCGAGATGATTTACGAAAAGCACGCCAAGGCGTTTAGTTACAGTCCCAAGCCGAAAATAAAATTAGTTATTTTCCCCAATCAAATTGATTTCCAGCAAAACAATATTACCCCCGAATGGATAGGACAGGAGACCGGCGGTTTTACCGAGTTCTTAAAGCAGCGCGTTGTCCTTCCTTACTCCGCGAACTATGCAAGTTTTTACCATATACTTTCCCACGAACTTGTCCACGCGTTTCAGGGTTACACATGGGGTAAGGGAAATTTTAATATCAGCACTATGCGCGATATTGATATTCCGCTTTGGCTTGTTGAGGGCGCTGCGGAATATCAATCTATCGGGCTTGATTATGAGGCGGAGATGATGGTATCCGACGGGATTATCAACGGCTATCTCCCCACTCTTAAAGAGCTTTCCGACCTTCGCACCTTAAACCCCCGTCTTTACTATTTCATATACAAACAGGGACAGTTGTTTTATCATTTTATCAATGAAAAATACGGAGAATATATATTCGAGGACTTAAATCACGCTATTGCCGAATATAAAAATCTAAATTCCGTGCTTACCAATCTTCTCGGCAAAAAATTTTCCCATATTGATACGGAATTTATGGATTATCTTCGCAAGCGCTATCAGCCTGAGGTTACTAACCTTGAAGCGGTTGAGCTTATCGCGAAAAAAGTTATGGAAGAGGACAGCTTTTTCAATATGAACCCCGTCCATCTCGACAGCAACCGCATAGCTTTTATAAGCGACAGACGGATTTACCCCTCGGTGGTGGCTTACAATAAAAAGAACCGTCGCCTTGAAAGGCTTGTCAAGGGCGGGTTTAACGAGGATTATCTTGAGTTTCACTACGGTATGCGCAACAATCTTTCCGTGAGTAAAACGGGGGAGCTTTGTTTTATGTCGAGGGCGGGGGGCGATGATGCTATTCATATATATAACACCAAAAACCGGAGAGTTCGTTCTATTAACCTTCCGTTCAGGATGATTAACTCGCCGGATATATCCGAGGACGGCAGCAGGATTGTTTTTTCCGCCTTGGAAAACCATCAGTATAATATCTATATCTACAACCGAGACACCGAAAAACTTGAAAAAATCACCGATGATAAATTTTTCGATACCCAGCCCCGATGGCTCGGCGATAATAAAATTGTCTTTGTTTCAAACCGAAGACGGGGTTATGAAAGCGGCGATTACGACGTCTTTGTTTACAATCTTGCCACTAAAAAATTTGAAATTATGCTTGACAGCGGAAAGTCCGACACCTACCCATCCGTCAGCCCCGACAAACGCTATATAGCCTTTGTAAGGAATACCAAAAACCCCGCGCTTATAATTTACGATATAAAAGAAGACGTTTTCTGGGAGGAAATTGTCCCTATCGGCGGAATCTTAGCTCCGTCTTTCGGCGAAGAGAATAAACTTGTTTTTACTTTGTATCACAAGCACTCATATAACGTTTATGAATACACCCCGCGATTTAAGCGGAAGGCGGATAATGCGGTAGCCGAAGCGCAATTTGAACTTTCGGAAATAGGGGTTTTTGCTCCGTATATTGACCCCGTTATGCATCGCTACGGATGGGAAATGTCGCTTGATAATTTGGTCGGGGCTTTCGCCATTAACTCCACGCTCGGAATGGCATTAGTCGGCGCTATGTCTATGAGCGATATACTCGGCAATCACAGGATGCAACTGCTGATGGACGTGGTTATTGAGCTTAGGGATACTTTCTGGGATTATCTTAATATTGATTTCAGTTACGCCTATCTCAAACAACGATACAATATGGGAGTCAGAATTTTTAATTACAGCAGCTATTTCTATGAGTTTTACACGTTTTACAGCTTTTTTAATATAGAACCCCAATACGCGAGAACTTGGGGAGTATATTATTTCTTTTATTACCCGTTTACAACCTTCGACCGCGTTCAAGTTACTCTCGGTGTGCGGGGTTTCCAATTCCTTGAAAACGTGTATCAGGTCGGAACTAATTATATCTATGAATTCAGCTATCAAAATAGACCCACCGTTGAATTAGCTTATGTTCACGATGCCACGCTTAATGATTACACCGGACCTATAGACGGGGCGCGATATGAGTTGTCTTATACAAAGTCTCTCCCTATATTTGAAAACTCGGTTAATTTCGACCGCGTAATATTTGATTACCGACGTTATCTGATGATAACCTACGGCTACTCTTTTGCCTTCAGAGGCGTTACCGGTATAGTCTTCAACGAGGATAAGGACAAGTTCCCGTTTTATCTCGGAGGGTTTAACTCGGTGAGGGGCTACGATTTATGGAGCTTTAAAGGCGACACTATGTTTTTACTCAATGCCGAGTTTCGTTTCCCGTTGCTGATGAACACCGTAATAGGTTTCCCGCTTCCGTTCAGGCTTCCTATTATATGGGGTGTAATATTCTGGGATATGGGCAGCGTTTGGAATATTAGCGAAGCGCATCTCTTAACCGAATACAATGAAAATGGGGAACTTATATTCACCGGTTTAAAAAGCGGTTTCGGTATCGGTTTAAGACTCGTATTACTGCCGGGTATTAAGCTGATGCTTGATTATGCCGCGCCTTATGATGCAACAGGATTTCCCGAAGCTGAAAAATGGAAAACCTATTTTCATATAGGGGTCGATTTCTAAATCCGTCCTATCGGCAATTCCACTATCATAGGCTCTCTCTCATAAATGTCCTTATACCGGTAGTAATTTGAGAATATCTTACGCACGTAATTTCTTGTTTCGCGATACGGAATTATTTCCACCAACTCAAGGTCATTAGCGGGATTAAATCTGCGTTTCGTTCTTCTCATAATCACGTTACCGCTGTTGTATGAGCCTATACCCTCGTAAAGCCCATATCCGCGAACACAGTCGTTAAGGTAAGCCGTTCCGAGAATAACATTCGTTGTGGTGTTATAAAAATCCACGTCGGATGTTTTAAGAATTCGTTTCGCCATCATACGTCCCGTAGCGGGCATAAGTTGCATAAGCCCCGCCGCTCCTACACGTGAACGGGCATGAGGCATATACATACTCTCTTCGCGAATAATCGAAAGCACAAGATGTTCGTCAACGCGGGGGTTTCGTAGTCCGGTCAATGCGGCGCTGATTTCCGCCCGATAAGGCATCGGATAATATATCTGCTTGAGTTCTTTCGATAAAAACGCAAAATTATTATCAAAAAAATCGTCCCTGTGCATCTTGCTCAAAATCGGGTTTGAAAGACTAAATTGTCCGCTTTTTACAAGTTCGCGAAGTATAAGGATTTCCTTAGCGCGAGGGTCGTTAATACCGACAGAGGTTAAGACCGCACCGGCTTTCTCCACAAATCCGAATCTTGCATAAGCCACAAATTTGATATATTCCTTGCTTACTCGAAGTTGTTTTATCGTTTCGCCGTCAAAGTCATACAGGCTGTGTTGCCCGTAAATTTTCTTGGTAAGCTCAACAACACGGTCGCGAATCATATCGCGGGCATATCCTTTTCGGAATTTATATAAAACCTTGGCGTAATGAAGTTTCGCCAAATCATCCCGCGCAGATATATAACGGTATTCAAGCCCGTTGAGGTATTCGTCAAACGATATATTCTTTTTTTCAACCGCCTTAACTATCAACTCGTGCGCGTTGATTGCGAAATACCCGTCGGGCTTTATCGCTATGGCGTTCTCCAATTCCTCAACGGCACGGTCGTAGTTTTCCAGCATATAATGGCTGTATCCGTTCCAAAACGACGCGTATTGCGATAACGTTTGTCCTGTATTTTTTATCCCGAGTTTTTCATAGGTTGATTCTATGATATTAGTCAAGGTATCATATCGCTTGAATGCAAGGAAATTACGGGCGGCAAGGATTATATTTCGGTTTGCATACACGGGCTCAATATCGCCGTCAAGATAATTCAGATAAAGCGTGCGCGCCGATATATGATTATATGTGTCAAGTCGTCTGTGATGATACAACCGCCTGTGATAATAGATACCGCGCCCCGTTGCAGAACCTCCGCTTATCTCATTACGCGTGAGATTTTGTATATCCTCAATTTCCTTATAGACCTTTTCATAAGCGGAATTTTCCTTAAGAACTGCAATAAGCTCATTAGCGCTCCCGTTTCGGGTATTTTCTATAAGAACAAGCGCAATCTCTTCCGCCTCGCGTGGCGAAGGAGAGTATTCCTTCAAGTATTTCCCGCCGAAACGCGCATAGCTATTATACATTTTCATACCTGCAAAACTTAAAAGAAGGCGTTTCTTTTCCTGTTGTGAATAGCCGTCCCAGTTGTATTCAACAATTTCCTCAAAGATTTCGCGATAAGGACGGTCAACCTCGCCGACGTTAAGCAAATATTTTTTAGCCGATTCAAGATTTTGGGTTTTGTGCATAAGCCGGGCGATAAAAAAGTTGTATTCGTTTTTACGGTAGCTTGAAAATAATCGCGATTCCCTTTCAAGTATTGCAATAGCCTCATCGAATCTGCTTTGGCTTTCATAAACCTCAGCAAGACGTATTACCGCATCGGCTTTAGACAGGTTATCCGTCGCATTGTTTGCCACCTCTTTAAGTATAACAATACCGTTAGATATATCGCCGAGACGTTCATAAGCCTTAGCTCGAAACAGTTTGGCATCATAACGAAGTATAAAATCGTCCTTTTCCAAAACCGCAAGTCTCTCTATTGCTTCTTCCATTCTCTCCCTTGAAACGGGATTACGGTTTATCACGTTGTAGATATTTTTAATCTCCGCAAGGGCGGTATAATGCCTTTGCAGGGTGCTGTCCACAAAAAACTCTTTTGTTTCTATTGAAAAAACAAGCACGGTCATAAGCAGAATCATAGTAACGGCAAACTCAAATTTTAGTATCCTGGGCCCTCTAAAATGAGTCATAAAAATCCTCCCGGATAGAGTATTGTATTAATACCCACCCATTAAAAAACAGATAATTATAACCCATTGAGCGAAATCGGTCAAATTTTACTCCGAAAATCGCGAAATTTTTTTACCTTACCGAAAGGAATATATCCAACCCGATAGCCACGATGGAAAGTATAAAAATCGCCGCGAAATTAAACCGCTCAAGCGACTTATCCATAGAGGACAACAGATGGAGCGCGACGTGGCGGTCTTCGGGCAACAGACACGCATTGGTTTTGAGCTTTTCGATTAGCTGATGGTCTTTTATCATCTTGGTTCGCCTTCTCGAAATCGCATATTGATATGAAAAAAAGGTTATAAACCCCAGCACGCCGATATACCAGAACGGGCGCACAAGCGCGGGGTTGATATGTTGTATCACCGCGATAACGCGAATTGCTATCGATGCAATAAGCCCCACAAGGAAAAACCCGATTACAGCTGCTTTCGGAGGACCAAACTCTTTGGTTATTTGCCTGCTATGCTCCGAGTCTTCGTTTTCCCGCAAGCTATTGTTCGGAGAAATATTTTTTTTCATAATTTATCCTTTGAACAGATTTTAGTATTCGCAAATTTGCAAAACGTTCCGTTAAAATATGCCTGCCCACGTAATCCATCATTAATGGTGCGGTTACAAAGCCCCCTTATATAATCCGGTTCATCTAATCAAGCCACGACACGTTTTTAGGCGTTACTCCGCCTGCAGTATTCCCGCTACCCCAGTTGACCGTATCCAAACCCTGAGGCTCAGTTCTGTCATTGGCACGGTCAATACCCCATTCGGAATTGCCTTCTATGGTAGGAGAATCGAAAACATGAGAGGTGTTAAGTTCATCACCAGAATTATTTAAAAAATACACCCCACCTCCGTTAATTGCCTCATTGTCGAAAATAATTCCGCTTATAGTTATGCCTTCTCCTTGACCCACAAAAATTCCTCCACCCCGTCCGTTCACGGGATCAATAACTGCAGCATTGCCGGTAATAGTAGCGTTTACTATATAACTTATACATCCGCTTAAATGAATACCTCCACCTGATCTTCCTGTATTTCCGGAAATAATACCACTTAGCGTATGGTTAGTTCCTCCAAATGCAATTATGCCACCACCTCCCTCAAATGTAGAGTTATCGGAAATAACGGCATTTAATATATGGTTTTCTCCAAGCCATATACATACTCCCCCTCCATGGCGCCCACTGGTATTATTGGAAATTACGGTGTTTTGAATAATATTACCTTTTCCTTCATAAATAAAAATACCGCCCCCTATGCCGTCTATAAAGTTTACTTCATCATTTGCGTTCCCCCCGCGAATAACAAAGCCGTCTATGGTAACATTATCAAAATCGTCAATCCATATAACGTGCTTGATTTCGCCCAGCCCGTCAAGTTCGGTTATGCCGTTGCGTTCGGTAAATTCGTTGTTACATCCCCCAAGTATAGTTAAGTTACCGACATCAATAAACACGCCGCTGTTTGAGTAGCTTTCGCTTTCGGTATTCAACCCGTTTCCGGGAGCATAAACCCCCGATGCTACAAAAATATTGGTTTTAGACAAGTCCCCTGCGGCGAGCTCAACAGCTTTTTGCAAACTGCGAACAGGCGATTCAGCAGAGCCGTCGTTGTTATCATCACCGTCAGCAGATACAAAAAATCCCGCTCCTAATAATGAGGGTGGGATAATCTCGTTGGTTTCCCCATTGCCATTCCCGTTTGTTGTCCCCCCGTCAACAAGCGAGCAGGCTACAAAAAATACACCCGTTACAATTAAAACCCCAAATATAAAACACCCTAACCTTTTCATAAATACCTCCTGAATAAATCTAAGTATATTTTAATACATAATAACTATATGTCAATAAAACGTGTTGTTTGATTTTGGATTGGCGTTACTTGGAAATACGACTGCTTTGTAAAACTTCATAAATACGGTCTAAAACCCCGTCGATAGAAAGCCCCGTGGTGTCTATAACAACCGCGCCGTCGGGAATTTTAAGCGGGGATATGGCGCGTGAGGAATCTATCCGGTCGCGTCTTTCAATATCGCGCATAATTTCCTCAAGAGACAAGTCTCTGCCGGGGTATTGTGCGAGACGGCGTCTTGCGCGCTCCTCGACACTTGCATCAAGATAGATTTTAACATCGGCATCGGGAAAAACGACACTTCCCATATCGCGCCCCTCCGCTACAAAATCGGATTTTTTAGTAATCTCACGTTGTAACGGAACTATTTTTTCGCGAACCTGTTTTAATGCCGAAACCTCCGAGACTTGACGGTCGATTTCGGGCATCCGAATTTCATCGCCTACATCCCTGCCGTTAAGAAAAACTTTTTCGTCGTCAAAAGAGATTTGTATATTGTCGAGCAGGGCATTGATTTTTTCGGTGTTCCGATGGTGAATGCCGTTTTGTATAAAAAGAAGTGTAACCGCACGATACATAGCGCCGGTGTCTAAGAAATTAAACCCCAGCTTTTTTGCAAGGAGACGGGAAACGGTGCTTTTTCCGCTTCCCGCGGGACCGTCGATTGTAACAATCACAGACTTTCCCTGAAATCTTTTGCGCGATTTAGATATTCGATAATACTGTCGCGATTTTTCGCGCGGATTAATTCAATAACATCGTTAATCTCCCGCGACAAGTCGATAAGCGAACGTTCCACGTTATCCGAGTTCATAAGGATAATATCCGCCCACATCTCGGGGTTGCCCTGAGCAATCCTCGTGGTATCCAACAATCCCTTGCCGTAAAGCCCGAAAAATCTCACCTCAGACCATCCGTCCTTTTCAAGCTGACGGGTAAGAGCCGATGCAACCAAGTGGGGAACATGGCTTGTAGATGCGACAATCTCGTCATGGAAATCCGCGGAAACAAGGACAATTTGAGAACCGAAACTTTTCCAAAAATCGCGAACCTGCGCAAGCGTATTCTCATGCCCCTCGCCTATAACTGCGACAATCTTTTTTTCAAAGAGGTCGGCACGGGCAAACTCCATCCCCGATTTTTCGCTTCCCGCCATAGGATGGCATCCGACAAAATTTATCCCGCGATGGTTGACTTTTTCAACCTCGTTATTAACCAAGCGCTTTACGCTGCTGACATCCATCACGATAACGTCTTCATTAAACATATTCTGGAATTCCGCAAAAACCTCAGCGACTTTTTCAGCAGGCGTAGCAATCACAAAGAAATCAAGCTGTGAAATAATTTCGGGGTCTTCTTTTCCGAAACTGTCTATAATACCGAGACGTTGAGCCTGCTGGATTTTTTCGTCATTGCGCCCGAAACCTATAACCTTTGAGCCGGGTATATAGGTCTTAACCGCAAGAGCAACCGAACTTCCGAGAAGCCCAAGCCCGTATATACCAACTGTTTTGTTATCCATAAAACACCTCTTTACTTAATGAGTTAAACGATATTATGCCCGATACCGACTACCGGAGCTATTTTTTTAATTTCGTCCATAAGTATTGCAAATTTATCCGGCTTTAAAGACTGAGCGCCGTCGGATACCGCAATCTCGGGATTGTTGTGAACCTCTATCATAAGCCCGTCCGTCTTTGCCGCAATAGATGCAAGCGCCATCGGCGTAACATACTGCCATAATCCCGCTGCATGGCTTGGGTCAACTATTACCGGCAGATGGGTTTTTTCTTTTAAAACAGGTATTGCCATCAAGTCAAGCGTATTGCGATAAGCCGTTTCAAAAGTGCGAATACCTCTTTCGCAAAGTATCACGTTTTGATTTCCTTCCGACATTATATATTCCGCCGACATAAGCCATTCCTCAATAGTCATAGACATCCCGCGTTTCAAAAGCACGGGCTTATCGGTTTTACCCACTGCCTTAAGCAACGCAAAATTCTGGGCGTTACGGGTGCCTATCTGGAGTATATCAACATATTTGGAAATAAGCAAGACAACGGATGTATCCATCACCTCCGAAACCGTAGACATATCAAATTTTTTGCCGACTTTTTTAAGAATCTTTAAACCATCCTCCTCAAGTCCCTGGAACGAATATGGTGAGGTGCGCGGTTTATAAGCCCCTCCGCGAAGAAAGTTGGCGCCCGATGATTTAACCTTTTCGGCAATCTCGGACATTTGCTTTTCGTTTTCAATACTGCAGGGACCGGCCATTATTCCGAGATTCCCCCCGCCGATTTTCACCCCGTTGACTTCTATTATAGTATCCGACGGGTGGAAGTCGCGGCTTGCGAGTTTATACGGTTTTGATACCTGCAGGACTTTTTCTACACTGGCAAGCGAGGCTATCGGGTAATTCGCGAGTTTTGTCTTGTCGCCTATTACCCCAATTATGGTTTGCATCTCCCCCGTTGACACGTTGGTTTTCAAACCGACCTTCTCTATCATATTAACAATGTGGTCGATTTCCTCGCGATTTGCGGTAGGCTTTAATACTATAATCATTTGACTATCCTTTGTCATCGAAAATATCTAATTTACAATATATTATAAGAAAGTATAGAAAAAAATTCAATTTTTGGCGTTTTGATTAAGCATATTCCGTGATTTGAAATTTTTGATAATCGTCCTAAATTTCGGCAGGGCGAAAAAGGCAATGAACATTAAAATATATCCTGTAATAAGACCTGTAACGGAAAAATTATCCGAAGCTATAACCGAAAACGGGAGTAAAGACAGCGTATCGCTAACCCAATCCGCAAATCTCCATCCGAGCAGGATAAAAAACTCAAACAGAGGGCTTAAAAACTCCAAGTCCAATGCAATAACGGCAAAATTAGTAAATAGAACCCCTGCAATTATCCCGAATACCGGAACTATCAACAGGTTTGAAATAAAACTGACCGTGCTTATCTCGTTGAAAAAATACAGGATAAGCGGGGCGGTGGATATTGTGGCGCAAAGACTTACGGATAAAATGCCCGAAATAGCGCCGGTAAAATCCAAATAGCGCTTAAATTTATGGTATAAAAGGTAAATTCCGAGAGTTGCCCCGTAACTCAACAAAAAACCTATATCGTTGATAAGCGAAGGGTTTGCCGAAAGTATCACAAGCGCGGAAAACGCAAGCACGTCTATAAATTCCGTATCCCTTCCGCTTGCCTTGAGAATATTAAATCCCGCGAACATAAGTCCGGCGCGAATAAGCGACGGGCGAAACCCCGCTACCGCAATATACATCACTATTATTATAGTAGCGATTCCATAAGCGTAATTTTTCTTCATAAACAAACCCAGAATGAACACAATCCCCAAACTTATTATCCCTACGTGGAGACCCGAAAGCGCAAGTATATGAGAAACCCCCGTCCTGCGAAAAGACTCGCGGACGGAATAGTCTAAAAAGTTCCTGTTGCCGAGTATTATGCTATACATCAGCGCCCTGACATCATCACTTCTTACCGTTTCGATTTTGTTATTTATCCACAGACGGGTTTTAGATATAAGTATCATAGGAACAAAGCCGTTATGCAGGATTTTAAGCGAGGATATATCTGAAGGAGGCGGTAATCCCTCTATATCGCTGAGGTCGTATTCCGCAGTTGAAAAGTCCGTAATATAAAGAGAATAAAAAATCTTATCGCCGTATTGACGCGAATAAAGCCTCCCGCGCGCTTTGACGATTTGCCCCGGGTATAGAAGCGAAAGCGCCTCGCCGACAAGACTAAGATTTTGAGAACGGACACGGTAGCGGAGAACAGAACTTTCATCATCGGCAGGCATCGGTTCGGGAAACGTGTCGATTTTGCAGGTTATTTCCGTATAAATACCCCGCGCCGACGGCAATATGTGTTGATTTTGGAAAATTTCGGGAGACAAAACGGGTTGATGTATTGCGACCGATGATAATGCGCCCGACAAAAAACCGGATATCAGGAACGGTAAAATCAAAAACTTTTTTTTCTTAACCGATACATATATCCCCGATGACAGGATTACAACGCCGATTAAAAAGGCTATCGGGAAATTTTGCGCAAATAAATGAAGAAGATTAACTGAAAAAAATATCCCGATAACAAAATATAGTATTTCCAAACGCATCGTTTAGTCCCGTTGGCAAAGAATTAAATCTCCTCTACTTTTTCAAACTTAATCTGGACACTGTGAGGATTGATTTTTTTAATTGTGAACTTGTCGGCAAAGAAATGGGCAGAGCCTCTCAGGACTGCAATTATATCGACAAGACTTTTTTCGGACGGATAAACCGCAGTAATAGTGTTTCGGCTGATTTCCTGATAATCGACTTTTGTCATTACGGTATTAGGGAACATCTTGCAAACATAGTTATTCATCTTAAAAATGCCGATTACAAATTCTTTGGCGGTATTGGATTTTTTAATATAAAAACGGTAAACGCGGGGGGCAAAATCGGTTACCCAGTATTCAATAAATTCGGCAATAAATTGCCTGTCATCTAATGAAAGAGATGAACAAATTGTAGGAATTAAAGTAGCAAAACGGTCATCGGAAAAATAATTATCCTGAGGGTTAAACTGCTCAACGCCGAGCCCGACCTTTTCGGCGATTTCCCTCCATTTATCCTCGCCGAATTTCTTAACAATCCACTCCTTAATCGCATTTAAAACAAGAATCTTCATAGCCTTCCTCCCCTTTTATATTAGGAACAGCTATATTATACCCTATTTTTAAAATTTTACAATATCGAATTTGTTTGACCCCGAAATTCCGTTTGTATTTTGGAAAATAAAAAGACAAAAATTGAATTTAATATTTTTGCCCATAGTTTTGCTTTTTTTGATTTATTCATATATAATAAGGAATTAGAAAACTATGCTTTTTTAATAATACTGGTTTGGAAGGAAATAACTGTGGGAAGCCTTTTGGAGTTAAAAAGGCAAATATATGAGTCACTTAAAAACGGGGAAATAGAACAGGCGGATGAATTGGCGAATAATGCCTTGACTGAAGCAATCAACGATTCCGAACTTGACGGGATTTTAAAGATAATAAAATTCTGGCAAAACCGGGAAAAGTATTTTGTTTTTGACGAATCCGCCAATAACGGAGAGGCTCTGTTTGATGAATGGGACCGCTTTATGGATTTTTGTATTGCCAATAAAATAGACAATAAAAAAGCGGTTCTTGCCGTTAAATCCTATGTTTTTAAGATGATAGTCGATATGCTTATTGAGTATTACCGTATCGTTCCCGTAAAAGATAAGGAAACCCTTATTTTACTCGGCGAGGCGTTTTACGAGACGGGGCTTATCGAAAAGGCTATCGAAACTCTCGAATATGCGATGAACGTTTTTCGGGAGGATGACGACGTTAGAATTTACCTGTTGTTAGGCGATATGTATGCGGAAACCGGGGATGAGGAGCTTGCTATGGTGATGTTCGGCGAGGCGTTTTTTAAATTCCCTCAGCTTGTTTCCTTAGATAAAGTCGATTTCCCCGCTTTGCATAAACTTGAAAAAATGATTTGCGATGACGGGTTTGACGGCAACGAGATTGTCGAATGGATGCCGGTTTACGGGTATTTTTACAGCGGGCTTACCGCACGACGGGGTATCGGGTATGAGGAGTATCTCGGACTTCAAAATAAAATCCGTGAATACGAAAAATCGCTTGTTGTCGATAAAAAGGTTATTAATATTATTATACCTCGCCTGATTAATTATTACCTTTGGGTTTTTGATTATTACGTTTATCAGGTCAGGTCTATTGTGGGGGCTAAAAAGATAGCTTCAAGAATTTTTGAGCTTTTAGACGGCTTCCCTCAGAATAAAAAAGCGGTTGATAAACTTAAATCCCGCGGAGAACTCCTGTTCAGAGCCATTATAGACAAAGCCGACAGGAGTTATGCAGATGAAGCCGAAGAGGCTGACAAAAGTTAAATCTAAGGAGAATTTTTGATGTCTATTATCGCAGTCGGTTCTTTGGCGTTTGACAGTATTAGAACTTCGGTTGAAGAAAGGGATAAGATTCTCGGAGGCTCTCTTACTCATTTTGTAAACGCCGCGGGGTTTTTATCTAAACCCAAACTTGTCGGCGTTGTAGGTAATGATTTCGGCGATAAGGAATGGGAATTTATCAAATCCCGCACATCCTCGCTTGAGGGTGTTGAGGTGTTAAAGGATAAAAAGTCCTTCTTTTGGAAAGGACATTACGGCGAGGATACGGATATAGCGATTACCGATGCTACGGAGCTTAACGCTTTTTCGCATTTTAAACCGGTTGTTCCTCTAAGTTACAAAGATGGGGAATATATGCTCTTTATGGCAAATATCGACCCCGTTATCCAAACCGATATGGCAAAGCAATGCGATAACGCTATGCTGAAGGTTATGGATACTATGAACTACTGGATTAAAAATACTCCCGAAGAGCTTGATGTCGCTTTTGATAACGTGGACGGAATTGTCATAAACGATAACGAGGCGACTATGCTCACGGGCGAAAAAAATATATTAAAGGCGGTTGAAAAGGTTTTCAGACCGCATTTTAAAATTGTGATTATAAAAAAAGGTTCTCACGGCGTTATGATTTTCGGGACTAATTTCGTGGTGTCGCTACCGTCTTACCCCGTTAAAAATGTCATCGACCCCACGGGTGCGGGGGATTCTTTCGCCGGCGCTTTTTTCAGCTTTATTGCCGCAAACGGGGCTTATGACTTCCATCGCGATGAAGTTAAAAACGCTGCGGTTTATGCCACCGTCGTTGCATCTTTTGCGGTGGAGGGGTTCGGCGTTGAGGGTATCAGCGAAATCAGCCCTTCCGATATTGAAAATCGGATTGAGGCTTTTAAGGGAATTTCCGGGTTTTAGATAAATTGTAATTTTTTTAATCTGCGCAAGGAGGATTGACTGTTATGTCAGAAAATGTTTTGGATAAGAAAGAAGAAATCCTGCTCGATATTCAGGAAAAACTTAAAGAAGAAAAATGGACGCGTGCCGCTATCGAGAGCTACAGTGTCAAAAACTTTATCGAGTTGGACAGTCATATACGAATCGCCGTAAGCGAAGGGTTCAGAGATGATTTGAAAAACTTATGCAAAGAGACGTTGAAACATTCCCAAAATAGCCTTGTCGGGCTTTATATTATCGGGGTGCTGTCCCTTGAGGAGTCATCTATTGATGATGCGCATCTCCCGCAGATTATTAAGCTCTTTATGGATAACAGAAAACATAAAATTGCAGAGTTTCTTGCGGAAAAAATCCTCTCGTATCGCGAAAACAAATTCGCGCTTAAAACGCTTGAAACTATCTACGAGATTCAGGGACAGGAAGATGAGCTTTTTAACGTCAAAAAGCGTTTGGTTCTTATCGACAGTAAAGACGCATCCAACGCCAAATTTTTGGGCGAATACTACGAAAAAGACGGCGATAAGGAACTTGCTATGTTTTACTACCGTCTCGCTATTGAGCGATATATCAAAAGCAAAAGCGTCAAGATGGTTGAGGATTTGTGGAATAGGATTATCAAACTCTATCCCGATGACAGCAAGCTCATTATTCTTATCGCTAAAAAGATTAGCGAGGTTTTAGGCGAGGAAAAAGTCGCCGGGATGGTTTTTGAAGCGGTTGTAAAACCCGCTATGAAAAACGAAAACTACCAAATTGCATTGAAGATTTTAAAGGTCGTTCTCGATTTTAAACCTCACGATAAAACCCTTCGCAAAGCCATAGAAGAGTGCTACAGGGCAATATATGCAGACCATAGTCAGCTTGAGAAATATCTTAAAGCATCGGCTATCGGACAAAGCTGGAAACCTCACCGCGAGGCTATCCGAATGTTTGAAAGCCATATCGCTTTTGATACCGGATGTTATGTTTCGCATAAGAGCTGGGGTGTCGGTATGGTAAAAAATATGGAAAACGATTCGGTTATCATAGATTTCGAGAACAAACCCGGGCATGAGATGTCTTTAAAGATTGCTCTTCGCGCGCTTAACGTGCTTGATGAGGATAATATTACTATCTGGAAGCATTTTAAACTTGACGAGTTAAAGCAACTTCTTTTTTCAGAACCTTTGCGCATTATGGAAATTATTATCAAAAGCTACGGAGGCGAATGCGCATCCAAAGATATTAAAACCACTCTCGTTCCCGAAGTTTTAAGCGAAAAGGAATGGACAAGATGGTGGGTTTTTGCCAAGAAGGCGATGGAAAGCAGCAATACGGTTGTGCAAAGTCTCTCAAAACGAAACGTCCTTGAAATTCGCGAAAGTGAAGCAACTATCGTTGAGGAATTGGTCAGCAAATTTAAGAAAACCACCAACTTTGAAAACAAAATCCGTTTATTTATCGACTTTGTTGACCGTCAGGGCGAGGTTAATTCCGAAATGGCATCGGCGCTTGTTTCTTATTTTACCGAGATTATTAACGCTTCAAGTGAGTCCGATGAGCGAAAGGTTCTTTCTTATGCCGCGCTCAGATACGGCGGCTATGAAGGTTACGGCGATGATAATATTGACAGCGCAATCATTTTCGGTATCAAAAAACCTATTGTCCTTTATGAGGAAATGGAAATTGAACTCAAAAAGCCTTTCCTTGAAATTCTTGAAAAAAAGCTCAAGGACTGGGATTTGCGTTTCTCCGACTTTATCCTTAACTCAACTATCACCAAATTGCATAATTATATGGTTAGACGGCTCGCTTTTGCCGGTAAATTCGACGTTTTAAAAAATATCTTTCTTACCGTGCTTAACGCGTTTCAGGAAAAATCCGAGCTTTTTGTCTGGTTCGCCCGTCTTATTGAAACCGATGATGACGGCACGCTTAAAGAAAATATCGGCGTTAAAGACAGCGAATTGGTTTTCCGTATGCTTTCGCTTATTGATATTCTTAATAACGAAATTCAAGTTAAAACCGACGTGGGTAGAAATAAAAAAACCATCACCCAGATTTATGATGTTCTTTTCAAGAAAAACCTGCTTGATACCTTTCTTGATAATTCCGATGAAACAACTTGGCGTTCGGTTCATTCAATTATTATCGCGCTTAATACTCTTGAAAAGGAAATTAAGGAAGAGTATCTGGGTAAGATTGTTGAAAAATACCCCAATATGAAAAAAGAGATTGTCAAGCCCGAGACAATAAAGATTCGCCATCCCTTCCTTGTTACAAGAAAGTCATTTGAGAAAAAGAAAGCTGATTTGCACCATATGATGAACGTGGAAATACCTCAAAACAGTATGGCGATAGGCGAAGCAATGGAAAAAGGCGACCTTCGCGAAAATGCCGAATATAAAGCGGCGCTCGAAAAACAAGACCAGCTTAAAGCGGCAGCTTCTAAACTTGAATCGGAACTTAATCAGGCTAAAATACTCGATAAAAATATGGTCGATACGGATATTGTGGATGTAGGCACGCGCGTTAAACTGAAAGACCAGGACGGCAATATGGAAGAATACCAGATTCTCGGACAATGGGAAGTGGATTATGAACACGGAATTATCTCGTATCATTCGCCTTTGGGACGCGCGCTTCTTGACAAACATGTCGGTGATACCTGCGATTTTGAATTCAGCGGCACTATGAAAAATTATGAAGTCCTTGATATTACTATTGCCGATTTCGATTAATAAATTAAGGAGAGGTCTCTATGGCTGCAAATAACAAAGAAAAAAATAAAGATTCAACCCTATTTGAGAATCTTTACCCGATGGGTTATTTGCCCTACCGTGTAAAATGGTTCGACTATATTATCGCGGGGTTCTTAACTCTCGTTTCGTTTATTCTCTATATGAGAACGCTTACCCCCACTGTCGGCGCGGGGGATGCCGGCGAGCTTATTACCGCAACTTACAATATGGGGGCTTGCCATGCTCCCGGATTCCCGCTTTTCGGTATCCTCGCCAAACTTTTTACTTTTATTCCCGTTAATGATATAGCTTACCGTGTTAATATGTTTGCCGGCGTTTGCGCTGCGGGAACTATCTTTTTCCTGTATCTTTTTGCGGTAAAACTACTCGGATTAAACCGCGATAAATCATCATCGCAAGGCAAAAAACACGGGCTTGATTTAAAAATTCATATTCCCGCTATCGGCGCAAGCCTCGTATTGGCTTTTTCGGAGGTGTTCTGGTCTCAGGGTATAATAGGCGAGGTTTATTCGCTTAATATTTTCCTTGTTTCGGCTATGCTTTATATTATGCTCCTTTGGTTCGAGGAAATTGTTTATTTCCGCAAAAGTAATGAATTTCATCTTGCAGAAAGGCGCTCTCTTCTGCTTGCCTTTATTATGGGACTTTCCCTCACTAACCATCAGCTTCCTATGTGGTTTATAGCGGGATGGGCGGTGATGTTGCTTATTCCGATGGCTTTTGTTGTAATTTCCGAGAGACCCGATAAAGACAAGAAGGAATTAAGGCAAAGAATATTCCCGCTGATTTTACTTGCAGGTTTTGTAATTTTGGCTATTTATCTTATCTATACACACGCTTACAAAGTTCCGCTTATAATGCCAAAGGATAAAGCGCCGATTTTGGTTGCTATTTTTATCGTTCCGGCTTATTTGACCATATACACGGTGATTTCAAAACTATCCGGCGCCAAACCCAATTGGGTTGACAATCTGATGAGGATACTTATGTTTGGGTCGTGGTTGTTGATTTTTGCTATGACCGTATATCTGTATATGATGATACGTGCGCGCGCAATAGCGCCTCTGCCCGAACCCAAGCCTTTGAGCTGGGGAGATACCCAGACTTTTGATATACTTCTAAACCACATGCTTCGCAAGCAATACGGTAGAGCCGGCGGAAATCTTGTGAATTTCGGAGGGCAGATGTTGGCTGTCCTTGATATTCATATTGAGCAGTTCCATTGGATTAACGCGATTTTCGCATTTTTCGGCCTGATTTACCTCTTTATCAAGGATAAAATATGGGCGATATTTACATTATTCTCAAAGCTACTTTTACTTATTGCGCTTGTAAGATTTGTAAACTTTGAAATCCATCCCCGCAACTTAGCGTTTCAGGAAGTTATGTATATTCAATCCTTTTTTATATGGGCGGTTTATATCGGATTCGGTTATCAAATGGTGCTGGATTTAACCGGAGGGTTTAAGAAGTTTTGGCAAAAACGTATCCTGCAAAAAGCGGAAGAAATCGAATAACGGAGGCTTTGTTGATAAAACGGATTGCCCGCAAATTTTATAACCTGTTATCGGATTCTAAGTTAAAGCATAGTCTAAGTTCCGTTTTTTACAGGATTTTTTATGAAAAATCGCTTTCCGATTACCGTATAAAGGACGGGGTTTTTACCGCAAAATTTAAAAACGGAATTGAGGTTAAAAGTGTCCGTGCCTTTGACCCGGAAGCGGTATGCGGGGAGCTTTTCGATTATGATTTTAAAGAAGGCTCAACCGTTATGGATTTGGGGGGACATTACGGAATTGTTGCAATTTTTATGGCTAAATCGGTCGGTGATAAAGGCAAAGTTGTCGTTTTTGAAGCCGACCCGGCTAATTTTGCCGTTTTACAAAAAAATCTCGATTTAAACGGGGTTTATAATGTAACTGCCGTGAACAAGGGGGTTTATAATGTTTCCGGTGAGCTTGAGTTTTATTCAGGCGGCGGTTACACCTCCTCGTTTGAAAAAACCGATTATGTGGAAAAGAAAAACAATAACTATTCCGCAATCAAAGTTAAGGTCGGCAGGTTGGATGATGAGTTTTTATCATTGGAAATCGACGGGGTTGATTTTATCAAGATGGATATTGAGGGAAGCGAGGTTCCCGCGCTTGAGGGAATGGTTGAAATCCTTGAAAAATTCCTGCCGGATTTGATGATTGAAACCCATATAACAGAGGGTAAATTTACTACCCCTAAAGTTGTGGAAATTATTGAAAAAATCGGTTATGATAAAATAGAGAAAAAAAATTACAAGGGCAGAGGGGGTTTTGTGTTTGCCGGCGCAAGCCGAAAACATAATTAAAGGGAGGAATTTATAATGATAGGAAAAAATATTTTGTCGCTTGCTATACTTGTCGCAGTCGGCGCTCTTTGCGGTATTCTGTTTGTTAAGGTGTTTAACAAGAGGGTACTCGGCAATATTTGGGGAGGAATTATTGTCGGGGTAATCGGAGGTGTGCTTATCGGTTACCTTTTAGACCAGTTAAAGTTTTTGGTTGATAATGAACTCAATGTCAATTTCCTTACTTCTTTTATCGGTGCATTCGTGTTGCTTTGGGTTTATTCAAAAATTTCTCATCAGGAATAATAGTGTTATTTGTAGAATAAATAGGAGGTTTAAATATGACTAATGAACTTGATGAAGTAAAAGTTATTGCGGTTGCTTCTAAAAATCCGCAGAAGGTCAGTCCCGATATGCCGCTCTCCAAAGCTGCAGATAAAATGTTGCGCGAAAAAATCCATAGCGTAATCGTTGTTGACAAATCCGGCAAGCCTGTCGGCGTGGTTTCTTCATGGGACGTTGTCAAAACCACTTTTATCTCTTCCGATAAAGCTAAGGATATCCCGATTTCTAAACTTATTGAGGGACAAAAATTGCTTTTTGTTTATAATGAAATGTCGGTGCGCGATGCTTTAAATCTTATGGTTGACAAAAATGTTCGAAGCCTTCCTATCCTTGATATGGAAGAAAACCTTGAGGGTATCGTTACCCTTTATGACATTGCTACATTTATAAGAGAAAAATTATAAATACTATATTGGGGTTTAGGCTTTAACAGGAGATTATATGGGAAAATATCTTGTAACTTCAGCGCTGATATATGCTAACGGCTCTATTCATCTGGGGCACATGGCGGGAGCTTATTTGCCCGCCGATATTTATGTCCGTTATCGTAAACTTAACGGTGATGACGTGATTTTTATCAGCGGAACGGATGAGCATGGGGTGCCTATTACCTTAAAAGCGGAAAGCGAGGGGGTTTCTCCCCGCGAAATTGCCGACCGTTACCATAAGATAGTCAAAGACGCGTATTACCGGTTCGGCGTTCATTTCGATAATTACTCGGGAACCGCGCGCGAAGTCCATTACAGGATTTCCGAACGGTTCTTTCTCGATTTATATGAAACCGGGCATATTATGACTAAAACCGAAGAGCAGTTTTATGATGAAAAAGCGGGGCGGTTTCTCCCCGACCGTTATGTCGAGGGAACCTGCCCGAAATGCGGTTTTATAAAAGCTCGCGGCGACCAATGTGATAAATGCGGCTCTCTTTTAAACTCTCTTGAACTTATCGACCCTGAAAGCGTTATTTCACAAAATAAGCCCGTTATCAAAGAAACCAAACATTGGTATCTCCGTCTTCAGGATTTTGAACCCCGTCTCAAAGAATGGGTTTCATCTAACACCCATTGGAAAGACAATGTCCGCAATTTTGTGCTCGGATGGATTAAGGACGGGTTACACGAACGCTCTATCACGCGGGATTTGGACTGGGGTATCCCCGTGCCTTTACCCGATGAGGATGCAAAGGGCAAGGTGCTTTACGTGTGGTTTGATGCTCCTATCGGGTATATTTCATCGACTGTTGAATGGGCAACCCGTATCGGCGACCCCGAACGATGGCGAGATTATTGGCAAAATCCCGATTGCAAACTTGTCCATTTTATCGGCAAGGATAATATCCCGTTTCACGCTATCACCTGGCCTGCGGTTCTTATGGGGCAAAAAGAAAATTATATCCTCCCCTACGATATTCCCGCCAACGAATATCTTACGCTTGAAGGGAAAAAATTGTCCACATCTAATAACTGGGCAATCTGGATAGAGGAATATCTTGAGGAGTTTCCGCCCGACCCGTTGCGGTATTTTCTTGCGGCAAACGCGCCCGAAACAAAAGATTCCGATTTCTCATGGAAGGCTTTTCAGGAAAAAAATAACGAGGAACTTGCCAATATCCTCGGCAATTTCGCCAACAGAACGCTTACATTCATAAATAATTTTGCCGACGGTAAAATCCCGCCTGCCGATTATACGGATGACGATTTGCAGATATTTTCTATGCTTGAAGCAAAAGTCGGCGAGCTTACCGCCTCTTTTGAAAATTACAAGGTTCGTGAGGCTGCCAAACTGATGATGGATATTGCGCGTATCGGAAATAAATATTTTGATGAAACCAAGCCGTGGGTTTTAAAAAACGACGACAGCGCCCGTCTCAATACCGTTCTCAACGTATGTTTGAATATCCTTCGCGTGCTTGCCGTGACAATGTTTCCTATAATTCCGTTTTCATCCGAAAAACTTTGGACTATGCTCGCTGAAAAAAATCCCATTACGGAAGAAAGATGGGAGGGGCTTGTCGGGCGCAGAGTCGAAGTCGGACAAAAAATCGGCAATCTTGAAATCCTGTTTGTAAAATATGATGATGACATTATACAGGCTCAGTTAGATAAACTGTTTGCAAAATCATCCGAAAGCAAGGGAGAAAAAAAGATGGAATCAATACCGAAAGTTTCTATAAAGGATTTTCAAAATCTTGATATAAGGGTGGCGGAGATTATTGAAGCCGAACCTCTTCCTAAATCCAAAAAACTTGTCAAGTTAAAAATTAAAGTCGGCGAAGATACAAAACAAATACTCGCAGGTATAAAAGAGTTTTATGCGCCCGAAGAATTAATCGGACGCAAGATTGCGGTTGTCAATAATCTTGAACCGGCTACGCTTATGGGGGAAGTATCCGAGGGGATGTTGCTCGCCGCATCAGATGCCGACAAAACCCGCGTCTCTCTAATCGAAATTCCGAAAGATGCGCAAAGCGGGGATAAAGTTTCCTGATTTGCAATTTATCGCGGTTGTATGTATGGATGGGTGATTAAAATTTAAGGAGGTTTCAATGAAGGTTTTGGTTATCAATTCCGGCAGTTCTTCATTGAAATATCAACTTATCGAAACGAAAACCCGTGAACTTATTACCAAAGGCAACGTTGAAAAAATCGGGGGGGATTCCGAATACGGATTTATCACAAAAGACGGGGAAAAAATCAAATTTTCGGTTTCGGCAAAAACCCATAAGGATGCCATATCTTTGGTGATTGAAAATATAACCGACAAGGCTTACGGCTTTATCGGGTCTCTTGATGAGATTTCCGCAATAGGTCATCGGGTAGTCCACGGCGGGGAAAAATTCAGCGATTCGGTTCTTATCGGCGATGAAGTTATCCGTTCAATCGAGCATTATATAGAACTGGCGCCGTTACATAATCCCGCCAATCTGCAGGGAATCTTAGCCTGTAAAGAGCTTTTACCCGGCAAACCACAGGTTGCCGTTTTCGATACGGCGTTTCACTCATCTATACCTGCAAAATCTTTTTTATATGCCATACCTTACGAATATTATGATAAATACAGGATTCGCCGTTACGGCTTTCACGGCACGTCCCATCGTTATGTAACGCTTAAAACATCCGAGTTCCTCAATATTCCGCTTGACAAGCTCAATATAATAACCTGCCATCTCGGCAACGGTTCAAGTCTCTGTGCCGTTAAAGAAGGCAAGTCGGTTGATACCTCTATGGGTTTTACGCCGCTTGAGGGGGTTGTTATGGGAACGCGATGCGGTGTAATCGACCCTGCCATATCGTTTTATATTATGGAAAAGGACGATATATCGGCGCAACAGATGAATAATATCCTGAATAAAAAAAGCGGGCTGTTGGGGCTTTCGGGAATTTCCAATGACCTTCGCGAAATATGGCAACAGGCGGATAGCGGAAACGAACGCGCTAAAATTACCCGCAAAGTGCTTGTTAAAAGTATCCGAAGATATATCGGGGCGTATATGGTTGAACTCGGACGGGTTGATGCCATTGTCTTTACGGCGGGTATCGGTGAAAACGACTGGGACATTCGCGAAAAATGTGTCGCGGGGCTTGAGGAGTTCGGTATCAAAATGGATGTCGATAAAAATAAATTATCACGCGCCGAACTTACCGACCTTAGCTACAAGGATTCAAAGGTTAAAATCCTCCTTGTGCCTACCAATGAAGAACTTATGATTGCCTTGGACACCGAGGCGATTCTTTCAAAAAATTAAAGGCGGGACTTTATATGACTGTTTACGGGAGAAACTCCGTTGAGGAGGCTTTAAGCGAGGGTATCCCGCTTGTCCAAATTACCGTTGAAGAGGGTAAGGCATCAAAATTTTCAAGAATAATAGATATAGCGCGCAAGAGCCATATCCCGCTTAATTTTGCTCATCCCAAAGTCCTTGAAAAAACCGCAAAAACCCGTAAACATCAGGGTATCACCGCAGAGATGAGACTTCCCGAAAATATTGTCGAGCAATCCGACCTCGATATTAGCTGGGATAAATTCAATACGATGCTTGCGCTTGACGGGATAACAGATACGGGAAACCTCGGCGCGATAATCCGTTCCGCGCTTCTTTTTGATATAGACGCCATAGTCTTGCCTAACGACAACAGCGCGCGTATCACCCCCGCCGTGATAAAATCCTCCGCAGGCGCTATTTACAAGCAAAATATTTTCTATATAAACAATCTCAACACGTTTATCCTTGAGATGAAATCATTGGGATTTACCGTAGCGGGACTCGCGGGAGAGGGAACATCGGATATTCGTCAATGCGAATTCAGCGGTAAGGTTTGTCTTGTTATAGGTTCGGAACGCGAGGGGCTTAGAAAATCGGTCAAGCGTAATTGCGATATGCTTATAAATATTCCCACAACCCGCAGGATTGATTCGCTTAACGCAAGCGTAGCTTCCGCCGTAGCTATGTGGGAAGTTTTTAGACGGAAATAGTTTTATAGATTAAAATTTGATTTCTGATTTTATAGACATTATAATTTGTAAGATGTTTTGTGTAGATAACATAAAATTATAAAAAACGTTTCCATATCGGAGGATAATAAATGCCAAATCCTTTGAAGAAAGTAGAAAGTTCCAAAGCCCCCGAGGCGATAGGTCCTTACAGTCAGGCTGTCGAGGCGGGCGGCTTTCTGTTTGTGTCGGGGCAGCTGCCTATAAACCCTCACACCGGCGAACTTGTTGAACCGAATATTAAAAAGCAAACCGAGCAGGTTCTTTTTAATATCGTCAGTATCCTTCAGGAAAATATGGTAGTTATCGACAGGGTGGTTAAAACCGAGGTATTCTTGGCGGATATAAAAGACTTTAAGGCTATGAACGAGGTTTATGCCGAGTTTTTTAAGGGCGAGGTGATGCCCGCGCGTCAGGCAATTCAGGCGGCGGCGCTCCCGAAAGGCGCTTTAGTCGAGATTTCCTGTATTGCTTATGTCGGCGATTAGGGGGAATAATGAAATTTCTTAAACTCTCGTGCTTTTTAGTGTGTTTATCTTTGTTTTTCGGAGTTTATTCTTTTGCCGGTAATGATAACGGAAAATGGGTTGAACCGGGGTTGTTTTTGGATAACTTTATCGGGTTTACCTGGAACGGGGCAAGCGCAGGCCTTATTACTCATCTTTATTACAGGATACCGGTTGTAAAGGATACCGATATGCTATGGAATTCAACCAAAATGGAAATAGGTATCCGCAACCTGTTTTCCCCTTCAATAGAAACAATATCGGCTTACTTTAAAATTGTCCCGATAGCGGTTTTTGAGCTTGAAATTTTGGCGGGGTATGAGTATATGTTCGCGGGATTGACAGGCGGACTTTACCCTCTCGGCAATCTTCAAGTGGACTACACTATGGAATCCCGGCGCGTTAAAACCCCTAACCCCGATTCTGTCGGGGGCAGTCGTATTGAAATAAAGCCTACGTTACAGATGGCGGTCGGAAACGTCGCACTTCAATCCTCGCTTACCACAGGCTTTTTAAGTTTTCCCAATCCTTACAGCGAATATTTCTACGACCATTATACCGATGCCGTTTACGAAAACAACGACATCTATTTTATAAGCGATACAAAACTTGTATATATGTGGGATAATCTGTTAGCCGGTGTGGGATACCGTTTGCTGTGGGTAAACAGTTCAAGGTATGTTATAGATGCGCTTACGGCGGTGAGTTTATATACCCCGAAATGGCAAGGTCTTCCAAATCATATTGAACCCTATGCCGCTTTTCAAATCGGAACTCATTTTAGAGACCGTTACTTTAAACATACCTTACATATCGGCGGAATGATTGGAGTCGGGATAAAATTACTATAATCGGAGGATACAATGAGGGCAAAGTTTTACGGCATTACCGTTATGTTATTTATGCTATTAACGGCAAATTCGGTTTTTGCGGAAGGAGCTAAATGGGTTCAGCCGGGATTTTTTATCAACAACAGTATCGGCGCGGCGATGAATCCCAAAGGGTTAGGGCTTACCACCGAAATTTTATACCGCATTCCCTTTATCAAAAACGAAGGGATGCTTTGGCGAAGCACAAAGATTGATTTCGGCGTGGTAAATTTCCTTACCCCGTCTATGGAAAGAATTTCCGTAATGCTTCATTTTGAGCCTATCGCCGTTTTCGATATCAAAATGCTTGCGGGTTATGATTACGAATATGCGGGACTTACGGGCGGACTTTTCCCTATGGCTAAATGGAATTCCAAATACGACGAGGATACAAGATGGGCTAATACTCCCAATCCCGGAAACTACGGCGGTTTCAGGATGGATATTATACCGACTTTCAAGGTCGCATTAGGTCCTGTCGCTTTACTCTATACTTTTAAATATACTTACTTTGACTATAATTACGCAGGGTTTTTGTATGATGCGGAACTTGATACTATCGTTTACGGAACGGATAACGTATTCAAACACGATATTAAACTCCTTTACCGGATAAAAAACGTCAGGGTCGGAGCTACTTATAATATTACTCAAATTGAAAGCACGGGCGAAGTGAAAGATACTATTGATGCAATGTGCGTATATACCCCGAAATGGAGTTTTATGCCTGAAAACATAACTCCTTACGGTGTTCTCCTTATGGGAACGCATTTTCAGGACAGGATTTTCACCTATGCTTTTCATCTTGCCGGGCTTATCGGGCTGAATATAAAGGTATTTTAAACCGAAGTCGAGCCTCTTTAAAGCAAGGGCTTGACAAGAAAACATTTGCGCGTCATTCTGATTTTTGCTTCTTCAGCCTTACTCTTGAAGAATCTAACCGGCTAAAAGGAGATTCTTCAGGGGCTATGCTGATATAGGCATAATCAGTATAGCACTTGTCGGAAAGCAGGATACGGTTACTAAATCGCTCTCCTCACCCCATATTAATTTGTCCGCCTCTTTCTACGATTAGCTCAAAAATTGGTGTAGGGGGAATATATATCGGGGATTACCTCTTGCTTTCCTCATCGCACAACTCATTAAAGATGTCGCAAAAAATGCTTTTGTTTTTCTTGAATGTTTCCACCAATTCCGGGTCAAAATGAGAGCCTGCGGAATCGATTATTATTTGTTCGGATTGTTCAGCGGGAAACGGGGGCTTATACGGGCGTCTTGACCTAAGCGCATCATACACGTCGGCAATAGCCACAATCCGCGACTCAACGGGGATTTTTTCTTTGCTAAGCCCTAACGGGTAACCCTCGCCGCTCCATTTTTCGTGATGATAACGAACAATATTTTTCGCTACGATTGATATTTCAGGGTAGTCTATCATATTATACCCGATATTGGAATGCGTTTTCATAATTTCAAACTCTTCGGGAGTAAGACGGGCGGGTTTTTTCAGGATACTGTCGGGAATCCCGACTTTACCTATATCGTGGAGAGAAGAGTATCGCGCAATTTCTTCGCACATTTCGCTATCCAACCCTAATTCTTCCGCAATAATATTGGAATAATGGCTTATTCTCTTGATATGATTTCCGGTGTCATCGTCCTTATAGTAATTAGCGCTTTCAAGTGCTGAAACAAGTATAAGGTTTAGCCTTTCAATTTCCTTAGTTCCGCGTATAATTTCAGCGGTTCGCTTCTCCACCTCGCTTTCCAAAGAATCAACCAACTTTTTGAGACGGATATGTGTGCTTATACGACTTATTACCTCTTCAAATTCAAACGGCTTAATAATATAATCAGCCCCGCCGAGTTTAAACGCTTTGACCTTGTTTTCAAGGTCATCCAAGCCCGTAATAAAAATAATCGGGATATTCGCGGTATGCGGGTTTTTCTTTAGAGCCGTTGCCGTTTGAAACCCGTCCATTTCAGGCATTCTCACGTCAAGCAGAATGAGGTCGGGCTGTTCATTTATGCAAACTTCAAGCGCTTTTTTGCCGTTCTCCTCTGCAAAAATTGTGTAGTCCGTGTGATAGGAAATAATTTTTTCAAGAAGCCTTCGGTTGCCGGGCTCGTCTTCCGCAATTACAATTTTCGTTTTTTGGTTTTGCATCCCTGCCTCCTGAAATTATTGTATATTGTCGTTTCAATTTAGTCAAATTTATTATAAGTGGTGAGGATAAACTATTGAAAAGGTTCGATAATTCCGACAAGCTTTGTTCACAAGCATTCACTATGCCATTATAAAACCTGAAAACATAAAATTCGTATCACATATTAACTTAGCCATTTAATAAATCCATAATACAATCTCTAAGTTGATTATATGCAATTTCCAAATCATCATTGATTATTTCCATATCGTAATGGGATGCATAACTCATTTCTTTGAGCGCGTTTTGAAGCCTCGTTTCAAGGGTTTCGTTATCATCGGTGCGACGGGAACGCAGACGGTTTTTTAACTCCTCTACCGACGGGGGCATAATAAAAATTAAAAAGGCATCGGGAAACGACTTTTTGATATTTACCCCGCCCTGCACGTCAAGGTCTAAAAGGCAACTTTTACCCGAACCTAATATTCCGTTAATTTCCGATTTAGGAGTCCCGTAGAGATTATGATGAACCTCCGCCCATTCGACAAAATCGCCGTCTTTGATTTTTTTAAGGAATTGTTCTTTTGATATGAAACGGTAGTCTTTTCCGTCTATCTCCCCGCTTCGAGGTTTACGGGTGGTTAAGGATACGGAAAAGTCGATTTTATCTCTGAAGTCGGATAAAATTCGCTTGTAAAGAGTGGTTTTGCCTACACCTGAGGGTCCGGAGATTACTATAAGTTTCCCCTCTTTCATTTACACCTCTTTAGACTATATTTCGCAACTGCTCACGTATTTTTTCAATCTCTCCGCGAATTGTAATGGAGTTCTCTATTATACGGTAATCGGATGATTTAGATGCGATAGTGTTCGCCTCGCGATTCATCTCCTGTGCGATAAAGTCTAATTTTTTGCTGTCCCCCCCCACCTTTTTCGATAAAATTTTATCCATCTGGCTTATATGGCTTTTAAGACGGACAATCTCCTCGTTGACCGCGGTTCGGCTTGCCACCATATCCACTTCCATAAGGATACGATTCTCGTCATATCCCCCATCGGAAAGTTCGGTAATCCTGTCTTTTAATGCCGCCTTATAAGCCTCAAGACTATCAGGATAAATCCGCTCAATATATTCCGTAGCCGTCTTGAGTGTGTCCAATGACTTTCTAATATCATCACAGGTTTTTGCCCCCTCCCGTTCCATCATCTCCACAATACGGTCAAGCAAAGAATCAAGAAGCGACATAACATCCCGTTCAAGTTCCTCATCCTTGCGTATTCTTTCAAGCGTGATAATTCCCTCAAGATTAGAGAAATCCGACATAGCGATATTGGGGGAAATCTCTAATTTACCGGCAAGCGATTTTAAAGCATTTTCATATTTTTGTGCAAGCTCGTAATTTACTACTATATCATAATTGATAGCGTCTTTTTCCACAACTTTTATGAACAAATCCACTTTTCCGCGCTGAAGTTTTTGAAATATACGGTTTTTCATCTCAATCTCAAGTTCATTAAGATAAAACGCAGACTTAACCTTAAACTCAAAATACCTTGAATTGACGCTCTTTATCTCCATAAAGATATCAAAGCGGGGCAATGATTTTATTTCGCTTGCATAACCCGTCATACTTTTCATTTTCGGCTACCCTTTTTAGTTAGTTCAAAAAGCACGCTTTTTGCGGCTTTTTGTTCGGCTTCTTTTTTACTTCGCCCCGAACCCATACCTTTGAATTTTTCGGCAACGTTTACCTCAATTTCAAAGATTTTATTATGGTCGGGACCGTTTTCGGCTATTACCGTGTAAACGGGGTATTCCTTAAAACGGTCTATCGAAAGTTTTTGAAGAGTCGTTTTATAATCGTTTATACCCTCTTTTAACCGCTTATCCACTATACCTGAAAGGAGTTGATTGACAAATTCATAAGCGCCCGGGTATCCCTTTTCAAGGAAAATCACCGCTATAATTGCCTCAATTATATCGGCGGTAACCTTTTTTTTGGCGCGTATGTCGGCTAACTGCTCGCCTTTTCCGAGATTGATATAATTATCTATCCCCATCGCTATACCGATTTTGGAAAGCGTTTTTTCATCCACTATACTTGAACGCAGAGCAGTCATCCTGCCCTCCCTGAAATCAGGGTTTTGACTAAACAACATAAACGTAACGGAAGCGTTAAGTATAGAATCACCGAGAAATTCCAGTCTTTCGTAGCATTGCATACCTTTGTTAACCTTATCGATAAAAGAGGAGTGAGTTAGCGCCATATCCAAAAGTTCCAAGTCTTTTATCTTAATCTTAAGCTTTTTGCATAACTTCCTAAGCTGGACAATCCTCTGCTTGGGTAACTTCCGTTTACTCGGAAAATCTTTTAAAAATAAGCGAAACATCATGTCCACCAAAACCGAAAGAATTACTGATTCCGTATTCAGCCTGAAACTCAATAGCCTTATGAGGAACGTAATCAAGGTCGCATTCGGGGTCGGGATTGTCGAGATTAATAGTAGGATGCACTATACCGTCCTGAAGCATCTTGATAACCGCAATAGACTCAATAGCTCCGGCTGCGCCCAAAGTATGCCCTATCATTGATTTTGTTGAGTTTACTTTTAATTTATATGCATAATCCCCGAATATCAACTTAAGAGCCTTAGTTTCGGCAATATCACCGAGAGGAGTAGAGGTGCCGTGAGTATTAACAATCTGTATATCCTTCGGCGAAAGTTCCGCTTTTTCCAATGCAAATTTCATAGCCAAAGCCGCGCCGCTTCCGTCTGGACAGGGTGCGGTTATATGATGAGCATCGGCGCTCATACCATAAGAAACAAGTTCGGCATGGATTCTCGCGCCGCGCTTTAAAGCATGTTCAAGTTCTTCAAGTATAAGTATTCCCGCGCCTTCAGCCATAACAAAACCGTCCCTGTCTTTGTCAAAGGGGCGGGAGGCTTTTGTGGGCTGGTCGTTAAAATGAGTGGAGAGAGCCTGAGCCTGCGTAAATCCCGCAAAACACAGGGGACTCATCGTAGCCTCGGTTCCTCCGCTAATCATAACGTCAGCATCGCCTAAAATGATATGGTTGTAAGCCGCGCTTAAAGCATGAGCTGCGGATGCACATGCGGAACTTACCGAATAGTTAGGACCCCTAAATCCGTATTCAATAGACACATAACCTGCAGCTATGTCGGTTATAAGCATAGGAATAAACAACGGGGAAACGCGCTTGTGAGAGCCTGTTTCAAGCTTCTTGGCGTTTTCCTGAAAAGTGTTAATCCCTCCTATACCCGTCCCGATAACCACTCCTGCTTTGTCCTTGTCGATTTTGGCTTTATCAAGCCCGCTGTCTATAACCGCCTGCTTAGCACAAGGAAGGGCAAAATGGCAAAACCTGTCCATACGCCGGGCAACTTTTCTTTCCAAGTGGTCTTCCACGTTAAAAATAGACGATTTAACCTCTCCGCCCACAAGCGAAGGAGAATCCTTTAAGTCGTAGCTTTCAACAAGCGAAAGTCCTGATTTTCCCGCTTTCAGCCCTTCCCAGTAGTCCTGAATATTGGCGGCAAGAGAATTTATAGTTCCCATACCCGTAACGACAACTCTTCTTTTCTTCATAGTAGTAACCTCCCGTAATTAAGGTATAGTTTAAATCATAACCATCCCGCCGTCAACGGTGATAGTTTGTCCCGTAATATAATCCGAATCACTGCTTGAAAGGAACAAAACCACCTTTGCTACATCTTCGGGTTGCCCCATTTTCGCCATCGGAATAAGTTTCATAATCTCGTTTCTAACCTGTTCGGCAAGCCGGTCGGTCATAGGGGTTTGGATATAACCCGGAGCAACTGCATTGACGTTTACGCCTCGCTTTGCAAGCTCCTTTGCCGCGGACTTGGTTAATGCGATAACTCCGCCCTTGCTCGCTGCATAGTTAGCCTGACTTACGTTTCCCATAAGCCCGATAACCGAAGCGATATTGACAATCTTTCCGCTCTTTTGCTTCATCATAACGGGATATGCCGCCTTGACGCCGTTAAAAACCCCTTTGAGGTTTATATCGGTAACAAGCTGGAAATCCTCAGGTGTCATACGCAAAATGAGATTGTCTTTTGTGATACCCGCGTTATTCACAAGAATATCCACGCTTCCCCATTCTTCATTCACCTTTTTAACCATTGCTTCAACTTCGTTATAATTAACCACGTTTACTTTCATAGCCATAGACTTTACGCCTAAGGATTGAATTTCCTTAGCGGTTTCCTCTGCAGCTTCGATATTTACATCGCTTATAAGAACGTTAGCGCCCTCCCGTGCAAGTTTTTCCGCAATCGCCTTACCGATACCGCGTGCGGAACCCGTAACTATAGCATTTTTACCTTCGATTCTTTTCATTTACTAATCCTCCTGTTTATATAAAACTACCATTTTAAAAGACTTGCGCCCCATGTGAACCCGCCGCCGAATGCGACAAACGCGACCAAATCGCCTTTTTTAATCCGTCCCTCTTCATAAGCCTCACACAACGCAATCGGGATTGTTCCGGCGCTTGTGTTGCCGTATTTATGCAGGTTTAAGAAAAACTTTTCACGGGGAATCTTTAACCTGTCGGCAACCGCTAAATCTATTCTCTCGTTTGCCTGATGAGGTATCACTATACTAATCGCTTCCTTTGAAATCCCCTTTTCTATTAAAAGTTCGTCAAGCACGTTAGCCATAGTTTTTACCGCAACTTTAAAAGTGGCGTTCCCGTCCATCTTTATATAATGGAGTCCTTCCTCTACGGTTTCCATATTAGCGGGACGGTAAGAACCGCCGGCCGGAACGTAAAGAAAATCCTTGTAAAACCCGTCTCCGCCGAGCTTAAAACCCAGAAATCCCTCATCGGGATTATCGGTAGCGGATACGACAGCCGCGCCTGCCCCGTCACCGAAAAGCACGCACGTGTTCCTGTCTTCCCAGTCAACAAACCGCGACATAGTTTCCGCCGCAATAACCAGAACGTTTTTATAAATCCCCGATGCGATATACGCATACGCCATAGAAAGCCCGTATATAAAACCCGAACAAGCGGCTTCTATATCCACAGTGGCGGTTTTCGGAAGTTTAAGTATATCCTGCACAAGACAAGCGCTTGCAGGAAACGGCATATCCGGGGTAATCGATGCAAAAATAGTCATATCTATATCTTCCGGGGAAAGTCCCGACATCTCAATAGCTCTTTTCGCGGCTTCCGCCCCCATTGATGAGGTGGTTTCGTTATCCGCCGCAATATGCCTTTCTTTTATTCCCGTTCGAGTGGTAATCCAATCATCGCTTGTTTCAACCATTTTCTCAAGGTCGTGGTTAGTCAACACCTTTTCGGGAATATATTTTCCGATACCTATAATCTTCGCGTTCATTTATTACAATACCTCCGATGAATAAGAGAAATCAATATCTATTTCAAACCGAGTTCTTCAAAACGTTCATGCATTTTACCGAGAATATTACGTCTTACCGCTTCTGCAGCCGCTAAAATACCGTTAGTAATAGCTCCGCGCCCCGAAGAACCATGCCCGATAAAAACATTACCCTTTATGCCGAGTAAAGGCGCGCCGCCGTAAACCTCGGGGTCAAGTTTGCCTTTCAACTCTTTTAACGCGCTCATATATAAAGGAAACGCCGCTTTTGCCATCATACTGTGCTTTATGGCATCACCGAGAAAATGGACAATAGTCCTTGCCGAACCTTCCATAACCTTCAACGATGTGTTCCCGACAGACCCGTCGCACACTACTATATTTGTTTTTCCGCTGAAAAGGTCGGTGCCTTCCACGTTCCCCAAGAAATTTATATCCATATTCGACATAATTTTGTATGCCTTTTGCACCTCGGAAGCTCCCTTATGTGCCTCCTCGCCGATATTTAGAAGCGCTACGGATGGGTTTTGAACTTTAAATATTTCACGATAATAAATACGTCCCATAATGGCAAATTTGAGCAAGTCATATTCATCAGCCTCGGCGCTCGCTCCAACGTCAAGTAAAAGCGTTGCCGTTCCCATCATATTAGGAATAAGAGTTCCGAGCGCGGGTTTTTTAATTCCTTTAGGTCGCCCCATAATCAAAGCGGATGCTACAACGATAGCGCCGGTGTTACCCGGAGAGAAAAAAGCGTCTATTTCCATACTTTTGTGGGCTTCAAGTCCTTTTACTATACTTGAATCCTTTTTCTGCTTGACAACTCGTAACGGATTATCATTCATAGAAATCACATCCGAAGCCTCTATAATCGAGATACGCTCCGCGGCGTTTTTTTCTTTCTTCCAGAACGACTTGATTTTTTTGTCGATAAGCTGCTCATAAACATCCCGCTTTCCGATAACCGCTACCTCAATATTTTCATCCTGCTCAAGCGCATCAAAAACGCCCTTCATAAGTTGACGGATATCATTTTCTCCGCTTATCAGGTCAACGCCAATTTTCTCCACATCGCACCTCTTAGGTTTATTCTTTCCCCTTTTCCTTTACAACCTTTGTAATAATCTGGCGATTTTTGTAAAAACCGCATACCGGGCAAACCCTGTGAGGCAGTTTTTTGGAACTGCAGTTAGGGCAAACCGACAACGAGGGCGCTTCAAGCGTGTAGTATGCGTTTGATTTTCTCATTCTGCTTTTTGTTTTAGCAATTTTATGCTTTGGTACTCCCATTTGAATCTCCTTATTTACAGGTTTGAGTTATATATTGTAACTATACGGGTAATAATTGTCAAAAAACTTGCAGATAAAATATCGCTAAAAATTTCCTAATGACGGGCATCAAATATAATTACCAATATTTCTGCGGTTATCCTTTTGCAAAGATAACCCGTTTGAGACTATACTCCTCTGAGTTTTGCCCCGAATTCCTTTTCTATTTTAGATACCAACCCGTTCATAATCCCGCCGGCCTCTTCATCGGTCATAGTTTTTTCCGGGTTTTGGAAGACTATCGAAAATGTTATACTCTTTTTGTCATCCCCGATTTTATCCCCGGTAAACATATCAATAAACTTCACTTCCTTAACCCATTTGCCTTGCGAAAGGATATAATTCATTATACTGCGTGCTTGCACTTCCTTACCGACAACCAACGAAAGGTCGCGTAAAATAGGCGGGAATTTAGCGGCTTTGCTGATTTTTACAGGATTATGCAGGATTTTTTCAAGCGACGCTACCTCTATCTCCGCTATATATACGCCATACCGCATCTCCGTTTTTTCGGCTATTTCGGGGTGAAGTTCGCCGATAATACCGATACTTTTCCCATCATAAACTATCGTAGCGGAGTTTTGGGGATGGAGAAATGCTTGGCTTTCTTTCCTAACCTCAAACGACACCGCGCCGAGTTTTTTCATTACATACTCAACTATTCCAAGACAATCCCCGTAACCCGTATCCGCAGATGATACGGCTATACACAGATGTTCCGTTTCGCTATGCATCCCCTTCCTGCTTAGCTTTTTAAATACATTCCCCAGTTCAAACAATCTCACGTCAAATCTATACGAGGATTTATTATTATATTGAACGGAGGAAACAAGCCCGGGGAATAAGTGATTTCTTAAAATCGTAGCATCGCGGGTAAGCGGGTTTTTCAGACGGATAACGTTTTTATCGTTTATCTTAAATAATTCAAGTCCCGCCTCATTAGTAAAGCTGAAGTTATAAGCCTCGCTTAAACCTATCCCGATAAGAATTTCGCGAATTTTTTCTTTTATATCCGCGCCGCGTATCAGACTTTCAAAATCGACTTTAGGACGGAAATAATTAAGCGGGATATTATTATACCCGTAAATTCTCGCAATCTCCTCTACCAAATCAATCGAACGGTAAACATCCGACCGATACGTCGGAATTTTTACCTCAAGTTCATCATTGCGCTTAACCATAATACTGAAACCGAGACGCTTCAAATAATTTTCAACGTCTTTTAAATGAAGTTCAATACCGAGCTTGGAAGAAACAAACGCCTCTTTTATATTAACTATTTTGTCTTTAAATATATTGACATAACGGTCGGTCAAAGCGGAAACCTTGCCGTCCGTAGTCTGCATAATAATTTCGGCAACCCTGTCCAAAGCAATAGGAGGTATTCCCCAGTCTGAGGTTCGTTCAAAGCGATATGATGATTCGGTTCGTATGCCGAAAGACTTGGCGGTTTTACGAATTGATGTCGGCTCAAAATATGCGCTTTCCAAGAGAAGCTCCGTAGAGCTTTCCAACACCTCGCTGTTCTCCCCGCCCATAATCCCCGCAAGAGCCACAGGCTTATTCTCATCTGCAATAACCAGCATATCATCGCTAAGTTTATACTTAACACCGTCCAGCGTTGTAATGGTTTCATCCTGCATTGCTTTTCTTACTATAATTTTCCCTCCATCAAGACGGGCAAAATCAAACGCGTGTGTCGGATGACCGTATTCAAGAAGCACGTAGTTGGTGGCATCGACTACGTTATTAATTGCGCGGATACCGCACAGTTCGAGTTTTCGCTTAATCCATTCGGGGGATTGGGTGATGGTAATGCCCTTGACTACACGGGAGGCGTAACGGGGGCAAAGGTTTTTATCCTGTATCTCTATGGATGGAGCGCCTTCGAGCGATTCCTGCACAACGGGTTTTACCACGATAAGGTCGGTATCGGTCATTGCCGAAACCTCGCGTGCCACCCCGATTACGGAAAGACAATCAGAGCGGTTTGCGGTTAAGTCAAGCTCAATAACCACATCAAACTCAGCCCACACGTCAAATTTTTCCTTTGCCGTCTTTTCGTCATCCCCCAAAATCCATATATCCGAGCTTTTTTCCTCAAGGTTTAGATGTTGACGGGCAAGAAGCATCCCCTGCGAAACCTCATCTTTAATAGTGCGTTCGCCAATCTCCGTTCCGTCATAAAGCGTAGTTCCGGGAGTTGCAAACACTATAAAACACCCCTTGATAACATTGGGGCTATTGGTAATTACCTGATAATTTTTTTTATCCGCGCGCACCTTGCAAACAAATAACTTATCCGCTTTCGGATGTTTTTTCACATCGGTTATTTTAGCGAAAAAAACGTTGGACAAAAGGGCTTCGTTTATACCCACCGTCTTTGTTGACACAACTTCCAACCCCATCATAGTAAGTTTATCGCAAAACTCCTTTAAAGGGAGGTCAAAATCTACAAATTCCTTCAACCAGTTTAAAGTAACAAGCATCAAAGTCCTCCTATTTAACGAACTGCTCTAAGAGACGCAGGTCGTTTTCATAAAATTCGCGAATATCGTTAATACCGAATAAAGCCATAGCAATACGTTCAAGCCCCATACCGAAAGCAAATCCGCTGTATTTATCCGCATCGTATCCGACAGCCTTGAACACCTCAGGGTCAACCATACCGCACCCTGCAAGCTCAACCCATCCCGTTCCCTTACAAACGTTACATCCCTTGCCGCCGCAAACCCAGCAACTTACGGCGAGTTCGGCGGAGGGTTCGGTAAACGGGAAAAAGTCGGGTCTGAGACGGATACGGGTGTTTTCACCGAACATCATTCTTGCCCACAGGGACAAAGTTCCTTTAAGGTCGGCAAACGTAACATCGGTATCCACAACAAGCCCTTCCATCTGGTGAAAAGTATGGGAATGGGTAGCATCGACCGCATCCCGCCTGAAACACCGGCCCGGCACAACAATAGCAAGCGGAGGCTGACGTTTTTTCATAACGCGCGCCTGAACCGGCGAAGTGTGCGTTCTTAAAAGCTCATTCTCCGATACATAAAACGAGTCGTGGTCATCGCGGGCGGGATGTTGCGCCGGAATATTGAGCGCCTCAAAATTATAAAACTCCTCTTCAAGTTCAGGACCCTCTTCTACGGAATATCCCATACTTTTAAATATTGCAACCATCCTGTCGCGAACTATGGTTAATGGGTTATAAAACCCGAGAGGATAGGTTTTAGTGCCGACCGACAAATCAGCGATACCGCTTTTAAGACGGGATTCGCGGGCAACGGCTTCCAAAGTGTCGCTTGCCGTTTGAATAAAACCCTCAATTTGGGTTTTAACCTCGTTGGCGTGTTTGCCTATTTCTTTGCGTTCGTTTTCGCTAAGACCCCCTAATTTGCTCAGGATACTTTTCAGCACACCCTTTTTGCCGAGATATTTAATTCGTTGTTCCTCAAGAGTTTTGGTATCCTTTGAGGCGGAAATATCGTTTTTTGCCTCTTTTAGAATCCGTTCAAGTTCACCTTTCATAATGTCCTCCATAACTTAACGAAGCTGATTTAAGCGCTGTAACTCATTGCTAATTGATATAGATTGTCAATATCGGGGTTGAAAAGATGAGCGTTGAGACCCGCGTTAATTGCGCCGTCATAATCGCTACTCTTGATATCGCCGATAAAGATAGTTTCATTTTTGTCGGCATCAAGCATTTCAACCGCGAAATCAAAAATACGTTTGTCGGGCTTGAGAAACCCCGCTTCATCGGAAAAAACAAGGCAATCGAAATATTTAAGCAAGTTTAATTCCTTTAGAAGGATTCTTAAAACATAGCCCGGAGTTCGTCCCGTATTGGAAACAAGCCCGATTTTTTTATCGTTCTCTTTAAGCGCTTCAAGAGCCTTTGCGGCGTTTTTCATAGGTTTAGGCGGAATATGCAACACCGCCTCGACATAGGAATCATAGACCTTTTTGAAAACCACTATATCCTCAATATGAAGAAGATTCATCAGGTATTCAACCTGATAAAACGGGATAAACGCCCGCTTGGTTTCTGCGTGATATTTCAAATATGCAAGCGTCATCTCCCCGTATTTTTCGGAAAGCTCGGCAAATTTAACCGGGTAGTTTGATTTTTCGATTATTGTATAGATAGAGTCCAACCTGAATTTTTCACGTTGCTCATACCCCTCTCTGTCGTCAATAATTGTATTGTATAAATCGAAAATCACCCATTTATAATTATGCATCACCCTCTCCGTCATTTTTTACCGACGGCGCGCTTAACCGAGAAATAGTAGAAACCTCGTCGTCTTTATTAGCAAGTTCTATAAGTTTTAGAAGCTGATTGGGTTTAATACCGTCAACGCAAAAAGATATACGTCTTCCGTGCCGTGTAATAATAAGCAAAAGGTCGCCCTCCTCGCATACGGTAAAATCGGCGAGGATACGGGACTTGCCTATATCGACAATCTTATAACCCCTTGCACCGCGATTATACGTGTTAAAGTTTACGGGGACGACTTTCCTGCCACGCCCGTCTTTGGCAATAAATATAACGTATTTTCCTTCTTCCGCTATTCCCATACCGAGAAGCTCGTCTTCCTCGCCTTTAACGGAAGATGCTTTAGCGCCCCCGACCCCGCGGTTATAAACGGGGATTCGCTTTTCGTTAAGCTTGTAGCCCAAAGCGTTGCGTTTAACCATAAAAACGTCCTGTGTTCCGTCCGTAACAACAGCACTCACTACCGCATCCCCCGCCGACAACTTCATTGCAATTATACCGTTTCGGTTAATATTGGAAAAATTGGAAAGCGAAATGCGGGCAATTTTGCCCTTTCGGGTAAGGAAAATCATATAGTTGTTTTCGGTAAATTCGCTTACAAGCAAAACGGCGTTAATATTTTCGCCTTTGGAATTAATTTCCGATAGACGCTCAATATTTCTGATATGGGCGCGCGTAATTTTACCGTCCATATCACCCTTGATTTCATATCCTTTAACCGAATAAACCTTGCCGACATCGGTTACAAACAGGATAGTATCCTTCAGGTTGCCCGCAACCGTAGCAAAAATAAAATCGTCTTCTTCGAGTTTGTCGGTATCGGTAACGTCTCCCTTATGCCCCCTGCTTCCACGGGAACCGGCTTTGATAACCCCGCTGCCTACCTCACGAAAAACAAATCCCTTGCGCGATACGGTAAGCAACATCTCGTCATTCTTTATAAGTTCTTCCTTGTCGATTTCGGAAAACTCTATTTCTTCAAACTGAGTGCGTCTCTTATCGCCGATAACTTTTTCCATCTCGCTTAATTCGTCCTTGATAATACTGTCCCGCTTTTTGGGGCTTTCGAGAATGGATTTCAGTTCTTTTATTAACGCGACAAGCTCATCTTTTCTCTTTTTGAGTTTCAATGTTTCAAGATTGGTAAGTTTCTGGAGTCTCATATCAAGGATAGCCTGAGCCTGAATCTCGGACAACTTAAAAGTTTTCATAAGTCTTGTCCGCGCCGTTTCAACGTCCTTTGAAGTCTTGATTATATTAATAACTTCATCTATATTGGCAAGCGCGATTAAAAGCCCTTCCAATATATGGAGTTCTTTTTCGGCTTTATCAAGGTCAAATTTGGTTCTGCGAATAATAACCTCGCGGCGGTGTTCCACAAAGTGATGGATAATATCTTTAATAGTAACAAATCTCGGCTGATTTTTTGCAAGCACAACCATATTAACCTTGACTCTTGTTGTAAGCGAGGTGAAACGGTAAAGCACCGTTTTGATAGCCTCGGCATCGGCATCCCTGTTAAGATTGATAACAACGCGGATACCCTCTTTATTGGATTCATCACGCACTTCTTTTATACCCGCTAATACAAGACGGAATTTATTTTTATTATCGAAAGCGAGATTAGTAATTTCCTCAACGAGTTTGGATTTGATAACGCGATAAGGAATTTCACTAATAACAAGCGCGCGACGCGACCCGCTCTCCTCCTCGTGCATCTTCCCCGCTAAATGAATAGAACCGCGTCCCGATGTGTATATTTCTTCCATTTCGCTTTTATTGGTAATAACGCCGTGAGTGGGAAAATCAGGTCCGGGAACATACTTTAAAATCTCACGGACTGTAATTTTGGGATTATCTATATATGCGTAAATAGCCCTTGACACCTCGCTGAAGTTATGTGGAGGAATATCCGTAGCAAAGCCGACCGCGATACCGGTAGTGCCGTTACACAAAAGGTTGGGAAACTTACCGGGAAGAACAACCGGCTCATTGAGGGTTTCATCGAAATTAGGACGAAAATCAACGGTATCCTTCTTTAAGTCATCAAGCATAAACTCCGCGACTTTAGAAAGCTTCATCTCGGTATAACGCATAGCCGCAGGCGGGTCATCATCTATAGAACCGAAATTACCCTGACCTATAATCATAGGATAACGGATAGAAAAATCCTGCGCGAGCTTCACAGCCGCCATATACACCGATGAGTCTCCGTGCGGATGGAATTTACCGAGAACATCACCGACAACGCGCGCACTTTTTCTGGTGGGCTTATCATGCCACATCGCCATTTCAGCCATATCATATAGGATACGCCGATGCACCGGCTTAAGCCCGTCCCGAACATCGGGTATAGCGCGTGCGGTAATAACGCTATACGCATAATTCAGATACGAGGTTTTCATCTCGTCTTCAAAATAAGTTGTGGAAATTTGGAACAACTCTCCGTTTTCATTATTTGCCATATCAGGCTCCTTCGGCATTATACAATTCTTTTTATGATTGAATATTATAACGGATTAAAACAAATCTGTAAAGCTGACACGGGAATAGATTTAGGATATTTCGGGTAAAAACAGCGGAATTTTGGAAATAAAGAGGTCGCAACACATTCGGTTGCTCGGAATAAACTGCAATGCCGAAAGGAAGTTACACCAAGAGCGGGAGGATTAGCGTAAAGAAAATTAGCAATAAAAAATTAACTTTGTATAACCCCAGTTTCTTTTAAAAGTTTCTCTATCTTATCTCTACCGTATTTTCTTTTCAGAGAAAAAACAGATTCGATTATATCATTATCATTTTTAGATTTGAAATGAGTTTTTATAAAAAAACCGGTTGCAATTATAGAAAGTTCTATAGCTTTTTTATTTCCGTAATTTCGAATAATCTCCTCAGCACTATTAATAAAATTCTCATCTAACGCCAACTCTTCCTGTTTGAGTTCTTTTTTTGTGGAAATATGGTAGCCCTTATCTTCAACCCACTTAATGTCTAATAATTCCATGTTATCTGCAAAACTTAGATAAGAACCTAAAGTACTGGAATATGGTCCATAGTGATACATAGAATAGTCGAATTTAGCTCCGCCTTTTTCCACGATAAGATAAAACAATTTTTGGATAAGCGTTTTCCCAATTTGCTGATTTGGATATTTCTCGCTTATCCTTTTTACCACGTAATAAATCTTATGAATGTCATTTAAAATTTCCTTATCCATTTTCCCCTCCTAATATAATAATAATTTTTCTGCTTTTTCCTTGTCTTCAGGTTTAACATATATTCTTTTTTGATTGCTTTTTCCTAAGTTTTTAGCAATAACAGAATACTCGGAAAGAGGTTCCGTTTTATCGTTTTTATTTAATATGAAAATTTCTTCGTCTAATTTATACCAATCTTTACCGCGATTAGCTTCATCTTTCCAAAAAAAGATTCCTGCATTCTCTAATTTCCGTGCTTTTTCTTCAAAATTATTATTTTGCTCACCATAAAATTCTTTAGTTTCTGCAACAACTCTAAGAGGATTTCTATTAACTATAAATTCACACCATTCGGATTGAGAAACTTTATCTTTAAACATTTGCCAGCATTTGAAATCATCAAAATCTAAATATTCTTGAGTATTTTCAGGTTCAGGTAAAGTCCTGTTTTCCAAACAATCTTTTAAAGCAAATTCTAAAATCTTATCAAATGCGTTTCTTGTTTTATGAAAATATACTTGGGAAAACATCTGGTATCTTGCTATTACTATAGATTCCGCTACATGCCAACCGCTTTCATCTATCACAATAAGGATTTCATTCTCTTTTGTTTCGGCATCCATTCCTATCGAAAGCGTAGCTAATAATCTTTGAATATCATATATTCCGTATTTTACACCCGCATAGTAAGAATCTCTTAATAAATAATCACTTCTATCAGCATCAAGCTGACTTGATAAAAGAGGAAACCAAAAAACATTGTTAATATCATCACTTTTCCCGCTGAGTAAAATGACTATATCCTTTGCGGTTATTTTATAATTTGACTTATTTATATTGTGATCTTCAATAACATCTTTTAATTCATTTAGAATTATATGGGTTGTGTAATCTTCATGCTTGTATGAAACATCCCCCTCTTTTTTAGGCATTATCTCTTCACCGGCATGAGAAAACGGAGCATGCCCAATATCGTGCAATAATGCCGCCAAACGAATTAAACGTCTATTTCTCTCTATTCCTATTTCTTTATAATTTAAAATTCCTTCTAATTTACCTAAATTTTTATCATTTTTGGTTATAGCATCATACATATTTGTTGCAAGATGCATTACCCCGAGAGAATGCTCAAATCTTGTGTGTGTAGCGCCCGGATAAACCATATCAGTCAAAGCTAATTGTCTAATCCTTCTTAGACGTTGAAAAACCGGGTGATTGATAATTTCTCTTTCCCATTCATCAAAAGTTATAAACCCATAGATTGGATCTCTTATTTTATAAAATTCTTCCATAATATCTTACTACCGAAAATTTAGGTAATCATTAAATCGCCATTATCTTAATTTATAATCACAAAAAAATCCAATTTCTTTCTACACCAAGAGCGGGAGGATTAGCGTAAAGACCGTTCCCTCGCCCTTTATGGAAGCGATTTTTATCTCCCCGCCGATATTAGTAATTACTGATTTAACCACGTCCATACCTACCCCTCTGCCCGACAATGATGTAACATTTTCGATAGTGGAAAAACCCGGATAGAAAATCAACTCAAAAATTTGCGTTTCGGGAAATTCTTTGATTTCCTCTTTAGAAATAATATTCATCGAAAGGGCTTTGTTAATTATAGCATCAATATCAAGTCCGCGCCCGTCGTCCCTGATTTCGATATAGACCCTGTTATGGATTTGATAGGCTTTAAGCATGATTTTACCCTCGCGAGGCTTTCCTGTTTTTTCGCGAATATCGGATGGCTCTATACCGTGGTCGATTGCGTTCCTGACCATGTGCATAATCGGAGCTTCAATAGCCTCTAAAATTTCCTGTTCAATACGGGTTCGTTCCCCCTCCGTTACAAGTCTTGCCTCCTTTGATGTTTCCCGCGAAATATCTCTTACTATACGGGAAAATTTCTTAAAGAGTTTGCCCACCGGAACAAGACGAAGCAATACCGCATAATCCATGAGCGCGTTTGTGTAAAGAGTGGTTGACTGCACCTGCTCGTAAGCCTCAAGGAATTTATGTTTTAACTCCTCAATATTGCCCTCGGAATATTCCAAAGCATCGTCCATCATTTGAAGCGCCACGTTGAAGTTTAAAATCAACTCGCCGATATTTTCGATTACACCATCGACTATCACCTTATCGACCTCAATAAGCGGCAAGTTATATTGACTTTCCCGCGGTTTTTCGGGTTTTATTCCGAAAGTCTTATTGATAAGGTCAAAGTCGGATTGTTTAATTTCATAGGAATTGCTGTTTGCATTAATAACCTTTTCAAGATGGACTTGGTCGCAGTCGCAGGAAAGCATTATTTCCACCTCGTCAAAATACGTGTCCTGACGCTGAAATGCGGACAAATCGGGAATCGAATACAGGTAATACACACAGGATTTAAGGTTATTAACGATTATAAAGGCATTTACGTTTTTCATAATATCGGATTTATCAAAGTTGAGAGTGATAAAAAAGACTTTTCTTCCCGAAGCAAGCTCGCGGTTTAAAATCTCGCCGGCTTCATAAGGATACCGCTTGGAAAACGGCAGCGCCATTATGTTTTTCGGCGCCACGTAAATATCCATCATTTTTTTTACCGATAACTTGGTAACTTTGAAAAAATGGCAATTTGCACCGATAATGGTTTTTATATCCGAAAACGGAAGATTGGAAACAAAAAGAAACTCTACATCATCGAAATCCTGTTCCTCATCTTTAAAAATTTCAACAGCGGGAAACGATTTAATAAAATCGGCGTGTTTTATAAGATTACTATGGATAATATATGCCATTACGTGCTTGAGTTTATCGTTTTGATTAAATTTCAGGGTTATACGGTAAGCCTTAGAACCTTGTTTTACCAAAGCGATTGCATCCGACATTTCAAGCGAGGAGATAAACCTTTGCGGGGATACTCCCGCTTTTTTTTTGTTGTTGTCCTTAACAATCTTTGCCGCATATTCGTCTATTCTGATAAGAACGGCGCTTATATCCGTTTTATCATAATGGGGAGTCCCGGAATTTTTGATAAGCTCGGTTAAAATATCTACAACTTCAAAAGCAAGGTCAATTACCTGACGTGACGGGGCGATTTCATTATCGCGTAAAGCGCCGAATATATTTTCCATCCGATGCGCAATTTCGGAAATTTTTACAAGGTTGTCCAAGGAAGCCTCACCTTTAAGAGTGTGCATTATCCTGAAAACCCTGTTGAGAACATCCGTGTCAATACTGTTTTTCTCCAACTCAATAAGGCAATCATTCATCTCGTAGATTTTGTTTAAGGCTTCCTGTTTAAATATTTTCAAATATTCTTCATTAGCCATACAAATAGCGTTCCCCAAAGAAAATAAAAGCGTTGACTAAATCAGGCTTTGGGTAAAGACATTTTTAACCGTCTCTTCGTTAAAAGGCTTGGTAATCACGTTTTTCGCCCCCGCCTGAATAGCCTCAAAAAGACGTTGTTGGCCGCCACCCACCGAACTTATCACCACTATATTTGCATCTTTATCCTTGTTTTTTATAATTTTAATAGCTTCAATACCGCTCATTTCAGGAAGAACAATATCCATAGTAACAAGGTCGGGCTTAATTTTTTCATATAACTTAATAGCCTCTTCGCCCGATAAAGCATGCCCCGCCACCTCAAAACCGGGCATATTTTCGATAATTTTGGTAAGTTTAAAAGCAACCGATTTACTGTCGTCCACTATCAAAACTTTTTTAACTTCCGCACCTGTCATCTCTATCGCTCCGATATTTGGAATAATCAATGCTACTTCGCAATAACCATAAGTGGTTGTAAACGGGATAGATATTGCTTTCTCATTGGTTTCAAAGCCGAGTTCCTTTCCCTTAACGATATGGGGAACACTGATATTGCATTTTTTACCGTCTTTTTCAAGCGCGGTAACCAAGTTCCCGCAAATCACATTGGAAAATTCTTTAACACCTTCTTTAAGCATCTCGCCGGACAAATTTTTTTCGCCGATATATTCGCAAGCCACCTTGCGGGCAATATCCATAGATACCGTAATGAGATATTTAAGTTTATATGCCCCGTCAAAATTTACAAACGCCGAAAAATCGCCGAGTTGCATCCCTCCCTCCTTGAACAATACATCTCCGGGTTTTGCTTTTATATCTGCGATTCTTTCAAACAATTTGATTGTTAAATCGGCGAATTTCGGGATAATATCTTTTTCCTTGATATCAAATGGAATTTTCAAATCAACCGCATCGTCGCGGTTTTGCTTTTCAAATATCTTGAGTTCCCTGTTTAGCGTCTCTTTCGACATAATACCGAGCTCAACCAATGCCTCACCAAGATAAATATGGTTATTTTTCTGGTATGTTATTATCTCTTCAAGCTGTTTTTCGTTAATATACCCGAATTGGATAGCGAGCTTTCCGAAAAAATTATTCATCTTGTGTTGTTCATCTTGGATTTGTTTCACCTGCTCTTTTGTCATATAGCACTTTTCGACAGCTATTTCACCGAGTTTTTTAGACAAATTATCCTGATACTCCAATGCACGCAATAGGTCTTTGGATGAAATAACCTGTTTCTCAAGCAAAAACTGTCCGAAAAACTTTGGAAGCATTACTATTTACCCCGCTAATTTTTCAACGCTATTCTTTATCTCTTAAATTGCGACAATATAATAAAGCAAAACGAAAATTAGTCAATATGAAATGCGTTTTAATTGAAAAATAAATCCTGTAAACAAATAGAGAAAACTTTGCAAAACCCGCCGTGATATTTCATAATCAGGCAACACGCGCTTCTTATTTTGTCTCCATCAATTTATCATACTCCCGATAAATAATATTTTCCTCCCGCCTTATCCTTGTAGTAAGCATCGCGGTAAGCCTGCCGAAATCCTTTGCAAAGTCCAATCCCGTATCCTTATGAGAGTATTTTTCAAAAAATTCCATTGCTGCTTGCGAAATTTTATCCATCTCGCTCGCAAACAAATTTAGTGTCTGCTTTAACGTTTCATTGCTTTCGGCTTCACGGTAAAGAACGGGATACAGCTCTTTGTCTTCGCGTTCCAGATGCTTTAACAACTCGCTTTTTGATATTAAAAGGGTTTTCTGCCCCTCGTCGGAAAATATACCCACTCTCCCGATTTTTTCAACCACCTCCTTAATTACGATATGGTCTTGTTTAAGCTCCTCAATTAGTCTGGAATTCATCTACCCGCCTCCTTATACAATTTACTATATTTTAAGTAGGAATTACAGATGTGTCAAGTATTCGACTTGCTTTATAATTAATTTGCTCAAAAACGATACGTTGCGTCAAAATAAAAATCTATTCAAAATATTCTTCACCAAGAAAGATGTTGGAGGATAAAGACGGGAATGGCAATGAGAGAGAGAAAGCCGTATTACCGGGAAATAGCCAACAGGTATCGGAAAGACGGTAAAGTTATAAATACAAGGCGGGGGATACGCTTAAAGGGCAGGAAAAAGTATTATGATGAGGTTATTGAAAATATGATTAATAACAATAGATTGGAGATAAAACAGGATGTAAAAATAAAGCTATCGGGAATTAGCGCCTCGACTATTGATAGAATGTTGGAGAAGGAATTTAGGTAAGGTTGCTCCTGATGATTTTCAGATGGATTTTTTGATGCAATTAGCGAAACTACCCGAATTTTTGAAGGAAGTCTATGATTATATCGGCGACTTCGGATTTTACCTGTTTATGGCTTATTAACAAGTGATGTGCGCTTACTTTATCATCGGGCAACGCTATAATGCGAAGCTCCGCTTTGGGAATTTTCTTCGCAACAAGTCTTGCGCGCGACGGGTCGGAGATACGGTCGGTCTCGGTATGAAGCAATAACACATCGCAACGGATTCTTTTTAAGCCTCGTCTCGTTTTTGCATATCCGATTTTATGAGAATGGATAACATCGGGATACAGAAAACCGCTTACCCCGTAAAACCCCGACATTTCCCGTGCTTCGGGAGTGATTTTCGAGGTTTTAATCTCACCTACGAAAAGGGAAATTAAGCCCGAAAGCGCTATCTGTATATTGCGTATAGGTTTCCTGAAATTCCCATTGAAAAGACTTACCGATGTTCCGCTTGCAATTATTGCATCGGGATTGTGTAACTGCGCTATTCTTAATGCCAAAGTTCCGCCTAAAGATGCGCCTATTACAAAAACCCGGTCGTATTTCATTTGAAGTTCATAGTATTTATCTAATACGAAACTCTCTAATGCTTCAAAGCCCGCGCGGGACAGTTGCCTGAATCCATCTTCGGTTTCACTGCTGCCCGGAAGAGCGGGACAGAAGCAATCATAGCCTTTATTAAACAGGCGGTTTGCAAGATATTCCATAGAGCGGGGACTTCCCATAAATTCGTGAAGTAACAACACCGCGCGTTTGTTGTTGTTTATGAGTTCTAAATCCTTGCAGGCGGTAAAATTACCCAATTTGCGGTAGTCTTTCTCGATATTAAGAAAAATATTTGTGAAAAGCGCGATTAATAAAACAAACGCAATAATAAATGCGATTATCCCAACCCACATCAGACATTCCTTTCGTAATACCTGCCGGGGTATTGGGTTACAAAACCGTTTAATTCCATCTGGACAAGAAGCGAATTTAATTCGGCTATGGGAATTTCGGTAATATTGGCGATTTCATCTATATGGAGCTGATGTTTCATATTTTCGAGTATCAGACGCTCCTTGCCGGAAAGTTCGGGAATGTCTTCAAGAGAGCGGGGTTTCTTGCGATTAGGCACCTGCCCGACAAGTTCAATGACGATTTCATGGGGGTTAAGGGCAACTTTCGCACCCTTGTTTATAAGAGCGTTGGTGCCTGCGGAACTTTTATCCATAGGACTGCCGGGGACAACGTAAAGAGGCTTGCCCTGCTCAATAGCGTAGTTTGCCGTAATAAGAGCGCCGGATTTTTCAGGGGCTTGGATAACGAGAACTATCTCGGCAAGCCCGCTTATTACGCGGTTTCTATACGGGAAATGCCATCTTTCGGGACGGGTACCCGGGGGAAATTCGGATATTATCGCGCCGGTAGCCTTAATATCGCGGTAAAGCGCGGAGTTCTTTTGAGGATACGCCACATCGACACCCGAACCCAAAACGGCAATAGTATATCCTCCGTTTTCGATAACGGTTCTCTGCGCAATAGAATCGTGTCCTAACGCCAAGCCGCTTACGATACCTATGTTATAACCCGAAATTTCGTGTGTAAAATACTTGTTTACAACCTCACCGTCATAAGACACGTCCCTCGTTCCCACAATCGCCAGAAGCGGTATGGAAAAGTTTAATTCGCCGTAGTAATATAGCAAAAACGGAGGGTCGGGAATATCACGAAGTTTGACGGGAAACCCCTCCTCATCAATAGACAATGTCTTAATACCCCGTTTTTCGCATTGTTCTATTATACGGGAACCCTCCTCCGCCATTTTCTCAAAAACAGGTATGGCTTTTTCGCCCTTGACGTTTAAAAACTCCATTTGCTGTGATGGTTTAAGCTCAAAGAACTTTTCCACCTCTCCGAAACTTTCGATAATTTGCGTAAATTTCTTTGGTCCGATATAGCTGTTCCAGCTCATAGCGGCATAACATTGTAATTTATTCATATCCTTTTGTCCTGTGTAGTATTTCAAGATTTCTACGAACCGTCGCCGCTTTCGGATGTTCCGGCGGGATTAGGTTTTCAAGTCTGAGGTAGATATTTCGGGCTTGGTCTAATTCCCCCCAGTCGAAATATATCCGCGCTACCGACAAAAGCGCTTCTACGTCATCGGGATAGCGTTTCAGTATATTTTCAAAATACTCAAGCGCGGTTACCGATTCCCCGTTATTAAACAGCAAAATGCCTTTAAGATAGTTGGCATCGGCGCTATCGGGACGGAGTTTTAAGGCGGTGTCGATATATCCCATAGCCTTATCGTATAGCTTAGCCTTTTCAACAAGCGAGGTTTCAAGGTTGTAAAGACTTGAATAGGACACACCGAGATAATAATTTGCGGTGTAGTCGCCGGGCAGGATTTCTCTTGCCGTTTCAAGGTATTTGATAGCCTCATTCCACATCTCGTGTTCGGTTAAAGCCTTGCCGAGCGCAATAGCTATAATAAGCCGTCGTTCCTCTACGCGGGTTTTTTCCAAAGCCAAGTCGATAGCGTAACGTTGTTTTTCCATAAGTTCCAAGGCATCTTTTCTGTCCTCAAGACTTCCGGCGGACATACGGCTTGCCCTGCGAAATGCCGTATTCAGAGGAGTTGAAGCGCGCCCGATTATAAATCCTATGCCGATACTGAGCAAGACCGTAATTATTACTCCCAATAGGTTCTTTTTCATAAAGATTTCTCCCGAATTATCCGTTAATAATTATATAGCAAAAAGAGTTTTATTTCAACAGAGAAATAGTTTAAAGAATTTATTTTAAAAAAGGAGATTAATAAATTATTTTTTAAAATAACTTAAAATAAGGCAAAGGTTTGCCGATAAATGTAAATGTGAATTTGAAAGCAGAATTAGATTCCCCTCCCAATTCTGCAAAACTCACTCCGTGAGTGGCGAGGACGTAAGTCCTCGCTTTTTTATTTTATACGGATATTTCGGTTCATCTATTCCTAATTTGCCTTTATTATCTAAGAAAGTCCCGTTAATTAATGCCGGGTCGCAGTCGAGATAACTGTTTATAAGTCGTATGTGGATTAAATTATTTTTATCCTGTATATTGACAAAAAAAAAGGTTGTTTATAAAATCTATTTAAGGGATAAAATTTACTTTTCTTACAAAATATCAAAATATTTCTAATTTAAAGGGGGAGACTATGAAAAGGGAAAGGGTGATAAGAAGGTTTTTTGTTATTTTCGGTGTTGCAGTGATACTTATATGGGGCGCTTGCAGTTTTTTACAGGAGATTTGGGAGCCCCGGGACGTAGTCGCGGTATTGGATAAATCCGTTGATACTACTCCGCCCACAATAACCATAACCTATCCTACTAACGGGCAGGAAGTGGGCAATCCATACGAGCTTTCGGGAAATGTTCGCAAGGGGGCAGCCGATACCAAATATATTCTCTATTCAACCGACGGCATATCTTTTGATAACTTATCTTTTTCAGGAACAAACTGGAATATAATAATCAATATAAGCGAATATGGAATAATCACAAACTACGTCTATGCCGTTGATACCGCGGGTAATGAATCCTCGGTTAAAAAGGTATGGGTTGAGCGGACAAGCGTCCCGTCTATACTTATTACTTCGTTTACGGATGGAAGCCGGACTAATTTACCGAATATAGACATCGGCGGAACTGCAAGCGTTGACAGCCCTTATACCGTTACTAACGTTGAGGTTCAATTCAATGACGGGGAATGGCAAACCGCATCTTACGGTGATGGAAACTGGTCCGTGAACCTGACGCTTAACGAGGGTTCAAATACAGTAACGGCGAGGGCGACTGCGGACAGCGGGAAGTCGGCTATATCATTGTCGAAAACTATAAACTTGGACACAATCCCGCCTGACTTGGAAATTACAAGTCCTACCAACGGGCAGGAAATCGGGGAAAGCTATGAATTTACCGGAACCGTTTCCGATACAGGTTCGGGGGTTGAACGGGTGGAGTATTCCGTTGACGGCGGCGGCACCTGGAATTCGGCTATACTTAATGGTGATGAATGGGATGCAGATATACAATTCACCAAAGAAGGTTCAAATAGAATATATGTTCGCGCTTTCGATGATGTAGGAAATGGAACTACAAATACGGTGGATGTTATCGCAATATTTGCTATATATGTAAACGTTTCGACGGGTGATGATACAAACAAAGGCTATGATAAAGCATTACCCGTAAAAAGTATTCAGCGAGGTATTAACAGCGCCACAAATTATAAAGCAAAAAATATTTACGTGGCAACGGGAGTTTACACCCCCGGTAACGGGCTGAACACCGAAAGCGCAAGCTATTCAAACAGCGGGGCGTTTATAGATGTCGCGGGGTTGACTATATCCGGCGGGTGGGATGACGACTTTGCCCAAAGGGACGGTATGAGCGACCTTAACGGGCAAACCTTGCTTAAGCATATTATCTGGATTAACAACGTTGCAAACGTAACGATAGACGGGTTTGTTATCCGCGGGGGGAACGCTCAAGAAACCACTGGTGTTAATAGCTACGGAGGCGGTGTTTATATCAATCAAGGCATCGGACATCTGATAACAAACGCGGTAATTTCCAACAACACGGCGACTAATAACGGAGGCGGGGTTTATGTGAATGAAGGCATATTTCACACAATAAGCGGGACTATAACCGGCAACACGGCATTTGGTACAGGAGAATATGCCGGCGGAGGCGGGGTGTATGTGCATACAGGCACGAGCCACGCAATAAGCGCAACTATCACGGGCAACACGGCGTATGCCGGAGGCGGGGTGTATGTGACGGGAGGCACAAACCACACAATAAACGCCACTATCATCAGCAATATTGCGAATAACAACGGAGGCGGGGTGCATGTGTATCAAGGCGCAGGCCACACCATAAGCGCAACTATCACGGGAAACACGGCGACGAATGCAAACGCTCGCGGAGGCGGGGTGTCTGTGTATCAAGGCACAAGCCACACAATAAGCGGGACTATCTCCGGCAACACGGCGAATGCCGGCGGAGGCGGGGTGTTTGTGTCTCAAGGCACAAGCCACGCAATAAGCGCAACTATCACGGGAAACACGGCGGCGGGATGGGGAGGAGGAGGCGGGGTGCTTGTGTCTCAAGGCACAAGCCACGCAATAAGCGCTACTATCACGGGCAACTCGGCGAATACTAACGGAGGCGGGGTGCATGTGAGGGATGGCACAGGCCACACTATAAGCGGGGCTATATCAGGCAACACGGCGACAAGCGGAGGCGGGGTGTATTTTTGGGATGATCCTGCAGGATCTACCAATACTACGCATACGTTTGTTTCGCCTGTTGCCATATCCAATAACTCGGAGTATGGCGTGGCGCGGTGGAATGCCAACAGCACCCCGCAGGGGATAACCAATATAACCTGGGGTGTGGGTGAATATACAAACAAACCTGCAGATATGAGCTGGACGCCGTAGGGGTTATCTCGATACTTTTCGCTTCGCGAAAAACTCGATAACCGGATGGTTTAAGGAAGGACTTTTATGTAATGTTTCGGTCGCCGAGTGCGAGTGAAACGAGCGTATCGAGGCAACAAACCGGTTATCGAGTTGCCCCGATGGAACGGAGGGGCAGTATCGAGGCGACCGTTATCGGGATAACCATTCTGCTTTTTTGCCTTTTACTTACGCCTGCTTAATGTCGGCGAGATATTTGGCAAGATATTTCCCGGTGTATGAATTTTTATCCTGAAGTATGGCTTCGGGAGCGCCCTCGAAAATCACCCGTCCGCCCTTATCGCCGCCTTCGGGACCGAGGTCGATAATCCAGTCGGCGACTTTGATTATATCCATATTATGCTCAATAATTATAACGGTGTTGCCTTTGTCCACGAGGCGGTTTATGACTTTTATAAGACGTTTAACGTCGTCAAAATGAAGCCCCACGGTCGGCTCATCGAGGATATACAGCGTGTTACCCGTGCCGACTTTGGAAAGTTCGCGGGCAAGTTTAATACGTTGCGCCTCGCCTCCCGACAACGTGGGCGCAGGCTGACCGAGATGGATATACCCAAGCCCCACGTCTTTAAGCACCTTGAGTTTTCGTTTTAAAACGGGGATATTTTCAAAGAAATCCAAAGCCTCGTCAACGGTAAGCTCTAAAACGTCGGAGATATTTTTGCCCTTGTATTTGATTTGCAGTGTTTCGCGGTTATAGCGTTTTCCGTTGCAAACATCGCAAACAAGGAAAACGTCCGGCAAAAAATGCATCTCAACCTTGAGATACCCGTCCCCCTGACACGCCTCGCATCGCCCGCCCCTTACGTTAAAGCTGAAGCGCCCCTTTTGATATCCCCGCGCCTTTGCTTCGGGAAGCGCGGCAAAAAGGTCGCGTATCGGGTCGAAGATTTTTGTATATGTTACGGGGTTGCTTCGGGGGGTTCTTCCTATGGGGCTTTGGTCTATATCTATTATTTTATCTATATTTTCCGTGCCGATTATTTCCTTGTGCCGTCCTATTTCATATTTGGAATGATATATTTTTCTGCTTATGCCGTGAAAAAGAATAGAATTAACGAGAGTGGATTTACCCGAACCCGACACACCGCTAACCACGATTAGTTTTCCAAGCGGAAATTTAACGTCTATATCTTTTAAATTATGTTCCTGTGCGCCCATAATTTCGACAAATTTTCCGTTGCCGTCCCTTCGCTTTTCAGGGATTTTGACGGATAGCCTCCCCGAAAGATACCTGCCCGTAAGCGAATCGTTGTTCTTTTTGATTTCACCGGGAGTTCCCGTAGCGATAACCTGTCCGCCGTAAACCCCCGCCCCGGGTCCTATATCTATAACCCAATCGGCATTGGCAATCATATCCTCATCGTGTTCAACGACAAGCACCGTATTGCCGGTGTCTCTCAGGTTGTTGAGTGTTTTTATAAGACGGTCTGTGTCGCGGGCGTGAAGCCCGATTGTCGGCTCATCAAGCACGTAAAGCACTCCCATAAGACCCGAACCTATCTGTGTGGCAAGTCTAATCCTCTGGAACTCGCCGCCCGACAGGGTGTTTGCCTTGCGGAATAACGTCAGGTAATCCAACCCCACGTCTATAATAAAGCGAAGACGTTTTTTTATCTCCTTTAATACCCGCTCGGAAATAAGTCTTTCGGTTTCGTTCAGTTTGCCTTCTATTAATGTAAAAAAGTCGTCTATCTCGTGGACATTCATCTTGGTAACTTCTATGATATTTTTGCCGTCTATTTTAACCGCCATACTTTCGGGGCGCAGACGGTTACCCTCGCATTTCGGGCAAATCGTGGAGCGCATATAGCGTTCCATCCATTCCCGCATAGATTCCGACGGGGTTTCAAAATACCTTCGCTTGAGGTTGGGAAGGACGCCCTCGTATCTCCATTCCGAGTTGATTGTTATTTTTTCACTTTGATACTCAATCTTGACGTTATCCTCGCCGTAGAGGATAGCCTTTTTGATATTTTCGGGAAGTTCCCCGAACGGCGTATCAAGCGAAAAGCCTAATTTTTTCGACAGCCCCCGAAGATATGCCATCCACGTGGATTGTGAAGGGGGATGGGTTATTATCGCGCCCTGATTTATCGAAAGCTCCTCTCTGATAATGAGGTCGGGGTCAAACTCAAGGATTTCACCGATCCCGCTGCATTCATTACACGCACCGTAAGGTGAGTTAAACGAAAACATCTTGGGTTCAATATCCTCAAAGCCTATATTATGTTCGGGGCAGTAATATTTTTCGGAATATATACGGTCTTCATCTTTGTCGATTAAATTGATAATAACAAGCCCGTCTGAGTGATGTAAAGCCGTTTCGATAGAATCGGTTATACGTGAGCGGTTTTTCTCCTCAAGTTTAATCCTGTCCACAACGATTTCAATGTCATGACGCTTATTTTTATCAAGTTCGGGAGCGTTTTCAAGTTCATAAGTCGTTTTGTTGACCCGGACCCTGACAAACCCCTCCGCGCGCGCCTCCTCGAAAATATCCTGATGAGTTCCCTTTCGTCCGCGCGCCTTAGGCGACAATACCATAAACCTTGTTCCCTCAGGCAGACTCATTACGCTTTCGACTATCTCGTCTATGGTAGCGGCGACAAGTTCGCGTCCGCACTCCGGGCAATAAGGCTTCCCGATACGCCCCCATAACAGACGGAAATAGTCATAGATTTCCGTAACCGTTCCGACAATAGAGCGGGGGTTGGCATGGATACTTTGTTGCTGTATAGCGATAGACGGTGAAAGCCCTTCTATGTAGTCAATATCGGGTTTTTTCATCTTGCCTAAAAATTGACGGGCGTAAGTGGAGAGAGATTCCAAGTATCTGCGTTCCCCCTCGGCGTAAACCGTATCAAAAGCGATGGATGATTTACCCGAACCCGAAACCCCGGTAATAACTACAAATTTATCGCGCGGGATTTCTATGTTGATATTTTTAAGGTTATGTTCGCGCGCGCCTTTTATTATAATACGGTCTGTCATTTGTGTTCCTTTTAGCGTAATGGATAATTATAATAAAAGTGGATGGTTTAGTCAATTCAGGATTAAAAAATGAAGGACATTTCGGATGGTGATGCCGTTCCCTTGATACACCGTGCCTCTTCCGAAGGAAGGTCTCGACAGTCGATAAACCCTACCACCCGAACGTGGCGTATTCAAAATCGCCCAGACCGTAAAGCCTGTCATAGAACATCCGCGTTACTGTTTTCAGCATATCCAAAGATGTGCCTAAAAAAAATATTTGATAAAACTATTGACTTTAGATTTTTTTGATGTTAGACTAATTATAGAGTCCTTAGATGGTGAAAGCAGGCTTCATGCCTTGTGTTACTAAAGTAATCTAGCCATCTAAAGGACTCGTTTTATTTATATCAAAAGGATTTTTCTTGTTGGTATAAAAATTCCATCCTCCTTCAAAAAAAATTGCAAACCTCAATGAAAACTGAAAAACGACCTATAAAACACAAACCCCCTACCATCCGAACGTGGCGTATTCAAAATCGCCTAACTGGTTTTATACGCCACCGATAGTGGCGGAGCGAAGTAAGCCGTATAGCCCGTGTTAGCTGAAGTATGCCCCGTCTTAGTAACCTCATAACAATTTCGGATTTGCTTTTCGCACTCCATCGCTTCTTCTTCCCTGCCATTTTCGGACTCCCAGTTCAATATTTTATCACCCATATTTTAGCATATTTTTTGTCCACATTAAACTGGGTCCATTATACATCTGTCGGAACAAAAGTGTTCCCCTTTTGATTCAAATTTAATTCCGCAATTTGGGCACCGTTTTTGCATCTTAATATTTCTTTTTTATTTAAAAAATGTTTTTATCTCATTAATTATATTTAAGTATGCATCATATTTTTTAAAAAATCTCCATGACGGATGAGGAGAGTTAATAATTATTTTGTTGTTTAATGCTTTATAACACCATTGATTATTATTGTAAGTATAATTTTTTAAATCAATTAAATTAAAATTATCAATTACAAAATTAAAAATACGAGTACTGCAACAATAAATTATGTCAGGGTTTAGCATACTTATTTGTTTTATAAGAAAAGTCTTATTTTCATTGGCATGATATAAAACATTTTCTGTATTAGAACCAGAATTATCCTCGCTACTAATTTTTTTTGCTTCGATAAAGCAAGATTTTTTCCATCCAAGCAGTAATTTTTCATTATTACGAAATATATCCTCAGCTTCTGCTTCAAGAAAAATATTTTTTTTATCAAAATATTCTGTAATTAAATATGTTAACCATGCAATTATCTTATACAAACGCGGACTAAAATCATACTTTTTATCCCATATTTCTCTTGGGGGGCAATTCCAATAACCATAGGTTTCAAATGCAAAGAATAGTATTTTCGGTTTAGTCAAATCCCATCTTTCAGGTTCAATAGGACCATCATACAGAAAACCTATTGGATCATTTAAATAATCTGGAAAGAGTTTATTTGCTAGCTTTTTATTAAATTCATAACATTCATCTAATAATCTTTTATAGTTATCAAAATCAAACATAGTATCTCCTTTCTATTTTCTATAATATTTTAACTGATGAATAAACCAAAACCGATTTTGAGAATTGCGGAAGGAAAAAAAGATTTTTCATTTGAATTATCAGCCCACTCAATTAACCAAGTGAAAAAAGCATCTTGAGATAATTTTGACATTGCAATTTCAAAAATATTTGGTCTGGCCATTTTTTGCCTCTTTTGGCTTTTGTTTTATTTTGACAATTATTGTCTTTTCATAATCGCCCTTGCAATCTCGCCTTATTCATATTTATCCATCCTAATCAACAAACGATTTTACCTTAGAATCCTAAAAAAGTCAAGTTTTTTGCGACTTCTTTTTTGGAACTACACGACCTATTGTCGTCCAAAGCCAAGAGTTCCTATGTAACTCCAAAAATGAAACTTCCCTTTATTCTGTTTTCTCATAGGAGACCTCCTTTTTATATTCTACGATAAACTGATTTTTATAAGACAGCCTTATTT